>RCMY010000361.1_pt1 | contig 42630 bp, 30 predicted proteins | sample 2041341 | NCBI WGS metagenome assembly RCMY01 (sample SAMN09708234, study PRJNA481090) | Marine sediment metagenome, whole genome shotgun sequencing project. | reverse complement strand
TCATCAATCACCACAAAACCACGGGGATTGCACAATCCTTCAACCTTAGCCACAGCATCAACGCCCCTAAACGCTGGCAACATCATGCACATTTCAAAGGGAATATCATGTTTAAAATCAACTTCTCCTTTGCGATTTAACTCTTCACAATGCAGCATATTTTGTTCGACACTCGTGGTTTTGGCATTGGTGATCCAACGAATATCACGGTCGCGGAATTCAGATTCCAATAAGGACTTCGAGTCACCAACACCGCCTAGACCTAAGTGACCAATATAAGGCTCGCTGGTAACATAGGTCATCGGCACTTTGTTACGAATTTTACGCTTGCGTAAATCATTGTCGAGTATAAAAGCAAACTCATAACCTGGCCCAAAGCAACTGGCACCGGGCATTGCCCCCACTACAAGCGGTCCCGGATTTTTCAAAAACTTCTGATAAGAATCATAAGCATGCTGTGCATGATTAACCGTACAAATTGATTCACTAAAGGCATTCGGGCCCGACCCAGGAACATCTTCAAAAGCTAACTCTGGTCCCGTGGTAATAATCAAGTAGTCATACTCAATTTCTTGCTTATTGACGAGTACAATTTTATTTGACTTTGCATCAATGCGCTCTGCTGCATGCGCTATAAAGTCGATATCTAGCTTTTGCAAAATAGGCGCGATAGGTTCGGTAATTGCTTCTTTTTCTCGCCATCCAACCGCAAGCCAAGGATTAGAGGGTACAAATTGAAAGTAATCGTCTTTACTAATTACCGTTATTTTGTGCGTTTTACCTAGTTTGTGACGCAGTTCGAATGCAGCCGGCATTCCACCAATACCTGCACCTAAAATCACAATATGTTTCATTTATTACCTCTTTGCCGTGACTAGCACGGGATAAATAAAATCATTAGGCAGAGTGGTTAATCGACGCTTATAGCATCCTCAGCCTGTAAGCCCTTGCGACGCAATAATGCGTAGTACAACAAGGGAATAACTAACAAGGTCAAGACCGTCGAAATCAAAATACCAAAAATCAAACTGACGGCAAGACCGTTAAAAATAGGATCGTCAAGAATAAAGAAAGCGCCAAGCATGGCAGCAATAGCAGTCAAAACGATAGGTTTTGCTCTCACGCTGGCTGAATTAATAATAGCTTCTTCTAGGCCCATGCCTGACGCTAAAGAATGGTTAATAAAATCGACTAACAAGATTGAATTACGCACCAAAATACCCGCCAAGGCAATCATGCCAATCATGGAGGTTGCCGTAAATTGAGCACCTAACAAGGCATGGCCGGGCATGATCCCAATCAAGGTAAGTGGAATGGGCGCCATAATAACGAGCGGCACCATATAAGATTTAAATTGACTTACCACCAACATGTAAATGAGTAACAGCCCTACTGCATAAGCGGCCCCCATATCACGAAATGTTTCGTAAGTGATTTGCCATTCACCGTCCCACTTAATGCTATATGCAAACGGCGTATCGGGTTGTTGAATAAAATACTGGTTTACCGAATCGCCAAGCTGATTGACTAAATCGAACATGCCGTAAAGTGGGCTATCTAAATCACCGGCAACATCTCCTGTGACATACACAACAGGCAATAGGTCTTTGTGATAAATCGTTTGTTGCCATGTAGACAATTCGGTACGCGTAAAAGTAGATAGCGGAATTAAAACACCGCTCTGATTGCGCACTTCAATTTGCAATATATCTTCAATTTTGGCTTTATCGGCAAGCGCAAAATCTAATTGGATTGGAATAGGGTATTTAGCATGACCGGTGTGTAAATAAGCAATATTATCGCCGCTTAAGGCAACCGTTAATGCATCTGTTACTTGTTGTTGACCAATGCCTAAATGTGCTGCACGTTCACGATCAACATGCACAATGTAGCGCGGTGCGCTATTGTTAGCATTAGCATCAAAATCCGTTTTAATACTGGCATCAACATAAGCATTAATGCTTTCATCAATGCTGTCATCAACATCAACTACGTCGCTTGTATTGGCAAATTGCACACGCAATTTTCTCGCAAAGTCGATTTGACCAGTATAATCAGGCCCATATACTTCAGCCACTAGCGGCGCAAAAACGGGTGGTCCTGGCGGCGGTTCTACAACTTTGATTACCGCATGATAACGCTCACCAATTACGGCAAGATGAGGACGAACTGCGCGCGCAATATCGTGACTCGCTCTGTCACGGTCATGTTTATCTAGCAGATTAACCTGTATATCCCCTAAATTTGACGCTTGGCGCAAATAGTATTGCCGTACCAGACCATTAAACCCGATAGGTGACGCAGTGCCTGCATAAATCTGTAAGTCGGTCACCTCTTCTACACTCAATAAATAAGTGCTCAATTCACCTAGAACCGCATTGGTGCGCTCTAAAGAACTCCCTTCTGGTAAGTCGACAACAATTTGAAACTCACTTTTATTATCAAACGGCAACATTTTCAATACGACCAGCTTGAAAACCGCCAGCGAACACGCTAATACAATAAGCACCACTAAGCCTACAATAAGGCCATAACGATTGCGGCGTTTGTTATCGCCCAAAAATGGACGCATAAGCTTGCCAAAAAAAGTGTGTGTTGCTCGGGTTAACTTATTGGCAGTGCTGTCATTGCTTTCGCTATCATCAGAAGCGTGATGATGGCTTAACAACTTATTGGTAAGCCAAGGCGTAAATGTAAACGCCACCACAAGTGAAATAAACATACCCATTGATGCATTGATGGGAATTGGACTCATATAGGGCCCCATCAAACCGCTAACAAAGGCCATTGGCAGTAATGCAGCGATTACCGTGAACGTTGCCAAAATAGTCGGGCCACCCACTTCACTAACCGCAATGGGGATAACGTCGAGCAGTTTTTTACTACCCAAATTTAGGTGGCGATGAATGTTTTCAACAATAACAATGGCATCGTCAACCAAAATCCCAATGGAAAAAATTAGTGCGAACAAAGACACCCGATTCAAAGTAAAACCATAAGCCCAAGATGCAAACAAAGTGATAGCCAAGGTAAGAACTACTGCAGCACCCACAACAATAGCTTCTTTGATGCCCATGGTTAATGCCACTAACACAATAACCGACAAACTCGCAAACGTTAATTTTTGAATGAGTTTGTTGGCTTTTGCATTTGCGGTTTCTCCATAATTGCGCGTAACACTTACATTTACCCCTTTTGGAATTAAAACGCCTTTTAGCAATTCAGTACGTTGAATAATCTGCTCAGCTATATCGACTGCGTTCTCGCCAGGTTTTTTACTAATTTCAACAGTAACTGCCGGTGCGATCAGTTGGTCGCTGCTGCGCGCATATCTGACATACTGGCTATTTTCAGGCGCTCCAAATTCAATAGTAGCCACCGCACTGAGATAAACAGGTCGTCCCTTGTGTAAACCAACCACCAAATTGCCGAGATCCTCAGGCCGCGAAAAAAATGTCCCTGCTTGAACGGGAATAGACTGGTCATAATTGATCAGTTCACCGGCATGACTTACCGCACTATTTGCTTGCAATGCGCTGCGTAATTCTGCTATGGCAATGCCGTGAGCCGATAATTTATCTGGCGATAAAAGCACTCGCACAGTTGGCTGCACAGCCCCAATCGTATCGATGTCACGAGTACCGGGAATACGTTTTAATTCTGTTTCTAAACTGTGGGCAATTTGGGTTAATTCTAGTGCCCCGCGCGCTTTATCATCTGTCCATAACGTTAACGCGACTACCGGTACATCGTCGATACCTTTAGGTTTAACCAGCACAGGACCAATGCCTAAATTCGCAGGGCGCCAATCGTTGTTAGAATGCACGGCGTTGTACAATCGCACCAATGCCTCTGTGCGAGGAATGCCCACTTTAAATTGTACGGTTAACACCGACATTCCCGGTCGTGAGATAGAAAAAATGTGCTCAACACCGCCTATTTCAGCGAGCACTTGCTCCATGGGGGTAGTCACTAAACTTGCCACGTTATTTGCCGACGCTCCAGCAAAAGGAACAAATACGTCGGCCATGGTTACGTCTATTTGCGGCTCTTCTTCACGAGGCGTTATCAAAGCTGCAAACACGCCCAGTATTAAGCCAAATAAGGCTAACAAGGGTGTTAGTTGGGAGCGTGATGCATTTAGCGCAATCCGCCCCGAGAAATTCGGTTTAGTACTCAAGGTTTTGCCTCAATCTTAGCCGAGCGTGCATTCGTAAGCTCAATAGCGGCTGCTACTGGGTCAGTTGCTACAACTTCGCCAGCACTAAGCCCTGCTAACACTTCAAGTTGGTCTGCAAATATAGCGCCGGGGCGAATTTGCCTTAATTCTGGCTTGCCATTTAGAAGCACGTAAACACCTGTAACTTCAGAACGATAGACTACGCTACTCAGGGGAATCAATAAACGCTGGGTTTCGCCAAGCTTAAATAGCACTTTAACAAACTCCCCAGGATGTAATTCATAAGAATATTGCGTGTTAGCTTGTTGCTTGTTAGTAGATTGCGAGCTTGACTGCTGCGATAATTCTAAGCGCACGCGCACCGTGCTGGTGGCTGAATCAGCTGTGGGATATAAAATCAATTTAGAAGGTAGTATGGCATTGGTAATAGTATCGCCAGATAGTGGTACAACACTCGCAATACGTAATTCACGGACTTTGTCAGCAATATTTTGCGGTAAATCAACTTCAACTCGCAGCGCATCGGGATTGTAACCCGACATTAGCACCGTTCCTGGCTGCACCAATTCACCAGGTTCTACATAACGCGCGCTAACTATACCTGTATATGGTGCACTAACGGCGGTGTAAGATAGCTCTTCTTTAGCAGTATTAATCGCAGCTTGGGCGCTATCTTGTTTGGCAGTGGCGGCACTGAGTCGCGCATTGGCTTTATCCATTTCAGTTTTGGCAATAAAATCACGTCCATACAAATCTTTGACTCGTTGGAATTCAAAGGTTTCCGCTGCAAGATTCGATTTTGCCTCGGCAAAGTTTGCTTCAGCCTGCGATAAACCTGCACGTTGCTCAGTGCTGGTAATGGTTAGGACTACTTTGCCTGTTACTACTAAGTCACCAATATCTACATTGATTTTTTCTATTCGTCCGCGTGTTTCTGCCGAAATCGTAGCTTGATTAATAGCTTGAATTCGGCCGTCAAAACTTCGCTGTTCTGGCATCGTATGCAGACTGACGGTTATCGACGCTAATTCCGCGCTTGCCGAATAAGACAAACACAACACGAAAAATGTAATCGCTACAGTGCTCAATGTACGATTCATCAATATCTCCTTATAACTTTCGAATTTTGCTCGCTAAATGAACTATGTCGACAAGCTCTATTTATCAAATGCTGGCTTCGATTGTCCTCCTAATTTTTTTAAGACAATAGTCAATGGGCAGAAGCCCGTAAATGACAACTGAAACAAATTAACACTAATAATCGAACACCCTATTAGTGTGAGCGAATATTGTGGTGCGTTCTGTGCGGTAGTTAACACAAGCGCTAGAATAAGTGCCCTTAACCCAAGCTAAATAATTTATGTGATAAAGTTGTGGCAACGCTAGGTGATTCAAGCGAGGCTCGGTTTCAAGATACTGATATGACAAAAAACGTTGAAACGACTTTAATGAATGACTCTGTTCTTAAGGGTTTCGATATCAGTGTTATTACGATAAAAGTTAATATTAGCGAGGCATTGCCAAAAACAATAAAGCAACACCCGATATAAATGCGACCAAGCTTATTGCTCTATCTTTAATATTTACACTGGTTTGTTGATTGACTTCTGGCACTAAATCAGACGCACCTATGTAGATAAAATTGCCTGCTGCAAATGGAATAAGCCAAGAGATGTCAATTTGGGAAGCTAGTATATAAGCCACCAGTCCACCCAGTAAAAAAGTCAGGCCCGATAGTATATTGAAAATAAGTGCTAAACGCTTAGACCAGCCACCATGAATTAGTACAGCGAAATCGCCCAACTCTTGAGGCACCTCATGTGCTGCGGCAGCAAGCCAACTGGCAATGCCTAAACGAATATCGATTAAAAATATACCGCCTATTGCCATGCCCCTATAAAATTATGCAAGCCATCCCCGAGTAGAATAAGATAGGTCATTGGTTCTTTGCGGCGGTTTGGTGGTTGGTGGCTATGATGCCCATGTAAAAGTTGTTCAAGAACCAACAGTACCGTAAATCCAGCTAAGATAAGAACACCGATGATCTCAATGCTTATATTCGCCTTGTTAGCAGCGGGCACCATGTGCAAAAACGCACCACCTAATAGCGAACCAGCCGAGAATGCAACCAAAGGTAAAAGTAACTTTTCAAGAGTTGATGCTTTCAGTAGTAAAGTAAGGTTTCTAAGGCCCAATTTCTCTATCATGTGAGCGCGAATTATTATATTTAAACAAAAATATAATAGATCTGTTTACAACTTGTTTACTTTTTTCTCTCTAAATATTGATCCTCATCAAGTTTAATCTTTAGCACGGGACTACACTCTAAATTGGAATAGATTCGTTTACTAACTAAAGGATAAAATCCATGAATATCATAAAACAGGTCTTATTATTCTCTTTCTTAGTCTCTGTGTTATCTGCATGCAATCAAGGCGTTGACTCCCCTAAAGGGTTCAGTTTGCCGAAGGGTGATGTCAATAATGGTAAATTGGTATTTATCAAGCATAATTGCTCGGCGTGTCATTCTATTGAAGGTATTGACACTAATGACATAGAAAAAGATATAGAAAGCAGAATTATGCTAGGGGGAAAATCGACGATAGTAACCACCTATGCCCAGCTAGTTACCAGTGTTATCAATCCTTCTCATCGCATAGCAAAGTCATACAAACCGTATACTGTAGACGACAATGGCCTATCAGTTATGCGTAATTATAATGACGTTATGACCGTGGCCGAACTAATTGATTTGGTGGCGTATTTGCAGTCTGAATATAAAGTAGAACCTGATTACATATCGCCTTATTCAAACGTATATACATATTTGTAAGTACTGCGTAAGGTGTGTCACAGCATATTATTTAGCGCATTTAGGCTTCATAATATGTTGTGAATTTGCAAAGCAGATCGGCCGTTTTATTTGTACTATTAATACGAGCGAATTGTCACGCTTTGGTTTTTTGCTTTATATACGACTCCAAGCGATCCGTTTCGCTTTTAACAACTTGATAACATTCGCAAGATTGAATTTCTAAGCGGGGGCGATCAATAACACAAATATGTCCCCGTTTATAAGTAATGATACCTAGCTTTTGTAGCTTACCGGCAGCTTCGGTCACCCCTTCGCGCCTAACCCCAAGCATGTTGGCGATCAGTTCTTGCGTCATAGTTAGATTATTGCTTGGTAAACGATCAAGCGATAATAGCAACCAACGACATAGCTGCTGGTCTATATTATGATGACGATTACATACCGCAGTTTGGGCCATTTGGGTAATTAAAGACTGAGTATAGCGTAGCAAAAGCAAGCGCATATCGGGCTCGCTATTGAACTCTTTGCGCAATTCAGCAGCCGGCAGCCTATATGCTGAACCGGCGCTTTGCACAATTGCGCGGCTAGGTGTACTTTCTCCCCCCATAAATACAGCAATACCCACTAGTCCTTCATTACCAATAACTGAAATTTCAGCCGACGCGCCATCCTCCATGACGTACAACAACGAAATAATACAGTTGGTAGGAAAATACACATAATCTAATTTTTGGCTGGCTTCATAAATGACTTTGCCAAGCGGCAAGCTTACAAGTTTTAGTTGCGGAAATATGCGTTCTTGCGCTTCATTAGATAATGCATTAAGTAACTTGTTCTGTAGCTGGCCCATTGTCGAATAATTCCCTTTTAAGTGTTTCGATTAGCTGACAACCGTCGTCATAATTTGATTTTTGAAAAGAGGCACCATCATAAATATGAGTACCTTGAATAATAAAACCAAAAATTCTGCTTAGCACGTTGTATCAAGGTATTAAAATCAGTCATATCGCTATCTTAGCGCTATGTGCGCTATCGTACATAAGTAGCCAATATACACTTATATTACGTAAATGGTGCCTTTCATTTGACAAAAATAGCGATTTACCGTTATCAAATATTAGTTTGCTTAGTATTTACCTGCGATGGGCGAGTTTATTATCGTCCAATGTGCGCATCCGTACAGACAAGAAACGATTTGGCGTGGATACTATTAACTCATTGTGTAAGCGGTGCAAGTAAACCATTCTGCGCACTGTTGCTAACTCTTAGGTAAATTTAGCCACCCGACATAAGCGAATTAAATGAAATTCAAAACCCCGTTTATCTCTATATTTCGTCGTTTAAGGCGCGCAAAGCCATCTCTAATAGTTGAGCAGACGCCTCTGAGAGCGGAATTACTAAACGCAGACCAAATGACCCAGCACGCAATATCGCTTGCGAAAAGCCATGCGATAATACTCTTTACTCCTCATGATCAGTTGCTAAGTCGACTAGATGCTAATGAGCAGGTCCTTATTGATACCAATAGGTTACTGACCGCTGCAGTAAAGGCGAAACAGCCCATTTCACCCTCGGGCGAATGGTTGTTGGATAACTTTTATTTGATTGAAGAACAGATCCGCACTGCACGCCTGCATCTACCCAAAGGCTATAGCCGAGAGCTTCCGCGTTTAGCTCATGGTATTTCAACAGGTTTACCGCGTGTTTACGATATAGCGCTAAACGTTATTTCCCACGGCGATGGGCGCGTGGATGCAGAAACCTTCGCGCACTTTATTGAGTCCTATCAAACCATCACGCCGCTTGCACTTGGGGAATTGTGGGCTATTCCTATTATGCTGCGCTTAGCGCTAATTGAAAACTTGCGTCGCGTTAGTGCTCGTATAAACCTATCTCGCCAACATCTTGATTTGGCCCAGCAATGGGCGCATAAAATGCTTCAAATGGCAGAAAGTGATCCCCAAAGCTTAATTTTGGTAATTGCCGACATGGCACGCTCTACACCGCCGCTAACAAGCGCTTTTGTGGCGGAATTGTCACGCCAATTACAAGGACATGGCTCTGCCCTTGCGCTTCCTTTAACATGGATTGAGCAGAATCTTGCAGAATCTAGCGCAACCATTGAACAAAAGGTACAAACTGAAACGCAGCAGCAGGCGGCAGACCAAGTATCCATAAATAACACCATTGGCAGTCTGCGCTGGCTGACCGCTATGGATTGGCGCAATTTCGTTGAAGCCAATAGTAGTGTGGAACAGGTATTACGACAAGATCACAATGGCGTATACACGAAGATGGATTTTGCGACTCGTGATAATTATAGAAAGGTGATCGACCGGCTCGCCAAACGTAGCCCTTTTTCTGAAATTTATATTGCGAAAAAAGCCATGGAGTTGGCACAAAACGCCGCCAATAATTGTGCCGATCACAGTACAAATAACCCAACGAGCCATGTTGGCTATTACTTAATTGATTGTGGTATTAAGCAATTAGAAACTGCCATCAAATTGAAACCCACTGGCGTGATGCGATTACGCACGTTTGCTCGTCGTATGCCATTCGTTTTGTATAGTGGATCTATTGTTTCACTAACGGCTTTGCTTAGTGCTGACTTGCTAGCATTAGCTAGACCAGTATATTTCACTGATTGGCATTTTGTTATATTGGGATTAGTTTCCGTAATAGGCGCTAGCCAGTTAGCCACAGCACTAGTGAACTGGATTGCCACTCTATTAATAGAACCACGACGCTTGCCGCGAATGAACTATTCAAAAGGTTTGCCTTTAAGCATGCGAACACTGGTGGTTATTCCTTCTATGTTAAGTAGCGCTGAAGAAATTGAACTATTATTAGAGAAATTGGAAGTCAGGTTCTTGGGTAATCGCGACCAATATTTGCACTTCGCTTTACTGACTGATTTCCACGATGCGCCACAAGAAACACAGGCGTCGGACGTGACTTTACTAAAACAAGCGCGCGCTGGCATCGAAAAACTTAACCTTAAATATCCGCTTGAACCTTTGTCTAACATTAATCAAGAAAACGGTGATCGGTTTTTTCTATTGCATCGCCCACGTACATGGAATATCCAAGAAAAGATTTGGATGGGCTGCGAACGTAAACGCGGAAAATTGGGCGATCTAAATGCGCTATTACGAGGCCATCATCAAGATAGATTCAGTCTTATTGTGGGCAATATCAGCGCACTTTCGAAGGTCAAATATGTGATCACGCTAGATACCGATACACAACTGCCAAGGGACTGTGCTCGGGAATTAGTTGGCGCAATGGCCCATCCGCTCAATCAACCCCGTTTTGACACCCAAAAACAGTGCGTAGTTGGTGGCTATGGTATTTTACAACCCCGCATGGCGGCCAGTCTGTCAGGTCAAAATCCATCACGGTATGCAAAATTGTGCGGAGAAGAACCCGGCATTGATCCCTACACCCGTTCGGTTTCGGATGTTTATCAGGATTTATTTGGTGAAGGGTCCTATATAGGTAAGGGCATCTATGATCTGGATGCATTCGAAAGCTCATTAAACAATCGTTTACCAGAAAACCAGATACTCAGCCATGACTTGCTAGAAGGTTGCTATACTCGTTCAGGGTTATTGAGTGACGTTCACATGTACGAGGAATATCCCAGTCGCTATGATACTGACATGCGCCGGCGCGAGCGCTGGATAAGAGGCGACTGGCAAATTGCGCACTGGTTGCTGCCATGGGTACTTAATGCTAATGCAAAGAGTATTCGTAACCCATTATCATCTTTATCACGTTGGAAAATATTTGATAATTTACGTCGTAGCATTGAACCCATGGCTATTCTGCTTATGCTATCAATGGGCTGGTGGCTCGTAACGAACTCACTAACTTGGACACTCGCCGTCCTTGCCATTTTTTTAGTGCCACCACTATTCACCAGTGTACTCGCCGCATGCAGAAAACCCGACGAAATGCGGCTTACCCATCATCTGCATTCGGTATTACATGATTTTGCGCACCAACTTGCACAAGCGGGGTTTAGAATAGCCTGTCTACCCCACGAAGCGGTGTTTAATGTGTCAACAATTCTACGCAGCATTTGGCGTATGTTGTTTACACATCGTCGATTACTGGAATGGCAAACCATTGACACTAAGTCTAATAATCATACAAATCAATTATTTAGAAGCTACCGTAAAATGTGGGCGGCACCCGCTATCGCAATAGGTATTGCCGTCTTGATGGTTGCCGCTTCTGCGCAAAAAACGACTAGCGGGATTATAGGGTTACCAACGGGTGTATTCGACTTCATTGCTGCTTTTCCCATACTGCTGTTATGGTTTGTCGCACCCGCGATTGCGTCGTGGCTGAGCAAACCTCAACTCATTCCTGAAACCACGCTAAAACCGGAACAGACGGCTTTTTTACGTAGTATTGCGCGCAAAACTTGGGCCTATTTCGACCATTTTAGTACTATTGATGATCATTGGTTGATCCCCGATAATTTTCAAGAGCACCCCGGCCCGGTGATCGCCCATCGTACTTCACCTACTAATATTGGTTTATCATTGTTAGCTAACGTTAGTGCCTATGATTTTGGTTTTATTCCTACGAATGAATTGCTGCAACGTAGCACCGATTGTTTTGCTACGCTGGATAAATTAGAACGCCATAAAGGACATTTTTACAATTGGTACGACACACAGTCACTACTTGTACTGCCACCGCGTTATATTTCTTCCGTGGACAGCGGAAACCTAGCAGGACACATGCTAACATTGCGCTTAGCACTCTTGGAATTGCCCGATCAAAGCATCTGTCATCCTCGTCTTTATGAAGGGTTGGGTACTACTCTAGATATTGTGATAAAGTCATATTCAGATAAACAAATGCAGCACGAGTCAGAAGAACAAAACGATAATGTAGCGAATACTATGTTCACCGCAATTCAGTCAATTCGTGCGACATTACATACAGCCCAACCGCAACATCCATCTAACATTCAGCAAGCTGTGCAGTATCTAGTCACGCTCACCCATAGTACAGAAGCACTTGCTGCTAGTTGTCAGACAATACCGGATCCGCATAGCCAGCGCTGGGCCGAAGATCTGCATCAGCAGTGTCTTACAGCATTGCAAAATTTGCGCTTACTCGCACCTTGGATTAGTCTGCCAGCGGCACCTAGCAACTTAGCTTCCTTTGCAAATCCGTTTATGCAAGATATTGGTATTCCTACGCTACGGCAACTTGCCGAAAAATACAGTGTTTACTGTATCGCGATAGACGCGCACTTAAAATTAGAAATTGCCGAACCGGAACGTCTCTGGTTAATTGCCCTGCGCGAAAAAATCATGACCGGATCAAAAGAAGCCAATCAGCGCATCATCACGTGTGAAAAATTAACCCAAAGAGCAAGCGGATTCGCCACCATGGATTACGCGTTCTTGTTTGATAATACAAGAAATCTGCTCGCGATAGGCTACAATGTTGACGACCAACGCCGTGATCCCAGCTTTTACGATTTATTAGCGTCAGAAGCCCGACTAGGCTGCTTTGTTGCCATTGCGCAAGGCCAAATACCACAACAAAGTTGGTTTGCTCTTAGTCGTTTGCTGACCACCGCAGGCGGCGAACCGGTGTTGGTGTCATGGAGCGGCTCCATGTTTGAGTACTTAATGCCTATGCTGGTCATGCCGACTTACGCGGATACTTTACTAGAGCAAACCTGTCGTGCTGCCGTTACTCGTCAAATTGCCTATGGAAAACTGCGCGGCGTGCCGTGGGGAGTATCGGAATCGGGTTATAACACGGTAGATGCCAGTCTCAATTATCAATATAACGCGTTTGGCGTGCCCGGCCTTGGACTTAAACGAGGCCTATCAGAAGATTTGGTTATTGCACCTTATGCTTCGGTTCTCGCCTTAATGGTAGCGCCAGAAGCCGCCTGCGAAAACTTACAGCGGTTATCAGCAAACGGTATTGGAGGCCGCTACGGTTTTTACGAGGCGATCGATTACACGTCGGCACGCTTGCTCCATGATCAAGCGAGTGCTGTCATCCCCTCTTTCATGGCGCATCATCAAGGTATGAGTTTATTGGCACTTTCATATCATTTGCTCAATCGTCCCATGCAGCGTCGCTTTGAATCTGACCCCTTATTTCAATCTGCTTTATTGTTATTGCAAGAGCGAGTACCAAAAACCTCTGTATTTCAACCTAACATCGAGCAGCATGGCGAAAGTGCTGCCCTATTTGACCAAGACAGCGCTTCTGTTAACACGCCTATTGGTGCCCATACCCAGACGCCCGAGGTACAACTGCTATCAAATGGTGGTTACCATGTTATGCTAACCAACGCTGGCGGCGGCTATAGCCGCTGGCACAATTTTGCTGTTACGCGTTGGCGCGAAGACCCAACGCGAGACAATTGGGGAACCTTTGTATATGTTCGAGATACTGCGAGCGGCGATTTTTGGTCCGCTACGCATCAGCCTACCTTAAAACCGGCCCAATCTTACAGTGCGTTATTTTCAGAAGGACGCGCAGAGTTTAGACGCTGTGACCAAGATATCGAAACCTACAGTGAAATTGTAGTATCACCCGAAGATGACATTGAATTACGCCGAGTACGCATAAGCAACCACGCAGGCGTTCATCGTACGCTTGAACTCACCACTTATGCGGAAGTGGTGATAGCGTTACCTGCAGCGGATATTGCCCACCCTTCTTTTAGCAATCTTTTTGTACAAACAGAAATTATTTCAGAATGCCATGCCATTTTATGTTCTCGGCGCGCCCGCTCTGTAGACGAAAAACCACCTTGGATGTTTCATCTGTTAGTGGCACATTGCAATGCTAAAGGCGTGAGTATTGGTAAGCTTTCAAGTACCACTGACCGCATGAGTTTTATCGGCCGTGGTCGCACGCTAGTTTCGCCGCAAGCGATGATCGCATCTGGTGCTTTATCAGGCGGCCAAGGATCTGTGCTCGACCCAGTGGTTGCCATTCGCTGTCCTATAAATATGGAAGCTGGCACCACCGGCACAATAGACCTAATTACGGGCATGGCTGATAGTCGTGAAGAATGTATTGCACTTATCGCCAAATATAGGGATCGTCATTTAACTGGCCGAGTGCTAGATTTAGCGTGGACGCACAGCGACGTGACGCTAAGGCAAATAAACGCAACTGAAGCCGACGCCTTGCTTTATCGTCGCTTGGCAGGGTCCATTATTTACGCTAACACCGCCATGCGTGCCGATGCTGCAATATTGGTCAAAAACCGACGCAGTCAATCTGAACTGTGGGCGTACTCTATTTCGGGCGATCTGCCTATTGTATTACTAAAAATATCCAGTAGTGACCATATTGAAATAGCACGCCAATTGATTCAATGCCATTCCTATTGGCGCTTAAAAGGATTAGTCGTAGATTTGGTAATATGGAATGAAGAGCAAGTGGGTTACCGCCAAGTTCTGCAAGACCAAATTATGGGCTTGATAGCCACAGGGACAGAGGCAAAATACGTCGATCGCCTAGGCGGCATTTTCGTACGCTCGAGTGAACAGATATCTTCCGAGGACAGAATTTTGCTGCAAGCGGTGTCCCGTGCAATCATTGTTGACAATCAAGGCACATTAGCCGACCAAGTAAATCGACGTATTTTAACCGAAAAACGCGTTTCGCCATTGACTCCGAGCAGCACTTTCAGACGTAAAAAACCTGCGGTGCATATTAAACCTGCACTGGATCTACAGCTAACCAATGGTCTAGGTGGTTTTAGTCGCGATGGCCGCGAATACATCATTACTACTAGCGCCGCAAACCAAACACCGCTACCTTGGGTGAACGTTCTAGCTAACGCACAATTTGGCTCTGTGATCGCTGAAAGCGGCCTATCCTATACGTGGAACGAAAATGCTCACGAGTTTCGTTTAACACCATGGAGCGAAGATAGCGTGGGTGCAAGCGGTGGCGAAGCTTTCTACTTGCGCGACGAAGACAGTGGCTATTTCTGGTCCCCTACGCCAATGCCTAGCCGCGGTAAAACACCTTACGTGACGCGCCACGGCTTTGGTTACAGCATATTTGAGCATACCGAAGACGCTATTAAGTCTGAACTTTGTGTATACGTAGATAAAAGTGCAGCGGTAAAGTTCTCAGTTCTTAAAATTCGCAACAATTCAGGGTATGCACGACGATTAACAGCCACCGGATACGTAGAGTGGGTACTTGGCGATCAGCGTTCAAAATCAGCCATGCATGTAGTGACTGAAATTGATGCTCGCAGCGGCGCAATATTTGCCCGTAACACCTATAATTCAGAATTTGGAGAGCAAGTTGCTTTCTTTGATGTTGACGATATGTCTCGCAGCCTTAGTGGTGATAGGAATGAATTCATCGGTCGCAATGGGAGTTTGCAAAGTCCAGATGCGATGACGCGAGAACGCTTATCGGGCCGTTTAGGTGCGGCGCTTGACCCCTGTGGTGCAATCCAAGTGCCATTTGAGTTAGCTGACGGTGAAGAACGAAGCATAATTTTTCGACTAGGGGCTGGCACAAATCTGCAAAAAGCACGAGCAACGGCGTCGAAATTCCGTGAGACAGGCTCGGCTCGCCGCGCGCTTGAAAAAGTCAATCGTTTCTGGCATAAGACCCTACATACCGTGCAGGTGACTACACCCGATCCTGCACTAAACATTCTGACCAATGGTTGGATAGTCTACCAAACTTTAGCTTGCCGTTTTTGGGCGCGTAGCGGTTTTTATCAATCAGGCGGTGCTTTTGGTTTTCGCGATCAGTTACAAGATGCCATGGCATTGCTACATGCGCAGCCCAATTTACTGCGCCAGCACCTATTGCTATGCGCCAGCCGGCAATACCCGCAAGGCGATGTGCAACATTGGTGGCATCCGCCAGCTGGGCGCGGTGTACGTACTCGATGTTCAGACGATTATTTATGGCTGCCACTGGCTACTTGTCGCTATGTAATGGGTACAAGTGACATTGATGTTCTGCATGAGTTAGCGCCTTTTATTGAAGGACGCGCACTGAATGAAGATGAAGAATCTTATTACGACTTACCCATAACCACAGACGAGCAATCCACTTTATATCAACATTGCGTGCTGTCGATTCTGCACGGCTTGCGTTTCGGTGACAAAGGTTTACCGTTAATGGGCTCTGGTGATTGGAATGATGGCATGAACACCGTTGGCATTGAAGGTAAAGGTGAAAGCGTGTGGCTAGGATTTTTCTTATATAAAGTACTGCAAGAGTTCTCCGGCATTGCTGATTTACATAATGACCCAGCATTTGCTATACGCTGCACAGATGAAGCCGAGAAGCTACGCATCAACTTGGCAAAACACGGCTGGGATGGTGCTTGGTATCGTCGTGCATGGTTTGATGATGGTTCGCCGCTGGGTTCATCAGTTAGCCCGGAATGCACTATTGACTCGATTGCACAAAGCTGGTCAGTGCTTTCGGGCGCAGGCGATAAAAAACGCTCACGTCAGGCAATGGACGCGTTAGATAAGCACTTAGTGCGACGCGACGACAAATTAATACAATTGCTTGACCCTCCATTTGATAAATCGAACATGAATCCTGGCTATATTAAAGGATATGTACCCGGTGTGCGTGAAAACGGCGGCCAATACACACATGCTGCTATTTGGGCGACGATGGCGTTTGCGCAAATGGGTGATAGTAAACGTGCTTGGGAATTAATGGACTTAATCAACCCGCTAAACCACGGATGTAATGCGCAGCAAGTGGCTACCTATAAAACTGAACCCTATGTGGTTGCTGCCGATGTTTATGCTGTAGACCCCCACATTGGTCGCGGCGGTTGGACTTGGTATACCGGTTCAGCAGGTTGGTTGTATCGCCTTATACTGGAATCTTTATTAGGACTAACGCGAGAAGGGGATCAATTAAAAATTGTCCCCTGCATACCACAAAGCTGGACGACATATTCCATAGATTATTGTTTTGGCAGTACTCACTACCAAATTGTTATCAAACAAATTTTGGCTGATGCTAACCATATTGAAATAGGCATGACACTTGACGGTAATTCGCTGCCAGCACCTTACATTCCTTTAATCGACGATCAACTAGATCACAAAGTCATCCTTACTTTGCGGCAAAAAACAATTAGCGAACCATCGCAATCTTAAAAACCAATTTATAGGGAAAATATCAAAGGTACCAACTTCATAGAAACCAGCATCACAATATTGTAAAGGGTACATCAAGGCGAATAAAATCCATAACACGATAAATTCGTGGTCCAAGAACCAATCAATCCGGCAAAACTCAACGGCATCACTATGCGGCGCACTGGAATATTGAGACGCATAGCAATACTTGATGCAACAGGAATAATTAATGCGACCACGCCTGTTGAACTCATTACAGCGCCCAACCCCGCAACAGATAGCATCAGCAACATCACCAACCGTGCTTCATTTTGGCCTGCGTGCTTCATAAGCAACTCACCTAGTTGGTATGTAACGCTGGTTCTGACTAATCCATCTCTAATAACAAACGTAGCAGCAATGACGGTCACGCTAGGGTATCTAAAACCAGTCAAGACATCTGGCCCGGTTAAAATGCAGCTAAATAGCCGTGCTACAGCATAATTACGGCTACGTCGTCTATTCTAGGGCGACTAAGAGTGAAAAGACCAACCGTAATTGTCAGTAAAATTAAGACTGATAGTAATTCAATCGTCATAAGTATCACTTTTATAAAGTTTTTAAGTATCTTAGCGACTTCAACCGTTAAAAATGGTTGCTAAGCTTCACGTTATGCCACTTTTAAGCTGATTTCGAAAAAGGAGAAAGATAAAAACTTTGTGAAATTATAATCATAGGCAATGTACCGCATCTATTTAGCAGACATTGTTTTTATGAGATTTAACTATACGAACAAGATAATCAGACATAGAATATGATAATGATTGAATTTAAGTTGAAAACAACCATGAGCCTTGTCGTTTCTTCTGGTAAAGTAAATAATAAACGGTTGTTAAGGCTATATATTCTATGTTTCGACCTCAGGTAACACCCCATCAATTAGTGCATCAACATCAGCCGCTAAATGACGATATATTTGGTGTGATGAGTTGGAACACGCAGAAGCAAACGCTAAGTCCAGCGTTTGAACAATGCTTGCGTCAGTTACTCGTGCAATTTCCTACCCGATTATTACTCTTACAAGAAGCTAAAATACCCCTTAAACAACGCTTACCGCTTGAGGGATGGTCTTATGCTGTCGCACCCAACATGCAAACCGCTTCATATTTATTTGGTGTGTTAACTGCTGGGCAATGTGCATTTGATGATATTAGAGCGGTTTTGAGTCAAGGCCGGGAGCTAAAGTTTGCTACCCATAAAAGTCAAGTTATTACGCATCATCCATTGCCTGGAGGCGATACTTTACTGGTGACAAATATTCATGCCATTAATTTTGTGCATCATGGTCAGTTTGATAAAGAAATAGCAATATTACGGCAGATACTATTGCAGCACAAAGGTCCTTTAATTGTGGCGGGCGACTTTAACGTGTGGAGTCGTTCTAGACGCATGTATTTAGCGCAGTTTTGTCGCGCTATGGGCTTAAAAAAAGCCGTAATGGAAGATGAGCACCATATTAAAAGTTATCGTAAACAGACCCTAGACTATATTTTTTATAGAGAATTGAAACTGCAGTCGGCTACCGCAATTGATACACGTACTGTTTCAGATCACAATCCCATTTATGCGCAGTTTTCTCGATAATAAAACGTTATTCAAATTTTTTTACATTTAAGCTGCTGATTTTATGTGATCTAGCCAACCCGTTGTTAAGCCTAGCGTCATGCTTAAAAAAAGACTATGCTTAAAAAGCATACAATATTTTTATCAACCGCAGAAGGAGTTGTATATGTTTGTTGTGACCAATCGGGTAATTTCAAAAGGCACTACTTTGAAAGTATTTGGCGACACACCTAGCCAAAAAGGGCCACTCGAACTCAGAATTGTAGAAGTAAACAAAGAAGCCAACAAATGGAAAGTTTCGCCAGTAAAGGATGAATTAACTACTGCGCATACGAAAAAGTTAGCGAAACAGTATCACCTAAATATAGATACCAGTATACCTTGGTACGGCTCACTAGAAGTTGCTTGTGAATTATTTACACAAGCAAAAAATGAAAATAAGGCAATTTTATTTTTTGTGCATGGTTATAACAACGATGTTAGTGACGTTTTGAAAGCAGCAGAGCAATTAGAAGAGTTGTATAATCTTATTGTTGTACCATTTACGTGGCCAGCAAATGGCGGCGGTGCAATTTCAGGAACCGCTTCGTATTTAAGTGATAAAGCTGATGCGAGAGCTTCAACCGGTGCATTTAACCGGTTTGTCGGAAAAATCCAGTATTTTCATACTTTACTTTGTGAGGCCAACTTAATTGAAATTAGAGAAAAAGTAGAGATTAAGTATCGAGGCAAAAACAACCCTATGGCGGCTGCAGCACTTTACAGTGAGTTGGTCGACAAAGCCTGTAGGGTTAAAATCAATTTACTATGTCATAGTATGGGCAACTATCTGCTTAAGCATTCTCTGGTTACTAGCGACAATGTCACCTCAGAACTCGTTTTTGACAATATCAACTTGGTCGCGGCTGATACCAATAATCGCAATCACGCTGAATGGTTAGACACAATAGATGTTCGCAACCGGATACATGTTGTTATAAACGAAGATGATTCCGCTCTAAATGCTTCGCGCGTTAAACCTGGCAAAGAACAAAAAACGCGTCTTGGACATTATCTTAAAAGTCTTAACAGCGAGCGCGCGGTTTATATTGATGTGACTGAAGCAGACGGAGTTGGTTGCCAACATAGTTACTATAAGGGCCCTGCTGTTACCGAAAATGCTTCGCTAAAAGCATTATTTAACGACATATTAAATGGCAATAGCGTTGAAAAAAGACTGACTTATTTCGTCGCCGACAATTATTTTAAGCTTTAGAATGATGCGATAGTGAAATTCAATTTCGAGCCTAGGTATAAGACTAAAAATTGTTTAGCTTTTTGCCAACTTGTGTAAGAATAGAACAGTTCTAGAATGAGTCCGTTATTTTGTATATGTCAACTGAGCTGTAGAAAATTTAGTTTCGACTGCTCGTGCATATACTGCACTGCATTAATAAAGCGAATGCAGCGGATTATGTTCTAGTTAACAAGTATTGCTTGAACTAAATATGCGCATACTCCTTTTCTTGGCTTAAATGCGCGTTTAATACGTTCAAGTAATACTTATGCTGAAAAACTTAATGTAAACAATTATAAAATCTCAAGGAACTGATTATGTCTTATGTATCAATCGATGGCGAAAAATACGAAAAAGAATTGCTAGACTTGGCGAAAGCTCACACTACAGGTAAAGGCGAAGGCAAAATATCTAAAGATGAAGCTGCTGAGTTAATTGCATCCGCTAAAGACGGTGTGGCTGTTACAGAAATCGAATTAAAAACCTTAAAGCATATTCGCGCTACGTTTGCATTTACCGACGCAGCTGCAGCACAGTTTGATGCAGATTTAGCAGCGCTTTAATTAATACAGGAACTCAACATGAGCCCAATTGCTAGTATTGCCCAGTTGCTTGTTAAGCAATTAGGGATAGACCCTTCAAGCGTTGCCAATTTATTGCCAGCCTTACAGAATTTGTTACCTACGGAAGGTGGTGAACTTGATATAGGTGCATTGGTACAACGTTTTACCAGCAGCGGCGCATTGATGGGTTTAGCAGCATCTTGGTTAGGCGACGGCGCAAATAGCCCCATTTCAGGTGATCAAGTTGCAGATGCGTTAGGTCAAGATAAACTATCTCAGTTTGCCAGTCAGGTAGGCGTTGATAGTACATCTGTTGCGAGTGCACTGTCCAATATCATCCCTCAATTTATTGATAGTAGCAGCAAGGGCGGAAGCTTAATGGACAGTCCTGCCGCATCAATGGTTAAGGGAGCATTAAAGAACTTTTTTTAATCACTATAGGCTGATTAGAACAAGCAAAAAGGTATCGAGTTGATGTTTCATTGAGGTTGATTTATAGCCTGTATTCAATGAAAATCGCCTCGGTACCTTATATATTCAAACAAAATATACGCAAAATGACAGTACGCCAATTTTTGATATTCGTTAAATAATTTGCTGAAACCCACCCGTATTTAGCGCATTAATATGACGTCTTCAACCTTCCAATAAGTGCGATTACAAATTTTCTTTTTTTGCTATGCGAGAGACTTTCCAAGGATTCCAAGCGTCGTCGTAGGACATTTTGTGGAAGAACTCCATAATGTAGGAATAGGTACGGACTATACGTAAAAATATGCCGGTGTATATTGGCATAAGCGGTAAAAATAAGGCTAAAAGTCGGTCGGGCTGTTTGAATGTATCTTTAACTAATATGCGCATCATAATAAACTGCAAGCAGTTGGCAATGAAATATAGGCAGTAGTTAATAACAAAAATATAGCCTAAATTTTGAGGCTGGGTGATTAACATAATGATAAAATATGCAATCCACTTAAAGTCGAAGAATACGTTAAAAATAATATTCTCTAATACTGAAATAAAGTTTGAGCCGCGAAAATTTGCGTTAGGCTTGAGTATGTCGAAGTGTTTGCGCAAACGGAATCTAACAAGCGATTTATCCCAACGATAGCGCTGTTTAGCCAATTTTTTAAATGAGGTTGGTACATTTGTGTAACAAACCGCATCTACTTGGTGCAGCACATCATAGCCGAGTTTCCGAACTTTTAAAGTAATATCCCCATCAAGTCCAGGACCAACGTCCCAGCCGTCTATGCGCTCTAATACATCGCGTCGAAACGCGCCATGGGCGCCAGAGATAATGCGTAAAATATGCAATTGAGATGATGCGGTTCGCCCTGCGCTAATGGTTTTATAGTATTCAATACTTTGTAATCGACTGGCAAAACTCTCGTCAGCATTAGCGACTCGAACATCGCCCCCCACTGCACCCACATTTTCGTTCAAATAAAAAGGTAACAATATTTTTTCTAAGGCGTCGTTTTCTAGGTGAGTATCGGCATCTATATGGACAATGTAGCGACCCTTTGAATACTGCAACGCAGTGTTTGCTGCAGAGGCTTTACCACCTCTAATTTCATTGCGAATAAATGCGTCTATTTTACCTTCACGCTGTAAGCGCCTGCAAATAATTGGGGTGTCATCGTCAGACCCGTCGTCAACAACGATTAGTTCGAAATTTTTGTAGGTTTGTTGCGCTAGTGATATTGCAAGTTTAGGTAGATGTTTTCCTTCGTTTTTACCGGGTACCAATATAGACACCAACGGTTTTTCAAAAAACAGTTGATGCCGGGCTTGCCGTCTTTTTGGTTGGTCTTTGTTCTTACGAAACAAAAACACCGCAATAAGAATGCTTTCTAGAATCACATAGCGCACCATGTCGAGCATAAAAAATGGCCAGAAATAAGCAATTAATTGTGGGCCCGTTAAGCTTGATGCAAAGTTAACTAATCCTTCCATGGGCGACGTTATTCCTTTGCCGCAATGAATTGATCAATAACATGATCTAAATCGTCAACATTCATAACGTTTGTGATATCGGTATTGACCTGAAGTGTAAAATCGAGGCTATCCTCAAATAAACCTTTAATGGCATCGTCTAGTCGCTCGATTGCCAGCTTGGCATTGTCTTGTGAAGTTTCGGTCATGATCACGGCATACAAACTTTCGTTCTTCGCCGTAATTAAATCAGACTCTCTAAAAACCGACTTAAACACCGCGCTTATCTCTTTGAAAACTTGCTCGGTTTTACGTCCAAGTGTCTCAAATAGCGCTTCTAAGTTGGCAAAGTGGATTACGGCTAGGCTTGTTTCAGATTTTTTATAACGCTCTATCCTAGCTTTTTCGACCACAATGAACTGCTTGATTTCAGCATTTGTATAGAGCTTAAGATCGGTTTGAAGGATTGAGGTAAACAATGCATCAAGACCATATCGCGCTGCGTTAGCGCCTATCGCCGACACGCTATATGCACTCATAGTGCGTAATATTAAATCGTCGCTTTCAGATGTGCGATGACAGGCAAAACAATCGGCCTTAACATCGGGGTCCTGAAACGAATGGCTGCAATTTAGGCAGGTTGAAATAGTTGATGGTTTATCATAATCAACGCCAATATGTTTTAAATCTTCATCGCACTTGGGGCACTGCAAGCGATTGTTCTGAGAAAACGCATTAATAACGTCAGTATGACCGCATTTAAAATGATGAATTAGTTCGTCGCGCTCTAAATGATCACTACCGCAGTCTGGACACGTTTCTTTAAAATTAAGAAATGCGCTTTCACAATGTGGACAAAAGTGCGCCTTTTTTACAAACTCATCTTTGACTAACTGTTGAGACTGCAAAAATGCTAAGACTTGCTCAATGCCACCATCAGATTCGTTGAATAAAGGTGTAATCAAACTGTATTCAAAGCCGCGTTTAGTGTGGATAGTAGGATTTGGCGTGCAGCGGGCATTGCGACTTGCCATTAAGCGCAGGGCGCGAAACCGCAAGCTTGTATCACTCAGCATATTATCGTTATTAGGTATATTTTCTATCCAGCTATTTATTTTCCCAAATTTGCTTTGTAAATCGGCTAATTGCGCGTCGCTAAAGTCGTCCTCTGTGATTACTCGATCAAAACGCTGACTAACATGATTCGGTTTATGCTCGCGGCTATGCACCAAAACTATCGCGCGCAGATATACATTTGGATTGTCATGTTGGCGAATGAGATTTAGTAACTGCTTTGTCTGCTGATCATTTTCATAGCTAACCACAAAACCTAAGCAATTAGGCGCTTCATCAACTATGTTTTGTTCCGCTATATACTGTAATGAACTTAGGGAAAAATTGGGCTTTGCTGATACTGCATAAAATGAGCTCATTTTACCCCCTTAACGTTAACTGTGTAGCGGTCAAATTGTTTCCACATGTCGATATCGCTCTGATTAAGGGGCACAAGATGCGCCTTTAACTGCGGTATAACCGGCTTGTAATCATTCCACGCGCGCTCTGGTTGCGTAATCGCTGAAGTGAATATCTCGCTCACCACGGCTTGTGATGAGACGCCGTTAGGTAGCGTAACGTCAAAATGTTGCTGTGGCTGTACCGAATCAAACAAATCATTTTCTAAGTAAATCTCTATATTAACCTTTGCATTGTTAGCTACAATCGTCATTATGGTCTCGCCGCGGTTGCTAACTTCGTTTTCCGTAAACGTGGTTGAAAATACATAGCCATCAAAGGGTGCTGAGATGGTTTCTGCTGAACAGCTAGGATCATTATTAACGGTAACTGCAACATTTCTGTGCTGCTTCAAGCGCTCATTTAAATTAGCAATGCGCAATCGCTGTAGCGCAATTTCATTTTGTTTTTCTAGCAGTTTATAATTATCAGCCAAGGTATTTTTCAACAGTGGCGCATTTAACTCTAGCGCTCGACGAATGCCAGTATTAGGCTGGCTTGGGGGCGCTTGGATAAGTTTGAGTAACGCCAATTCTTTCAATAAGCCAATTAAGTCAATTTCTTCATCTTTTATATTAAATTTCAATTGTGCGGCGCGCGTGTCAACCGCTGGTGGATTGCAAAAACGTGCTGCACTAATTACCGCTAGTTTATCGCCAGCTTTAAAAGAATCGCCTTGAGTGACGGTTAGAAGTGCAATTTTACCGCCGTGCGTTGCCGCTATACGCTGCTTTGCAACCTCAACAATGCCATCTGTTTTGACATAAAAATTACGTGCAAAAAAGAAATAAAGCAAATACAGAAAAATAATTAAAATGAATAAAAAGTACAATATCTGAGTGACGCGAGGCCACCTTCGTTTCTCTGGACGCCCTTCATTTTGGGAAACTAAATAACTTTTCTTTTTATGTAATTTCATTATCGTTTGCCCTTATTCATTGACTAAATCCGCAAATTTATGCATCACAAACTCATCAACACCCGAAGCTTGATTAACCAGCTTTAATGTTTCTTCAAGAGCAAAATTGGACGAAAAGTCTTTTGGCCTAACCGCCATGGCGATTTTCGACCTAGGCACAATTTGCAAAATATGCTTCATTCGCCTTATCAAAGTATCTGCATTATCGTTCTCGTAGTTCATAACAACGATTTTGTCTGTCAGTGCCGCTGCATCGCGGTAGGTATCCAGTTCCCAATGGAAAGGTACCGCAATGCTTAGATAGATATCGGGTGATTGTAATCTTATCGACCTAAGCATTTCGATAAAGCGCTGCTGATATAATATTTTATCGCGGTTATAACTATCTAGCGCTTGGGGTTCGATATCTAAATGGATATGATCAGTTTGCAGCGTAAGCGCTGCGATCGTTTTTGCTGCCTTCAAATGATTGCGTTGGTAAACCCACTCATTGTCGCTGAGCATTAATTCAATATCGATGCCTTTTTGCTTGGCGCTTTGCATAAACGAAGCGAGCTTTTGCTTGTCGCTCATTTGACTGTATGAGAGCATTACCCGGTTAAATGACTGCGTCTGTAAAATCAGTAATAATTGTTCGTTATTGACCTTATTAAATGCTGCTGACCATAAATACACGCCGCGTGAGAAAGGGCGCGCGCGATGATTTTCAATAGACATAGGTAATGGCCGAATATACTCAGGTGAAAAATCCATGCGTGAAGTAAGAAACAACGCATTGGCTCTTTCGAATAAGTCTTGTTTTGCCGAAATTAACTCCAAACTCGAGTCGATATAGTTAACCAGCCTCGCCATTACCGCCTGCAACACCAAAGAGTCGCCCATGGCTTTACGACTAAACACACGGCGCATCCGCTCTTTGCTGCGCAAATAACGAAAATTTTGCGAAATAACCCGTTCGCTTTGCTGTCTAAAACTTTGATAGGCCTGACGAACCCTAGTAACACGCTCCCATTCGTCAAGGCTGCGCTCTTGTTCCAACTGCTGAAGTTTATTTTGATAATTGGGCCTATCGGCAAACACTAAAGGGACTGAAAATCGCAGCCCGGCAACTAAATCATCTCTATTCGTCGACAATATATCCACTTCTTTACGCACAAAAAATCTAAGACGATTACCGTCTTGGTAAGGATTAATGGATGCAGCGCGTTGCTGTTCAAGATTAGCGACGCTGCGAAATCGTGGATCTTCAGCAATGCTTTGCAGCAATTGGCTGATATTAATGTCAAAGGCCGGCAAGTTGCGCACGTCAAACGCCGCTTGTTGGTAGTTCTGCGGTGAATTAAGATCTTCAAGTCGACGTTTTAAGGTAAAAAGGGCTTCTTCGGAAATCAGTAATTCATCTAAATCACTGCCACCGTTAAAATACGCCTCTTGTTCAATTTTATATACAGACTCCATAAGCGCGAGCTTTGCAGTAGCAATTTTTGCCTCTATTCCAACAAACGATTGGCCAATTTGATAACTGCGGCAGCGGTAACGATTGGCAACTTGTTCAAGCTGCACAGAGATTTTTTCAAGGGCCGCTCGACGCTTAAGATCTTGTGCTCTGTAGTCGAATTCTTTATAGCCATTATCAAGCACGTCCCATGATAGTTCTAGGTACGTTGATCCACCATCATCTATTTCACTAGAGTCTAAATCACCGCTGGTGATCCCCCCCCGAAGTTCAAGACCATAATTTTTTTCCCAAAACTTGGCTTCTTGTAACAAATCGGCAGAATTATTCGGGATTGCTAAATCAATACTGCAAGATTGCCCTAGAACTTGCGATGCAGCAAACAGCGATTCTTCTTTTTCAATAGTGCTTTGGGTCAACTGGTAGGTTTCATTTACCCACTCCCACATTTGCTCATCACTGTAAACAATGGCGGATTCGTCAGCAAAAGCTTTTGTAAAGGTTAAACAAATAAGTAACCCAATAACGATGGGCACAAATAAGTTTCGCGAAGATGAGACTATAGTGTTTAACGTCATGAAAGCAGCGTATTCAGAAGTAGAATGTGATTGATTCTCCTACAACGCTTTGATTTAGTCACCCTTTTTTCAAAATTATATTACCTTCGGTATGGGAAGTTGGTCAACTCTGTATGCAAAATTGCGATTTTATATAATGCTAGATTCTTGCAAGACGCACATTGTGGTCATAGTGTATCTAATTTGATACTGTCATATACATAACCATAACAAAGTGCTAGTCTTTCGAATTGAAGTGGGTCGTGATGACCTGTATAGTTTCTGGTCATCTGGTATTAGGGAAGTACAATGAATCTAAAGAAAATAATAAGTATAGTCGCAGTGGCGCTTTCATTTAACGCGCATTCGTTACCGCTTGAAATCGATACAAGCCTGTGGACAGACTCTATATCACCATCTTCAAGTAGACTCAGTATTAATGACACTTGGAGTGGATTACATAGTAATACTCCAAAAAAGTTGGCGAATTCTTCTGGTGCTCTGATCAGTAATTTCACGACAAGCGGAGATTTTCAATATAGCGGCATGTTCATGCCTACATTTGCGCAAAACCCAAGTTGTGAAGGCGAGAATACCTGTGACGATGACGATATTTTAGGTTTAGTTTTTGGTTGGCAAGATGCTAGCAATCATTATCGCTTAGGCTGGAGCCAAGGTGATGGCACAAACGCAAGTGGCGTAACCGACATTACGGGTAAAACCGGTCTTTTTTTAGTGAAAGAGCAAGATGGTATAAGCAATACTCTTGCAAACTGGGACAGTGATTTTTGGTTAGAAAATATTGACTACACCTTCAGTATTGCTCGTATTGCCGATTCAATTAGTTTTATGATTGAAGGTGTAATGCAAAATATTAGCGGTGTGCAAGGGGCTTTTCCTCCAGTAACACCCGCAAGTGGTGTCGATAAAAGTATTAACTTTAGTCTGGTTGATACCACCTTTAGCTCTGGCAGAGTAGGCGTTTATACTGAAAGCCAAACGGCCGTTTTTAAATCACTTAACGTCAGCATACCTGCACCTGTGGTAGATGTCATAGCACCCGCAACTTTGGGTTTAGCAATGCTTGGTGGCTTAGCGTTAATAGTAAATCGTCGCAAAGCAGTTAAGCGCCTGGCTTACCACGTTAGATGAAGTGGAAAATGCATCCATGGGAGTTTAATGGTTGATAAACTAAAAGGTAAGGAGCCAAGCAGAACATCTGGTGCTTGGCGTTCAATGGTTAAGCGCCAACTATTGTCGGTAAAAGTCAGTAACCCGCCGCGCTTAATAAAGCTGCTGCGAAGCGCCTGATTGGATGTACTGCCAAGTGCTCCCCAATGTGTAATAAAGCTTGTTGTGAGGTTTTCAAGCTCTTCAATTACCTCGTTTGATAGTGGCCGTTTACCCACTAGAAGTAAGTCCTCAATATTAACACCCAACAATAGTTTGATTATGCTGGCTTGATCATCCGCTAGTATTGTTGTGCCTGCGCATAAATAACACAAAGACCTAGCCGCAATAGGTAAACATTCTGGCTTTATTTGATACTCGGCATTCAACCACTGTTGGCGGGTAAATAATCTCGGTAAGTAAGGATGAAACAACACGAGTCCAGCATAGTTAAGGCGTATTGGTCTTGCATCTTTATCAAAATTCTCTTTGATTGCGTTTTCAATAACTGGCAAATCAGGCTGTTGCTGGGCTAACGCCTGTTGTTCAACCGCAAGCGGTATATCTTCAGAATAATTCTTTATTTTGTCTTGAACGCTTTCAATAATAGCTATTAGAGAACGTGCTATGGCTAACAAAGATGCATCATCTTCTACTATTTGGGATTGCGCCGTTATTTGGTTTTTCAAATCGTCAATCAAACCAAATGGCAGGCGATCATTATTTAGCGAGGTAAAAAGGGTCAATATATTTAGCTTGCACTGCATATTTAATGGACTTGATAGCACTTCTTCGCAAATGTCCCGATTCATTTTAACGTTTGTGCAAAGCGTGGCGTTTAACAGATTACGCATTACGGAAGATGGAGTACCAAAAGTATTTAGCAAAAAGGCAATCCATCGTTGACGCGCGGGGAAGTCTGTCACCTGCTGATTAATTAGCATCACCAGACTGGGCTTATCCCGCAGCAGACGCCTTGCTTCGGTCAATGGCTCATTGGGCATGGCGTACCATGGCACAATACCGTTGCTTAAGTAATATAATAAACAATCTATTGTGCTGTCGGTTAATATGCTTGTTGCTTCATGCTGTTTGGTCTTAAGCTCATTTTGACCTATCGCGTAATGTTCTTGATAACCAAGTGCATTGCTCGCTTGGCCTATTCCCGCTAATAGTGTTGATGCTTGAATAGGCTTAGGTACATCACCGGTCTTTTTAATGGCGCTGAGCACCTGTGCTTTAATTACTCCAAAAAGTAATTCTCGGTTTAAAAGATGGTTTTCATTTACACTCACATCCACATGCAAATTAGGCAGACGATAGAACATATCAGCATGTTCTAAAGGCAAACTATCACAGGCTTCATCTAATACTGCTTCTAGAGCTGCTATGTTTTTGTGCAATAAAGTACGCAATGCAAAAGCTTGAGTGGATACTGCCACCCTACTTTTGATGCTAATGCGCCTAACTCTGTGTGCCTTATTAAGGTGCAAATTTTGCCCCCATTGATGCTTTTAGCTTAATGGCAAAGGCTGAATTTTCGCGTTCATTCATGAATGTCTTAACCCGTCCCACAGCCTTACTATTGTCGGCAATGCTGAGGCCTGAGGTAGACAGCGCCTTAACGATCTTGCCAGTGGTTACGCTATCAATTTCTTTACTACTCTCGGTGTAGCTAGCGACGTAGTAAATATCCTCGGCCATTTGCTCCTGTTTTTTGGCTTTACGGTCAATATATACTTGTTTTTCTTTTGCGGTGCTTGCATTTAATATTTGTGTATCGAGTGACGTTATTTCACGGCCCGAGACGACCAAGCCACTCAATGCACCATCAATTGCTGCCACATTCACCATATCCTCGCCAAAAACCTTGCCTGTAATCTCGCCCCTAGTCGAAAGGTTGAAGTCTTTGACAATAGCGATCGAATCTCTAAACGCATTTAGATAAGATGTATTATTAGATAGTTGGTTATCAACCTGCTGGGTAAATGTGTGTCCAAAAGCAGTCAACTTACGATCGACCTCAAGCTCAAACGACGGTTTAATTTGAATCCCTGGCAGTGGAATCGCGTTTAGGGGTAGCTCATATTTTGGCAAATCTGGTTTTATGGGTGCTTGGATAATAGGCATAGGAATATAGTGCGACAGCATGCCTGTGCCTATTATCGTACCGCCGGCGTTGTAAATAAGCACAAATGTACCGCCTCTTACTACACCATTACTCACTTCAAATCCCGGGTATTGATTCAAGAAATTGGGTAACTGAGATTTAGTTTTTTGATCGTCTTCATCTGCTTTTTGCAAAATATCCAACCAGTCAATCCAGTGCCATGTTTGGTTAACAATAATTTGATCAAACTTGGTCGGGAAATGCGTGCTTGAAACCTTTGCAACATCGTTTTTGAACAAGCCCGCATTTTTGACCACATTATTTAGACTCGTGGTAAAATTGGTTTTTTCAGTAGCACTTAAATCAGGTTTTTGGAGTAAAGCAATAGCCTTTTGAGTATCGCTTTTAATTTCGGCATCGCGCATGTTAACTTGCTCACCTAAATCCATGTGATCGCCCACCACTAGACTTTCTTTCGACGACTTACTCACCACTTCATCTTTAAATACGCGACTAAATTGAGTTACATCTTCAAGCTGATAGCTCAAATCTTTTTTCAGTAAATAATCAAAATTTGCGAGGCCCTTTTTAAACGGGTAAATAGGTTTAAGCACCTTATTAAAATCGCCTTCTATTAGCACACCAGTAACACTAATGGGCAGATGGTGCTCTTTTATCATGTTCTCAATAGACGCGCTCGTTGTGCTAAAGCTCTTTCCAATAGCGCCTTCTATGCGATAAAAGTCATAGCTTGATTGCTTACGATTTAATGGACTTTCTGCGCCGCCCAATGGACGATTTTGATCTGACTGATAGCCCAATAGATAACGATTTTTATGCGCCTTTGCAGCCGCGTAATCCCAAGTGTTGAAAATGCTATTATTGTAAAACCCTGGCACGCTAGGCTGTGTATGCGCCGAAGGCGTAATTTTTAATGCACTAATTTGCGTCCAGCCAAAACCGTTGAGTAAATTGCTGAGCTTTTCAATGTAAAACAACACCGGCGACAAGGCATCACGCGCATGAATGGGTGAAGCAATAAAGTCAGTTCTAGTGGCGCTTGGAGCAACATCTTCTAAACCACCCAGTAATAAATGCTTACTGTTCACGCCCAACTGCGCCAGCATACTGGGCCTAGCTTGTTCTAGTTCATCTAGCAAATCATTCCAAGTGTTGGCTAGGTCGTGCAAAAATTCATAGTAGTACACCAATCGGCTGTTTTCGGCGCGCGCTTTACTAGCAACTGACTCCAATCGGCTTGCCCAATTTGCGCTTGGATTACCCTCTACATAATCTTGCAGATAGCGTTGATAAGTTTTCCAAAAATTAGCAAAGGCAGGCAGCATTTGTTTATCACTTTGCTCACAAGAACCACGCAGTTGTTTAAACCATTCGTTTTGCGTATCAATAGAAGCGTCAAACCTTACATTCGCCACAAAAAGCCTATCCATCTCTTGATCTGATGGCGACGGCATGACTGTTTTAGCACTTACATGCTCAGAGAACTCTGCATCAATGCACAATAAACGCATGCGGCTGTGGTAAGTGCGACTGCCATTGTCACAATCGGAGCCTGTGCACAAATCTTTATCTTCAATAATGGATTCTGCGAATAAAACAAACAGGCATTTATTAACATTCAGATTGCCATTAGCTTCAAGCGACGAAAACGGTTTAGCTAGCTCGTCTTTTTCATCCTTTTCTACCAATTGAAAAAACGGTAACTTCTTTTCGCCTTTCATAAAAGGCAAATATTCAGGCCCATCTTCAGGATAAGCCTTAACGCGATCATACCGTAAGGGTTTTGCAAGGTTAAACAAATCGCCGTCGCCAGTAATGCCTAAGCCTTGGCTTAACTCTATTTGATTGTTACGCCAATTTACCACTAAGCCTTGCACTATGCCTATACCACTAAGCGCTGTGCGCGTTATCCTTTGCTGATCATCAAGGTAAGTGCTAACGCTGTTTAACTGTTGTTCGGTGAGTACTTGGTCTTTAGTAAATACCGCATACTGCTGCGATATTTGGTCAAGGCTGGTAATGACGCGGCTCATGTTGACTCCTTAAGCGTACCTAACGCAGTTCTTCCAATCACAAACCCCGTTTCTGTTGAATCACAATCATGTAGCTGTTCCACTGGGTATACGTTGTGTATTTGCGCTAATGCACTTATTAATTTTTGCTTTTTGTTAGTAGCTTGCACCGAACTAGCGCCATGTTTTATCGCTAGCCAGTCTTTGTAGGCTTTTTCAAATAAGGCCATGTTGTCTTTATCAATCCAACACACCCTAGGCATAATATGCGCGGGAACCTCACTGCGGATGACCCCTTCGCAATAGCGTCTAAAGTCCATGTTGCCAAAACGCTTGCCAAAGCCGGGCAATATAATGTGTACTTGATATGAATACGGTTCGCTGCATTGCTCGCAGCCTTGTTCAATACATACAGGCAAAGAAGGGTCGTTGTCAGCCTCTGGTAATAGTAGGCTTTGCTCAACAATGTACATACCTTCATCGCTATAGTTAACATTTAAGTAGTCAACGCATTCGCGTATGGCATTGCGAAGCTCTTTAAGCGTCGTAAAATATTCAATTCTTCGAGCGATCACTTCACCGCTGTCATCCACAATGTTGAAGTAATGTTTGCCATTTTTGGTTTTCGCTAGCGCATAAGATGACAGCTCCATACCAAACCGGATGGCCAAGCGCATTTCCTTTTTAGCATCAGCTTGCGTGACATAATTAGTGCTGCTGCTAAGCAGTATTTTATCGTTATCTTTGTTGCGAATTCTAAACCTAAATTCGTCATCAGGGGTTTTATCAATTTCGGCATAAATATCAAAGGCGATATCGCTTAAATTGCGCCTACTGTGATTGGTAATACCCAATAACCTGCATAAGCGCGTGGCCAAACCAGACACATTCTCGGTATTCCACACTTGCTCTTTTAAACCTAGATTATGACCAAGACCGCGGTTTTTACTTAGGTCTTTAATGGCTTTATGAAAATCGATTTTGTAGTCCAATGTTTTTTGCAACGAGGGCTCAAACGCGTTTAACATAATGTCAGTTAAACCTGTCATATCTTCACCAAAGCGCGCCACCATAAAATCGACAAAGCGGTTGCGACGATCTAAATCTTGATTTGAGTCAGTCACTAAAGCTTGCAGCTTTGCGCCTGCTTGTGGATTGTTCCCGTAAAGTTTTTGCCAATCTTGAATGCTAGTGGGCAGTTGTGAAAAATAACTGTGTAGGTCATCTTTATTTAACGATAATAAGTCGCGCACATGATGTATTTGCGACACAAAATTAGCCGCGGTTTGATCGAAAAAGCTTAAAAAACCGCGCAATTGCAATACTTGTGCTTTGCGCACATTAGATGCATCTGCGGGCAAGCCAGCTTCACTTAAGCCATAAACGGCGGGCAAGTCCCACTGCACGCTATGATAATCATGAATTGATCTATTTTGTGCGGCATTTACGCCCAGTGAATATGTTGCCTTGTTGTGTCCAGCTTGCTGCAGGTCTTTTAGCCGCTTATTATATTGTCTAAGCGCGGTGGGTTTATCGTAAAAAATAGGTAACTCACGTGTGAATAAAGCGAGGTTGCCTTTTTGCGGCACTAAACTAGGCTGTTTGTTAGCGTCAACCGCAACTAACCAAGGATTTTCCAAGGGCGCTTTGAGGCTTTCTGGGTTAATGGTCATTTGCTTAACCGCAACCACTTCTTCTAAATCCATGACCAAATTAATAATATCCGAAAGTCTAATTTGCGATCGTAATTCAGATGCTAATAAGGCTTGGTCACTAATATATCCTTGTGCTAATAAAGGACCATTGAACAGGGTGTTTGCCCAGTCTACAGTGTCTAAGGTCGCCTCTGGTGGTAAATGCGCAATAGGGTTTTGTAAGTACTCTTGAATAGTCAGCCAAATAGCGCAGCTCACATTAATGGGGTCGGCTTTTGCTTGAATTTCAATCTCGCCGCATACCAAAAAGTTTTGTTTAAGAATTGCCGTGGGTTCATCAAACCATTCGCATAAATTTCTGTTCGCGTGCAGGCAATCAACGGCGGCTTGGGTAGCCTGTTTTTTTTCTGCGATACTAAGGTCATTCGCAAATAATAGCTTTACTTTATAACCTCCATTTACCGCAAATTGAGTAATGTTTTTGCCTGCGCGAGCAGAAAGCGTCACAGAGTTGTTGCTGCTGTCATGATATAAAGGAATAGCATAAGGTTTTACCCATGCATTATTAACATTCACAATATCTATCAATAGCTTGCGATAGTCCAAATCAGTTAAGGGCGCACTTGGTAAAATGCTGTCAGCGGCTGGAAAATGCGCGTTAAGTAGGCTTTGTTTTTCTGTTGCTTGGCTGTGCGGCATGCCGTCTACTAATATATCGACAATTGGCCAATCGCTTTTGTAGCTAAGTTCAGTTAACAAGTAGCTGAGTACTTCTAAAAAGGTCACGCCCGGATCGTGTTTATTATAATCGCTCCACAGCTCGTGGCTTAGCTCAATTAAGCGATCAATACCGTTATTGTAAAGATATTTAGGATCTAACGAAGTATTAATGTGAGCACTTGGGTCAAGAGTGAAGTTATTCATTCGTTCACCTGCGTAATGACATGGTTTTGCGCCGATGTTAAAATTTGATCTGGCGCTAAAGGCTTCACTTCATGGCTGTCGTTTTGCCAATGAACTTGGTCAAAAGAAGCTTGCATTAACACATTGGTCACGTAATCCACATAAGGCAATTCTTCAATAAAATTGAGCACCACTGACTTATATACACGTCCACCAAATTGCGGGCTAAAAACAGAAGTGGCGCCGATATTCTCGCCAGAAATATTTTGCATCCAAGGCGCAAAAAAGGTTTGTAGCTCGTTGTTTAGTTGCTCACGGTAAAAGTTAACATCGGCGCCCGAGATAAAAGCAACTTGCAAGGTCATTCGTACGCTTACATAGCTAGGGTTAATTACGTGTAGTACTGCCTGCATTGCACTGCGGCGGCTCAAAAAATCATTAATTTGTTGCATAGTATGTATGCTGACTTTGGGCCTTAATGGTTCCGCCGAGGTCGTTACATCTAAATATGGCACTACTAACACCGTCACATTGCCGGGCGATCGCCAGTTTCCGGGCTGGCTGTGCGGTACGGTTTTTACCCGATGAATATTCGGGAACTGCTCAAGCACCAACGATTCATAGTCCCATAAACTAAGCGCTCGGTCTTTATGACGAAGTCTTGCCGACACCCGAGCGCTAAAATTGTCAGTGGATTCTGGATTAGCGCCCCCAAAGCCGTCATAAACTTGCGTGATGGTTTTAATCGCGGGTTTGGATTTTTCAAATTTACTAATGCTGCCTGCAAATAGTCTATCAGCAGGGGCTGGTAACGGTTCACTGTCGCTTTGTTCAAAGGCTAACTCAGCCACCACTTCTATTGCGTTGGTATGCACTGTTCGCAGTTTACAGACTGACGCTGGACTGCCTGTAATAGATAGTTTTATCCACACTAACGCGCTGGGCATTAAGGTGTTTTCGGTGGTGGCTTCGCTTGGCAATATAAGGCTAACTAAGCCGCTAGTTTGCAGGCTGTTAGTAGTATCATAAATAAGTGCTTTATTGTCCAGTACTTGGAAGTAGTTATCGCACAGTATCGACCATGTTATAACACCCGGCACTAAGCTTGGATCGGCACTTCCTTCAACGACTTGAAAAAGTAGCTGGCAACTATCGCCGGCTGATATTCCACTAAGACCAATATAAAGAGCTCCCGCCTCTACTTTTGCGGCAAATAAGCCTATGCGCTTATCATTAACAAAGGCAAGTTGTTGGCGCTGGTGAGCATGCTCTCGGCGCTGTCCAAAGCAATCTAAATGGAAGAATCGCAATTCGTCGTTGGCAAAGGCCTGAGCACTATCATTGGTGAATGAAACAGGCCGTGTATAGGCAACATAGTCGAGTGAAATAGCGCTTAACTCGGGTGTATAAGGTTCAGAGATTATCGCAAGTTCAGGGGCGCTGGCTGCGGCAATCACATTTTTTACATAGGCCTTGCGATACTCGTCGTGGAAAAAATCTTTATTGAGGGTAATTTGAAACGAATTATCAGTAGTGTCATCAACTTGTTTAGTTGATGTAATAGCCAATTTTTTTGAGGACTTAGGTGGCACATTAAATTGCGGTGATACCTTGGTTAAATCAGAATACTGTTTTTGCGCCCATTTACCCTTATAAGCACCTAGCAATGCCGCATAATTGCTTGTACTGGCTAAAGGTTTATTAGATTTATTCGGCTCACTAATGCTAATAGGCTGCACTTTTGTTGCATCGATTTCATTGAATAATTCAAGCGCCGTACTGCTTATTTGTCTGCCTTCACCGTCGGTAAATTGCGCGTTTGCGGTAAAATAGCTATTGCTACGCGAGCTTGGGTTTTTGGTGTACGCGGCGTAGGTATCGTAGTTGGCATAAAGGCTCGATAATTTGCTTGGCGGATTTTTCCAGGTCAAGTTGGCGGTCACGCTTTGTAAACGTTTGCTAAATATTTCACTGTTTCGCAAGCTTAGCACGCTACCTTTTTTAGGGGATGAACCAAAGGGTAGAAATGTAGTGTCTGCATTAACCTTACCTGTATCAGACTCAATATTAAGTGACTTAACGACACCCGTCACTTCCACATTAATGGACACAGATTCAACATGCGCCAAATAGATATCCTTTAATATACTATTTTGAGCGTCTTTATCGACAACACAATGCATAACGGGTTCAGCGGTATCCAGTGAGAAGCCGTGCAAGGCCGACGAATAAGGTACAATAGCAGCTTCGCTTCGACTCAGTTCAAGCGAAAGTGAAAGTGTTTTACCCTGCACCGACGCACTGGCAAATTGACTTGTGGTCCAGCCTTTTTCGCTACTTAGAAATACTTTAAATACACTGTTAAGCGAACGCGTTTGCGTTGTGACCGACGCCGTCAGCTCAATACTCAAGCTTATTCGCCGTAGCCCTTCAGCCATGCGTAAAATAGCAGAAGAAAAGGCAAAGCCAATCTCGGATGCTTGCAGCTGCGTGTGCCCAAAGGCCGACCACTGCTGTTGTCCCTTCTCAAACTTTGCACCAAAGCCATCGGAAGAATTAGCAATGGGTGCCACTTTTACCTTCGCGGGTGATTGCGCTGGTGCAAACACCGAGCGTAATTCAAGCACCTGTGCATGATTAATTACGGTGTCTTTAATAGGCGCGGCAACAATGACAGAGCCGTTTTCGCGCTTTCCTGCGAGTAGCTTATCTTGTGCGCTAATTAATAAGGGAATAGCGCCCTTTTTAAGGCTTAACAGCACATGTGCATGCTCTGGCTTAGCGCTATGCTGCGTAAACCTCAATACCTGCTGATAATAAAAATCAATATAAGATTGCTTAATATTATTTTGCTGCACAACAGGCCCCGCAATGTACTGCTCTAAGAAAACACTTATTAGGGCAAGATGCGGTTCTACTTTGCCCTGATTTTGTGTTATCCATTGACTCGCTTGGCCTAGTTCAAAGGGGAAAAATGCCGACCAATTGGCATCGCTAGTATTGGGGGTATGGGTATAAAACTGAAGTTGCTGTGATAGTTTTTTTAGCATATCAAAGAGTTGGTCTAGATCACGCTCTTCTATTGCCACATAGTCTTGTTGCAATGCTTTGATCAAGCGTTCAGCCTGACTTCGCCCTTGCTCGGGGAGTAATAGTTGGACAATGTTTGATGCACCTTGAGTGCTTGGTGAGGTCATGGCACTACACCCTTAGGCTCACTTCGGTACCATCGTGAAGATAGTAAGGATAGACCAAATTAAACCTTGAGTTACTGGCACGCACAATATAATCAATCTGAATAAATAGTTTGCCTTCAAAAATGGCGCTTTCATCTAGCTCAACCGCTAATATATTGATGCGCGGCTCGTATACTAATAAGGTTCGTTTTATTTTATCTTTTAATAAGTTGCGCGCCGTCACGTTAAAGCTCTCAAACAACTGATCTTGTAAATTTAGGCCATAGGAAGGCAGCATAAAGCGTTCGCCTTCAGTGGTGCCCAATAAAACTTTAAGGCTATCTTGAATATCTTGCTCACCATGCGACATAAACACTTGCCCGTTGCCCGCATTAAAACGCGGCGGAAACTGCCAGCCAGTGCCTAAGAACCCTTGTTCACTCATACATAGTCTCCCTACCCTATTAGTACAGTAGGTTCGCCCACTACCACCGATGCCCCGCACACGCAGGCATCACCCGAACGCACGGCGGGCTTACCGCCTATTAACACCGTTGCGCTGGCGACAATAAAAGGGCTCACGGTAGGTTGATGCCCATTAGGCGGCAATCCACACACATGATTATCGCCCAGCACAAGCGCCGGCATTGCGCCAATCAGTACCGTGGGCTCGCCTGGCCCTATTGCGCTGCCACCATGATTAGTGGTGTCACCTAACCTTGCTGCGAATGCCATATTGCCTCCTAGTTAATTTTTACTAGCGAACCTTTCACTTCCGTTACTGCATTACTTTTAAGTGCAGCTCCTGAACTTCCTTGCGCAGAAAGCACTGCACCTGCGTCTAAATTTAAGTTGGAGCCCGCATTTATTTCAATTTTGCCCTGCGCGCTTATACTTAAATCACTCGCGCTTTCAAGGCTAATACCTGCATCATTCATGATAAATTGGTTACCATTTTCGTCTTCAATCGTAATGCCCAATTCATCTTCATTAATTTGTATTACATTGCCGCTTGGTGACGACAGCGTAATGGCGTGAAGATCATCATCAAAACGCAAGGCTAAACCCGAGCGCGTCACCCAGGTTTTTATATGGTTGTCGGCATCAGGAGTTTCAGTTGCCGCTAGCGCACTACTATGCAACATGCCTAATACGGTGGCATGACGCATATCATTTTGCACAAAGCCAACAATGACTTCGTCGCCTATTTCTGGTCTTACATACAAACCGCGATCAGCACCCGCATCTATACTCGCGACTCTGGCCCATATGCCTTCACCGGTGTTATCTAGCATGGGTAGCTTGACTTTGACTCGCCATTCATTGTCAGGATCAACAATATCGACCACTATGCCAAAATGCAGTCCATTTGCAGCTTGGCTTGATGCGTCTTTAGGCTTATTCGGCGCGGCTATTCCCCCTAGCTGATAAAAGGTTCGCCAGCCTGAAAGCGTATTAAATTCATGGCGAACACCGGTCACTAACGCCTTGCCGTTAAAGTTATCACTTAGGCCGTTTAGGTTCACCGTATCACCGGGGAAAACACTGCCTACACCAATCGTTTTCAAGGTACCTGACACTCTGTTTACGGCATTCGCGGTTGTGCTTGCGTTTACGAAAGCCTGCAGTTCTTCATCAGATTGCGTTCGCGCGCGCAGTGTATGATCTGCTTCGCCCATGGCTTTAGATAATGTACTGGCGTTAGTCACGCCGGGGCTTTCTTGCAGGGTAATTTCACCCTCTTTTTGGATTAAAGTCTGTCCAGCGCTATCCCATCGGATGGCCTGTATGTTATTGGTTTGGCTTCGTGCATCAGTTTTTAAATCAGCCGACAATAGCGTTGCGCCAAACTCAAGATTTACCACAGGTTCGCTGTCAAGGCTTAGCGGCGTTATTTCGATGTTTTCGCCTTTGGTATATATGACTAGTCCGGCGGCTTGTGCTCTTGCTAGGCAAAAATCCCAATCTGTTGTTTCATACTGAACTAACTGCTTATGTAGAATCGTTTCTTTGTTTTGTACATTGACTTTAAGTTCATGCTCGTTGAACAATTGCTCTATTACATCTTGGTCGGTTAAATCCTCATAGTAGCGGGCTTGAGTGGCAATCGACATCAGCACGCTGGCATGCTTACAGGTAATGATAAGTTGCGACGCCCCGCTTTCGCGCAGTTTTATTTGCTGAGCCACCACTATGCCCACAAATAAAGGGATGCTATTGCTATCATCATTAGTATTTATGGATACCGTTTTGCCATAGTCAAACATGCCGTTATCGATAATTGAGAAGTCTCCTGTAGCCGCATCTCCGTCTTTATAAGCTATGCGAGAATATGCAATTTTGTTTGCCGCCAATACCACCGACACCGACAATAACTGATAGCTACGAGGCACCACTTCGTCTTCAACCGTTATCGTGAATTCTCGATGCCCCTTGTTAATGGGTAGTGTTCGTTGAGTTGTAATGGCTATTTCTCCAAAGGCGGGAACACCAAAGGCGTACCCGGGGCAATATTACGAAACTGGTTAAGTTGGTTGTGCTTGGCAACTTGTGCATACAAGACAGCATTGCCATATATTTGCTGACATAAACGCGGCAAAGAATCACCGGCCTTAAATATTCTAGTGTGGGTTAGGTCTGGCGATTCATCTTGCGCTATGGCCACCCTAGTTTGGTCGTCAGAATTATCAGAAAAGGTTGCGCTAATAACCGCTCTTAGTGGTTCGCCACTGGCTTTAAACACTTTGTAGCTAATAGAGGCCGATTTTAACACGCAGCGCCGAACGCTTAAGCTTCCCCACGCGACAATAAGATAGTTGGGGCGATGAATGTCGCCGTTGTAACCCGTAGTAGTTTGAAAGGCCTCTACTTGCTCTTGAACATCAATTTTATGCCCATTCGCGCCAGTCCCGTCGAGGAAAAAGTTAAGGCTTAAATCACCCGGTTTGACTTGTTTGAAATCCATTCGGCTATTGGTAGTACCTGCACCTTGTGCACTGTCATACTCCATTTCATATGCCAGCGTAATTTCATCAGGATTGATGTAGGCGCGAAATTCAGATAGAGGAACACCACTATAATCCGCTTTGGCATACGCTTGTATGGTTAGTTTTTCTAGTTCACCTTTCATTGCATATTTACCTGCTTCTTGTTTGCTTAGGTTTAACGTGCTTTTGTTTTAAGTGCTTTTTTTACCAGCTTATGTTTTACCAGCCTAGCCTTAACGACATCTTTACTAAGGCTCTTCGTTTTGCCGCAATATCTCCATAACTTGCTCTACACATTCTTCAAGCAGTTGCTGTTTGGCTTGTGCGGCATTCATACCGCTTGGTGCAGGCGATTGGCCCGCGCCACTGCTATTTTCAACATTTATGGATATCACCACTTCATCAATCACAATTGGCATAGTTAACTCTGCTTCAAACTAAAGTATTGAAAATAAAACTGCAGTGACTCCACCACTATGCTATTGCTAGAGGCAGAAAAATCACTGACCGACCACTTAACCGGATATGCGCCCACTATGTGCCAATGCATCAAGGGTTCATGATCTTCATTCAGTAGCATTATTGTTATATTGCGCGGCTCTATATCAAAATCGTCAATACAACTCGCAATCCAATTGATCATGGCAGAATCTTTGAGCAAGCCTCGCTTTAAGGTTAGCTCAGGGTACTTAGTGCGCACTGGATACTTTTGCACAAATCGATTCTGCCCGCCTTCTGCTACCTCTTCAGTACTTACTTCTGCCTGCAGGCCCGACACCTCAGAAAATCGAGAGTCTGCGCTGGCATCAAAACCAGCCACATCAACCATAAAGTGAAAGCCAACTGGCGGATAATAAACGGTCATTCGTTTTGTACCTTAAGGCCCTCGTGGGCAAGTTCAATAGACTCTATCGCCACTTCATTACCAGTAGCTTTAAGGCCCGGCCCTTCTACTTTTACCGGAAACGCATTTTGTATAAACCAACTCATCACGGGCGCGTGTTCTTCGTTTAGCAAAGACACCACCACATCACGACGTTCAACCTTATTAAGCTTAACGGTGTTTAACCATTTGAAGAATTCATTGTCGGTAGCCACAACACCGCGTTTAAGCGTAATATTGCTGTACTTTTTAAGTCCCGGCATTTTAATTGATGAATATTCAGGGGAAGCCCCATCTCTATACTCAATAGGCTGTACTTCTTGGGTAAGGCCCGACACTTCAGAAAATCCTATTCGGATACCACCCCACTGAACCACAAAATGAAACACGGGCAATGGATATAAATCAGACATTTGTTTAACTCCTTATGGGTTTTATACCTTATGCGGTTTGTAATTTGTGTGAAAATTTCAACACAATGAATTCAGCAGGACGCACAACCGCCATACCTATCTCTACATTCAAGCGCCCTTCCAATACATCTTGCGCGTTCATAGTTACGCCCAGCGCACAACGCACAAAAAAAGCATCTTCAGGTTTCGCTCCCACTAAGGCTCCTTCGCGCCATTTTTGGTTTAAGTAAGCTTCAATCATGCCGCGTACTTTTACCCAAGTATTGGCGTCGTTAGGCTCAAACACCGCCCAATAAGTTGATTTTTTGACCGACTCTTCAACCGTATT
>RCMY010000360.1_pt1 | contig 42633 bp, 38 predicted proteins | sample 2041341 | NCBI WGS metagenome assembly RCMY01 (sample SAMN09708234, study PRJNA481090) | Marine sediment metagenome, whole genome shotgun sequencing project. | reverse complement strand
CCGCACCGCGCCGGGCGAACACACGCTGTATTTGTGCCGTGCGGAAGCCTGCCTGTCAATGGGCGGCAACCGCTTGGCTGAACATGCGAAGCAAACTCTCGGCGTAGACTTTCACGAAACCACGAAAGATGGCCGCTTCAGTCTCGAACCCATTTATTGCCTTGGTAACTGCGCCTGTGCCCCCGCCGTCATGATTGACGAAACGGTGCATGGCCGCGTTACACCAGAGAGGTTTACAGAACTTGTCGACTAATCCGCTAACGATTTATGTGGCCGCCGACACCACGGCGCGCTCAATTGGCGCCGATGCGGTCGCCGTCGCTGTTGAGTCATACGCCGCGTCGAATGGCATCGCTATCGAACTCAGGCGGCCCGGCTCTCGCGGCCTGTATTGGCTGGAACCCATGCTGGAAGTGGCCACAGCTGAAGGCCGGGTGGCCTATGGCCCCGTCACGCCTGGTGACATAGGGTCTATCTTGGCGGCTGACGGTTCGCTGTCAACGGATCATGCGGCGTATCTCGGGCTAACCGAGGAGATTGACTTATTGGCGCGTCAGGATCGGCTAACGTTTGCCCGCGTCGGCGTCATCGAACCGCTGGCGCTTGACCAGTACTGCGAACACGGCGGTTACGAAGGCCTGACCAGGGCGCTGCAACTCAGTTCGCAAGAAATCGTCGATGCCATTAAGGAGTCCGGTCTACGTGGCCGCGGCGGGGCTGCCTTTCCGACCGGCATCAAGTGGCAAACCGTAAGGGATACCGAAGCCAGTCAGAAATATATCGTCTGCAACGCCGATGAGGGTGATTCGGGTACGTTTGCCGATCGCATGATTATGGAAAGCGACCCCTTCGTGCTGATCGAGGGTATGACCATTGCCGCGCTGGCGACCGGTGCCACGCAAGGCTATATCTATACGCGGGCTGAATATCCGCAGGCGATTAAAACGCTGAACGCAGCGATTGCGATAGCGCAACAGGAAAACTATCTGGGCGCGGATATCCGTGGCAGCGGCAAACAGTTTGAGATTGAAGTGCGTGAGGCAGCAGGCGCGTATATTTGCGGCGAAGAGACGTCACTGCTAGAGAGCCTGGAAGGGAAGCGCGGCACCATTCGCTTTCGTCCACCATTGCCGGCGATAAAGGGCTTGTTTGGTCAACCAACGGTGGTTAACAACGTGATCAGCCTGGCCAGCGTGCCAATCATCATGGGCAAAGGCGCTGACTATTATCGTGACTACGGTGTAGGTCGATCGCGGGGTACGCTCACCATACAGTTGGCGGGCAACTCAAAGCGCGCCGGGTTATATGAACTTGCCTTCGGCGTGACACTTAGAGAAGTGCTGTACGACATTGGCGATGGCACTATCAGTGGCCGACCGATTCGCGCGGTGCAAGCAGGCGGCCCATTAGGCGCTTTCGTGCCGGAGGCGCATTTCGATACGCCGCTGGACTATGAAGCATTCAAGGAAGTCGGTGCCATGATCGGTCACGGCGGTGTGGTCGTGTTTGACGACACAGCCGACATGGGTGAATTGGCGCGCTTTGCGATGGAGTTCTGCGCCATCGAATCCTGCGGCAAATGCACGCCGTGCCGCATCGGCGCCGTGCGCGGTACGGAAGTGATTGATCGCATCAGAAATGACGACGACAAGGAAGCTAATCGCGTGTTACTGAACGACCTGTGCGATACTATGGTTGACGGTTCGTTGTGTGCGCTGGGTGGTATGGCGCCGTTCCCGGTACTCAGCGTATTGAAACACTTTCCTGAAGAATTGTGACTTCGTAGTGACTACGGTGAATGACATGAACGCGCAAAACATGGTTGGCACCTGGCAACCTTATCAACGGCAGAACGACTACGGTACACCAGAAGTCCAGGCCGATACCCAGGTAACCCTCTCCGTCGACGGAGTGGAAGTCAGCGTGCCGGAAGGTACGTCGGTGATGCGTGCGGCAACACGAGTCGGCGTGACTATACCAAGATTATGCGCGACTGATTCATTGCAGGCCTTTGGTTCCTGCCGTCTTTGTGTGGTTGAAATTAAAGGGCGCAACGGCTTGCCCGCAGCTTGTACAACGCTGGTAGAAGAAGGCATGCGGGTGGTGACGCACACTGATCGTGTCAAAAAACTGCGGCGCAATGTGATGGAGCTGTATGTCTCCGACCATCCTCCGGAGAGTATCACAAGCCCTAAAAATGGCGATAGTGAACTGCTCGATATGGTGGCTGCCGTAGGCTTGCGCGAGGTGCGCTATGGCTACCAGGGCGCAAATCATTTTGCCGATGAGAAAGACGAGAGCAATCCCTATTTCACATTTGATCCTGCTCAGTGCATCGTCTGCTCGCGCTGCGTGCGTGCTTGTGAAGACATTCAGGGAACCTATGCGCTGACCATAGACGGCCGTGGTTTCGCCTCAAAAGTGGTCGCCAGCCAGGACGAAAACTTCCTCGATTCCGAATGTGTCTCCTGTGGTGCCTGCGTGCAGGCGTGCCCGACGGCAGCGCTTACCGAAAAATCCCTGATCGACATGGGTCAACCGGAACACACCGAGATTACCACCTGTGCTTATTGCGGGGTGGGCTGCTCGTTCCGCGCGGAAATGCAGGGCACCAAAGTAGTGCGCATGGTGCCGAATAAAGACGGGCATGCGAATCATGGCCACTCCTGCGTCAAGGGTCGGTTTGCGTATGGCTATGCGACCCATGCGGACCGCATTACCAAACCGATGATCCGTGATTCCATCCAGGACCCATGGAAAGAAGTCAGTTGGGACGAGGCAATTCAGTTCGCCGCGCGGCGGCTGCGGGAGATTCAGCACGAACACGGCAAACTCTCCATCGGCGGTATCACCTCTTCACGCTGCACTAACGAAGAAGTTTACCTGGTGCAAAAAATGGTGCGCGCCGCGTTTGGCAACAATAACGTTGATACCTGCGCCAGAGTCTGTCATTCGCCTACCGGCTATGGCTTGAAAACGACGCTAGGCGAATCAGCCGGCACGCAAACCTTCGACTCGGTCATGAAGGCCGACACTATACTCGTTATCGGTGCCAACCCGACGGCGGCACATCCCGTATTTGCCTCGCAAATGAAGCGCCGCCTGCGCCAGGGCGCAAATTTGATCGTTGCTGATCCGCGCGCCATCGAACTGGTCCGCTCGCCGCACATACAAGCAGACCACCACCTGCAGTTACGGCCGGGTACCAACGTGGCGCTGATCAATTCGCTGGCCCATGTTGTGGTATCGGAAGGGCTGGAGGATGGCGACTTTATCGCTGCTCGCTGCGAGCCGGAGCCCTACGCCGTGTGGCGTGAATTTATCTTGCGGGATGAGAATTCGCCGGAAACCCTGGAAAGTGTGACCGGTGTGCCTGCCGACAAAGTTCGCCAGGCGGCAAGACTGTATGCGAATGCAAAAAACGGCGCTATTTACTATGGCCTGGGCGTTACCGAACACAGTCAAGGCTCGACCATGGTGCTGGGCATAGCCAACCTCGCCATGGCCACCGGTAATTTGGGCCGCGAAGGCACCGGCGTTAACCCCCTGCGCGGGCAAAATAATGTGCAGGGTTCCTGTGACATGGGCTCATTCCCGAATGAGTTGCCTGGCTATCGCCACGTTGCTGATGATGCCGTGAGAAAACAGTTTGAAGACAAATGGGGCGTGAAACTGCTGCACGAACCAGGTTACCGCATTCCCAATATGTTCGATGCGGCGGTGAACGGCGAATTCAAGGCGTTATACATTCAGGGCGAAGATGTAGCGCAGTCCGATCCCGACACGCAGCATGTTGAAAAGGCGCTGTCGTCGCTGGAATGCATGATCGTGCAGGATATTTTCCTGAACGAGACGGCGAAATTCGCGCATGTATTTTTACCAGGTTCATCGTTTCTGGAAAAAAACGGCACTTTTACCAACGCCGAACGACGTATTTCCCCGGTACGAAAAGTCATGCCACCATTGGCTGGCATGGAAGACTGGGAAGTAACCATGGCCTTGTCGAACGCGCTGGGTTATCCGATGAACTACTCCCACCCGCGCGAGATCATGGATGAAATTGCCGAGTTGACGCCCACGTTTACCGGTGTCAGTTACGACCTTATCGACAAACAAGGCAGCATTCAGTGGCCATGCAATGCAGAAGCCCCCACTGGCACGCCGACCATGCATGTCGATGCGTTTGTACGCGGCAAGGGGTATTTCGCACCGACGCGCTATGTCGATACAGCGGAGCGGGCAACGCGAAAGTATCCTCTATTGCTGACGACCGGCCGTACACTTTCACAATACAACGTAGGCGCGCAAACCAGGCGTACCGCCAATTCGCATTGGCATGAAGAAGACCGAATTGAGATGCACCCGTCGGATGCCGAGCTGCGCGGTATTAGAGAGGGGGATTGGGTCGGCGTTAAGAGCCGCGCCGGTGAAATAGTGCTACGCGCGTTGATCACCGAACGAATACAACCCGGCGTGGTTTACACCACGTTCCACCACCCCGCATCCGGTGCTAACGTGGTGACAACCGATAATTCGGATTGGGCAACCAACTGCCCGGAGTACAAAGTGACTGCCGTGCAGGCCTATCCGGTGACCGAGCCCTCGCAATGGCAACAACAATTTGGCGCTTTCGACGAGCATCAACAAAAGATGCTGCGAACTGCACGACAAACCGATTACGTCACTGTGGAATAAAGAATATGGCAGTTGGCATAAAAAAGCTCATTGGTATGGCGGAACAAATAGCTACTCATATTTCAATCAGCGACGACCTGGATATTGTGGCCGGGGCAACCGCCGCTCACTTAAAGAGATTCTGGGACCCGCGGATGTTGTCGCAGTTTGTCACGGAAGCCGAGGGCAGCGGAGTTGAGCTGAGTGAGGAAGTGGCAGCGACGATACAGAAATTAAAAACAAACGTCGCGCCTGCACAGTCCTAACCGGAACGGAACGGAACAGAGCAGCTTCAGCGCAGCAACATAGACGTTATTGCTTGGATTCAAATCTGAAGTGCATCACTGGTTTTGCCGGAGTTTCACCCGGCCCGCGCCAGTTATGATGATATCCATCGGGATATCATGTGGCTGCGGATAAATGCTTGGAATTTCGCACAGCGGAGGGCCGACGCCGATGACTGTCGGCTTGGAAGGCAAGCTTGCCAGTGTGCGGTCAAAGTAACCGCCACCGTAACCCAGCCGATAGCAGCCGGCATCGAAGCCCACCAGCGGCGATATGACGACGTCGGGCGTAATGGCTTCACCCTCGGCCGGCACCGGAATATTCCAGATCCCGGGTTCCATGCGGGCCTCCGGTGTCCACTCGCGAAAGATCATGGGATGGGCTTTTTCAACGACTACGGGCAATGCAACACGCACCTGCTGCGCTACCAGAGTGTGCATCCAGTCACAGAAATCGAGTTCACCACGCATCGGCCAGTACAGACTGACAATAAGCCCAGGCTGCGGATTGATTAGCCGGGTGATTTCTGCGGCAATCTCTTCTGCCAGTCGCGGTAGCTCTTTACGCACATGCATGCGTGCCCTGAGTAGACGCTTACGTTCGTCTTTCTGCCAGCGTTTAACGGCGGCTTTGTCCGTCGGGTCGATGCGGGAGGCGTCGTCACCTTGCAACGCATATTCGCCGGGCTTTGGGTTTTGTTTATCTTTGCTCGTCATAGCAGGCTCCTGATTTTTTCCGCGACAGTGACAAGGGCTGGGGTAGTGATTCGGCCAGCCCGGCACTGGTTATCAACAATACTCCGATCAGTTCTCGCGCGGCAAATGGTTCGCCGGCCCAGAGAGCGGCGGTGATAGCGCCGACGCTGATTTCAGTCATAAAGAGCAGGGCGACGGTGCCAGGACTGAGCAGCGCGGCACCCCAGAAAATGGCGAGGGCGGACGGTATCACAAGAATAATAATGGTAGGCACCAGCCATGGTAGTACGTCTGTTAGCGTCCCGCTTGACGGCATCACTTGCGCTGCCTCGAATGGCAGCAATGCGAATGCAACTGCGATGATCGTGCCCCAGGCAAAATACACCAGAGTAAATTCAGGTGCCTTGTTGGTGTGATCATCTCTTAAGCGAACGGCCGCAACAGCCCATAGCGCGCCCGATGCAAGGCCCATCCAGTCACCTATATTGCGCGGCCAGGGGAGGCCTTCATCGATACCAAAAACCACCAGTATGCCAATAGTACCAAGCGCGATTGCCACTACGCGGACACGGGTGATGGGTTCTTTCAACCAGCACCGCGCCAGCAATGTACTCCACACCGGTGTCAGGTAGAAAAGCAGCATGGCGTGTACAATTTCGGTATAGATCAGGGCATTGGCATAGCAAACGAGCGACAGGCCAGCAATGAACCCGGTCAGGTGCAGACGAAAACCACCGCTGACCAGCGGCCGCCAACGCCAGAACAACAGCGGTAAGGTAAGCACAAGCGGCACCACATAAAACATCAGCGTCGACCAGCCGCCGCTAATGCCAGCTTCGTCCATCGCTCGTAGTGGAATCCAGAACAGCCCCCAGACAACGCCGGAATAAGCGCACGCCAGCTTGGCCAGAGTTTCGGTTTGTATCATGCTGCGCCAGCGTACCAGAGCGATGAGTGGAGTGGTGTTGCTGATCGATCGAGTAGCTTAAGAGTATTTGCGCAGCAGTCGAGCAGAAACCGGTTTTCATCGCGACTAAAGTCGCTCCTACAGGCTATACGTTCTACTGTGGGAGCGGCTTAAGCCGCGAATCGCTAGCAGCTGCCTGACTTTATGACGATCAACGTACTACCGTAACCGGGCAATGGGCTGTGTTAATGATTTTGACAGCGGTCGAACCGAGCACGAAACGGGGAATTCCCCTGCGCCCGGTTGAGCCGGTAATGATGTGATCGAATCCCTCGGCTTCAGCGTACCGCTCCACTACTTTTGAGGGTTTGCGACCACGAGCGACGGCGCAGCTGGCCTCTTGGCCCTCGTCAATGGCGACTTGTTTGGCATCCGCCAACACCGAGTGTTCGCGCTCCTTAACCACTTCTAGAATGGTAACATCGGTGCTGCTGTGCTGATTAAGAAGTTCTTCTGTAATCGGGCTGACGTACAGGTAGCATAGCTCCGCGTTCAATGCCTTGGCCAATCTGGCGGCGAACTTGACTGCCTTGCGTGACGCCTCGGTCTCATCCGTCGCGCATAATATCTTGTACATTTTCTCGCTCTCCTTACCCAAAGATCTGGTTGGCAATAATAACGGTTACCACACCGGCCGCAATAGTCACGTACGGCAGAATGCCGGAATGCTTTGTCGTCGTATCTTGATTGCCGCCCACGTTTAAGTCGGCCAGCATCTGCGGAGGAAATTCACCCTTGTCGGTCACATAGTGGCGAAATAAAAATACCGGAATAATCATAGCGATCACTATCATGCCAGTCATCAGTGTGCCAGCCCCCCACACATTGGCACCGGCACCGAGAAATATCAGGTTCATAAACGACAGTGGCACAGCCAGTTTAATCAGGAAGTCAGGCGCGCGCCACGGCCGGGGTACATTGCCATTGTCTTTGCGGTGAATCCAGCCGGCGTTCAGGTTGAGGAAATTGAAAATGATATAACAGCAATTCGATACCGCCAGCACGAACAAATAATCTGACATCATCAATAGCAGCAAATTGAAACTGAGATCCGTCCACATTGCGCGTGTCGGCGCGCCGTGGTTGTTTACATGCGACAAATACTTCGGCAGCCAGCCGTCGACTGAACCCTGGTAGAGCGTGCGCGACGATCCGGCCATGGAGGTCATGATCGCCAACATCAGGGCAAAAATCAGCATAATAACGAGAATATTGCTGACCACTTTACCACCGCCAACCATGGCGGCCATGGCCCCCGCAACGCTGGAACCGTCGACGATGCCCGGCCCAAGCATACCTTCGACGCCGAGTACGCCCTGGAATGAGATTGGCACCAGGATGTAGACCGCCATGCACAGCAAGCCGGAATAGAAAATCGCTTTGAAGGTATCGGTTTTCGGATTCTTGAATTCGCTGGTGTAGCAAATAGCGGTTTCGAAGGCGTAGGCCGACCAGGCTGCGATGAACATGCCGCCCAGAAACAACGTCCAGCCGTCACGGTTCCACGCCCATTGGGTTGAGTCGAGAATTGCGTTACCATCAGCGTCAAAAGCGAGCGGCGCGAAAGGCAAAAAGTTCGCCATCACCACGTCCCCGGTAACCAGGGGTACGATGCCAATCACCAGCAGCGGCAGCAGCACCGCTATGGCCACTACTGTCTGAATCCGCGCCAGGCGTGAAATGCCGTGATGCTGTGCTGCGAATACGATTAGCAACAGCACTGTGCCGATAGCAAACGTCGAGTCAATACGAATGCGCAGTCCCTCTTTCAGGCCATCAAGATTCAGTAGGGTGATGCTCCAGGTATTGATCGCCGAGTCGGCTGGAAATAATGCCGTCAGGATATAGCCTGCGCCGAGACCCGCGCCGATGGCGAGCACCGGGCTCCAGGCGACCCAGTTGCACCAAACCGAAATAGGGGCAATGATTTTGCTGTAGCGCAGCCAGGCGGCAGCGCCATAAACCGAGGCACCGCCCGATTTGTTTGGAAACAAGCCGGCAATTTCGGCATAGGTAAATGCCTGCAAAAAGCCAAAGGTTACCGATAGAGTCCAGACCAACCAGGAGGGCACGCCGACGGTCGCTGCGATGCCGCCGATGGAAAATAGCACCAGCGCCGGTACACCGGCCGCCACCCAAAAAGCACCGGTCCAGCTAATGGACCGGTGCAGTGTATTGTCTTCGCTTGTGTTTGCGTGAGCTGCTGTAGGCTCGCTGGTCGCCATGTAAAACCTCCTGCTATTTTTATCGCTTGTAATCCCGATGCGTGCCAGGATGAGGAAATCGTTAAAAGAGCACGTCCATCATTAACCGCGCGCGATAGTCAATCAATCCCCTTTGTTGTCTACTCCTTTGGAGGTAGGTTCAGGGATTTTTTGCCAAGCGGTTCAGCTTGCTGAATTTAACTCCATGGGAACGGACTATTGGAAACCGGGTGTAATTTGCCCTCGATGTAACGTGAAAACCTGAAAGGTTCGAGCAATGCGCTCTTGTTGCCGGCGATTTCAGCGGCTACCAGTTTGCCGACGCCGAGCATCTTGTAGCCGTGATTTGAGTCGGCGATGAAGTAGCAGTTCTCGCGGAACACATCAAACACCGGAAAGCTGTCAGGCGTAAACGCGCCAATGCCGCCTGATGGTTCGTTTTTGTATTTCGAGATCTGTCCTTCGAAGCGTTTTTGACAGTGCGCCAACGCCGAGCACCACATATGGGCAAAGTCGTCGCCGACAACGAACTCGGGCGATTCAGGCCCGTACGGGTCGACGCGTACCTCGTCCGGATCGGTAGTCAATTTAAATGGTGCGGCGCCGCCCTGGATGCCGCCGAAATTGTAGTCCGGCTTGTAGTAGATACCCCACATTTCATCAGTGATTAAGGAGCCGTCGACATCCGAATATAACGGTGCATCTGAATCAACATGGATCACCGGTGGAAACGTGTCGTCATTGGTTCGATGTAGCGCAGGATCTATCCCCAGCGTGCCTTCCTGCAATGACCAGTAGACCCACATAGGCACATCTTTGTGCATTGTTCCATCCGCGCCTTTAATATCGACCGTCTTCGGCATCTCCAGCATGTCCCAGATCGTCTTGGCCCACGGGCCGACGCCGACAACTACATAGTCGCACTCGATGTCGCCTTTGTTGGTTTCCACCGCCGCAATTGCATGGCTTCCAGCCGCGCTTTTAAACCCGGTGACGGCCACGCCGGTCATAATGCGTACCCCCTCGAACTCTACTTTGTTGGCCAGGCCATACACCATGGCGGCGTTGTTGGAGTAACCGCCGGGCTTTTCGTGCAACACGGAAGTAATTCCTTTGGCCTGCCAGTCGTAAAACATATTTTTCATGTACTTGTCGCAGTCTTTTTCCCCCTCGATAAAAACCGACTCATAACCAAGGTCTTTCTGCTGCAGCGCAATTGACGCAACATCCGCATGCATCGCTTCCGGGCTGATCTGCATATACCCCACCGGGTGGTAAGCGTAGGCTTCCGGGTCGCTTTCCCACACGTCTACACTGTGCGCCATCAGCGCGCGCATTGCCGGCTGGAAGTAGTTGTTGCGCACCACGCCGCAGGCGATACCGGATGCACCGGCCGCGATAGCGGTTTTGTCGATGACCATAATATCCTTACCACTGCCGTGGCCGCTTGCTTTTAATTCAAGTGCGAGGTGGTAGGCTGTGCTGAGGCCATGAATGCCGGCCCCGATAATGACGTATTTACTCTGCTTTGGGAAAGCCATGAGATGGTTCTCTATTAGTAGGGATTCAGCTTTAAATATTGCGGGGCACACAGAAATAATCCACGGTCACGCTGTGACTGTCGGTGCAAGGTATTGCAGCTGTTGTGCAGTGTAGGTCAGTTTTCACCAATCGACTCGCCGACGACTTCGCCCTCCACCGTGGTGGGTGGTGCAACAATATGTTGACTAAATTCCTTCAGGATCTCCGAGCGCACTGCCGCGGATACGTTATCGGCCTGCTCTTTGCTCTCGTAGCGACTCACGTAGGCAATAGACCGTGGACCCACTCGCACCGCCATCAGGCCGATGGCGCCCAATTCGCGATATTTTGGTATTAAGTTGTGGACGTATTTCTTGCTCAAGGTTTCAGCCGCCACCTGGTCTTTGTATTCGAGTGTAGTAATTCTGCAGTATCTACTCATCTTCGTTTCCTGGGTTATTGAGCATGATTACACATGACTTTATACGCCGCGTTTTTTTACAGTCAATAATACAAAAGGCATACCACCGGTGAGGGAGCACACTCCGTTCGTTGCAGAGATAGTCGAGTGGAGCGGCACTTATGGCGGCTTCTATAACGCAATAAGTCAGGACAGCTCGCCGACGAACATGCGAAAAATGTCAGTTTCTGTAATAATGCCAACGAGTTTGCCGTCATCGGTTATCGGTATGCCACCCAGTTTTTTCTCGAGCATGATTTTTGCCGCACTTGCAACGCGATCGTCAGGCGACAGCGTGAGCAGTTCTGTATTCATGATGTCCTCGATCTGCAGATTTGCCAGCAGATAGTTCAGCTCCCAGATGCTCAGCTGTTTTGCTTTGGAAGGTTTCGCTTCAAGAATATCGCTTAGCGACACCATGCCTATCAGTTGATCGCCTTCGACAACTGGCAGGCGACGAATGATTTACTTCCGCAATAACCGATGCGTTTCAATGAAGCTTGCATCTTTCCCGATTCATATAGCCGGGGAAGTCATATGATCTTTAATTAATTCGTTTTTCATGAGCGTTTTGTCTCCGTAACTCAATTCGCCAAATAAGATAAAGTGGCTTAGTGTAGCGATCTGGCTATTAAAACTGCGTGCCAGCTCGTGCATTGCCCAGCATGCCTGATAAACAGCCTGAGTTAAACTGAGCCGCTAATGTAGGTCCAAAAATTTTCAAAAGCAAGCGCTTGGGGGTACCTCCGAAGAGATACATAAATGGTCCTAGTCGTTTGCGAAACTAATGGCAATAACACTATTATATGGCCTCTGGAGGCGCTTGACTGCTTCCTTTAATCCACCAAAAGCATAGCAGCAAAACGCTGTGCGATAACGCCTCTACGATTGCGCGCGATTTTCAATTAAAGCCCTTTTTTTTTCATTCCTTTGAAGGTGGTAAGGCGCGCTCGGCAGCAATTCGATTATTTCAGCAATTTAACAAAATGCAATAATGGCAGACAAGAGACGTCTAGCCTTGGGGTGGTTAGTCTAACCATAGTAATAACCGGAGAGATTGCATGAAGAGTAAAAGCGTTACCATCACCGACAATACAACAGGTAAATCAATTGAGTGTCCGGTACTCACGGGGACTTACGGAGCCCCGGTTGTAGATACCAGCGCCCTCTATAAAGTCCTGGGTATGTTTACGCTTGACCCTGGCTTCGTCACGACGGCAAGTTGTCGCAGCAAAATTACCTACCTCGACGGCGAGCAGGGTATCCTTTTGCATCGCGGATAGCCTATCGAGCAACTGGCAGAACAAAGCTCTTATCTTGAGATTTGCTATCTACTTTTACATGGCGAGTTGCCAGGCAGCGCCGAATTCGAGACGTTTACTGTCGAATTGAAGAAACACAACATGGTGCACGAGCACCTGACGCGCTTTTTCAAAGGTTATCGTTACGACGCCCACCCCATGTCTATTATGGTAGGTGTGACCGGTGCAATGGCCTCCTACTATCATGAAGCCGTGGATATCTGGAATCCCGCTCACCGCATGACCATCGCCCAACGCCTGCTCGCCAAGATGCCTAATATTGCATCGAAAACCTATAAACATAGCATGGGCCAGCAATTCATCAATCCGGATAATTCACTGAGTTATGTGGAAAACCTGATGAACATGATGTTTGCTATTCCTTCCGAGCCCTTAAAACTGCATCCAAAAACGGTTAGAGCGCTGGATCAGCTGTTGATTCTGCATGCAGATCACGGACAAAACGCCAGCACGTCTACGGTACGTTTATCGGGTAGTTCGGAGGCCAACCCGCTGGCTGCAATCTCGGCGGGCATTTCCACGCTGTGGGGTAAGGCGCATGGCGGTGCCAATGAAGCCGTATTGGAAATGCTGGCGGAAATTGGCGATCCGGCCAACGTGCGCAAATTTGTGGACCGCGCCAAAGACCCGAATGACAAATATCGTCTGATGGGATTTGGTCATCGGGTGTATAAAAACTTTGATCCGCGCGCTCGAATTATTATGCAGGCATGTCACGCAGTGCTGGATGAAATGGAAGTCGATGCTGAACTGCGTCCGTTAATGGAGACTGCCATGGAGCTGGAACAAATTGCCCTTAAGGATGATTACTTTGTTGAACGCAAGCTTTACCCCAATGTGGATTTTTACTCGGGTATTCTGCTCAGCGCGCTGGGAATTCCCACCCGCATGTTCACCGTATTTTTTGCGCTGGCAAGATCCGCCGGCTGGATTGCCAACTGGATGGAAATGATGGAAGACCCTGACTTTAGAATTGGTCGACCGCGGCAGCTATACATAGGGTCAGAACAACGAGATTATGTACCCATTGGCAAGCGCGGTTAATCTAGTTTCCGTACAGAAACTAGCGCCAGCGAGCCATTCGCGGCTAAAGTTTCCCACAGGTCAGGCATACCATTGTAGGAGCGACTTTAGTCGCGACAAATCGGCAGGATAGCCGATTGATAGGCTACGTCCGTGTAGCCTACCTGCTGCGCGGGCCAGCTAAAGCTGTTCCAGATTGCTCCCGGCAATCTGGTGCACAGCCGCAGGCTGCCCGAAGGGCGAGCCACATCGACGTGGCGAGTGAAACTGCGCAACGAAATCGCGTTTCTGGACGGGCACTGGTCTGGCAAGTTGACCCGTGCGAACCTGCTAGCAAAAGCGGTGATCGTGGTAGGTTTCCACTCAGTTTTTCCCCACTATTAATATGTGAGAACAAGCCCGGCATTTGTTAGGCTGCTGCATTGCCCACTTATTAACAACCGCCAGTATTCCATAACTCGCAAGCGTCGGCATTGCCTTTGATTTCGGTGATTAACGCACCCGCGGGCACCTTAGTGAGTTTGGCAGTGAAACCCCAGCCGCCGCTGTATTGATAGAGATAAACCGGTCGCTTTTCCGCTACGGCCAATTGCCGGGCTGTTTGCAGTAATTCTGCAGGGGGTAACTTGGCGGGGTTGATATAATGCATAGCCAGCCGGTGTAGTTATCACGACCACTCACGAACGACCATACGGAAGATATCAGACTCCGTAATAATACCAACGAGTTTGCCATTGTCGGTGATCGGAATGCCGCCGACCTTATTCTCCAGCATGATTTTTGCCACTTCAACGATGCTGTCGTCTGGCGACAGCGACAGCGGTTTTTTAGACATGACATCTTTGATACGCAGCTTGGCGAGCAGATAGTTCAGCTCCCAAATATTCAGTGATGTCGCGTCGGATGGCTGCGCTTCGAGCACATCACTGAGCGATACAATGCCTGTCAATTTTTTTCCGCTGACCACGGGCAGGCGGCGAATGCCTTTGTCGGTCATCAACTTATGTGCTTCGGCCAACGAGGTATCTTCAGTGATGGAGATAACAGGAGACGTCATGTTGTCCTTGATCAATTCCTGTTGCATGGTGGTCTTGCCTCCGAAAATAAAAATTGAATGAGTAGTCTGATCGTTATGCGTATGACGCGTTACATCAGGTGTGTAGAATAAGATTAACAGCCTCAGCAATATCGTTTACACATTGGCCTCTGTCGCCCAGCTGCAGCTCGTCACTTTCTCGGTACTTGCCGGTTCTGACCAGCACTGCCTGCAGGCCGGCATCCAGAGCGCCAATCACATCCGCCTGCACATCATCGCCGACCATAATAACGTGTTCGCTGCTGCATGCGGTGTTGCTCATGGCGGCTTCGAAAAAAGCCCTGGCGGGTTTACCAATGATTCGCGCCTTGGTAGCGGCGGCATATTCAAGCGCGGCAACGAAGGGGCCCATGTCCAGGCTGAGTTGCTTGTCTTGCTTGAAATATCGGTTGTTGCCCATCGCCAGCAACGGCGCGCCGTCCATTAGCAGGCGAAATGCCTGGTTGAGTCGCTGGTAGGTAAACGCGTCGGCGGCATCACCGACCACAACGGCGGGGGGTTGATCGGTCGCCAGGTCGGCAAACTCAATTTCCAATTGTGGATGCACTACCAGAAAAGGCGAGAGATGCTGTGTTTCGAGGTAATCATGTACGGCGTTGGGGGCGGTGTACACTTCATCCTGGTGGATAGCAAACCCCATCTTTAACAATCTGTCGAGAATGCTTTTTCTTGTGCTTCGAGTGGTATTTGTAATGTATCTGACAGGCAAGCCTGTGGTCGACAAGCGAGCAATCGCCTCTATCGCGCCGGGCACTGGTGTTGCTCCGTCGTATAACACACCACTCAAGTCAAAAAGAACTGCCTTTATCGGTGTCATCAACATTACCTTATCAGCACACGACTCGTTTGCTACGTTGAGTACTGTTTATTTTTCTCCAGACGCGTAATCGACAAAATGGTACCTCAAGGTAACTTATATGCCCAAAAGCACTGGATGGGTATACCTATGAAGAGATATGCAAAGAACGTTATTCTTAGCTGCAGCGAATGGTGATAGAATTTTCGGTTATCAACAAGAAGCGCGCGTTCTGCATTAGAAAACAACCAATATCATGCCGGGTGTCATTAAATACTTTGCCTACGGGTCAAATCTGCATCCAGTAAGACTGCAGCAACGGGTGCCGTCCTGCCGGTTCCTCGATGTAGCAAAACTATCCGGCTATCAACTGAAATTCCATAAACTGCACCCGGATGGTTCGGGCAAATGCAGTGTGCTGTTTACTGGAGATGAGCAGCATCACCTGTTTGGCGTAGTCTATAGCATTTCCGCAAGCGACAAGAGCTTGCTCGACCGTGCTGAGGGAGTGGGGCATGGCTATGACGTTACCGAACTCAGTCTTACCGGCAACACAGGCGCACATACAGCGTTCACTTATGTCGCCAATGACGACTATATTGATGATAGCTTGCAACCCTATCCCTGGTACAAAGCGCTGGTTGTGACCGGTGCGACCAGGCACCAGCTGCCTGACGATTATATTGCCCGGCTTGAACTAGTCGATACAATAGATGACGCAGATGAACAGCGCATTGATCTGCACATGGAGATAGTCAAGACGGAGATGCTTTAAACGCTATACTTGCTGCGCAAACCGCGCAACAAGCGTCCGATCTTATCCTCAATTTCCTGGTATTCAGCCTCGACGGTGGAGTCCGCGACAATGCCGCCACCGCCCCAGCAAAACAGTTGCCCGGCGTGGCAGAGAATGGTGCGAATCATAATGCTGCTGTCCATATTGCCATCGTAGCCAGCGTAAAACATCGAGCCGCAGTAGGCGCTGCGCTGGTACGGCTCCAGTTCGTCGATAATTTCCATCGCCCGTAGTTTCGGCGCGCCGGTTATAGAGCCGCCGGGGAAGGCGGCGCGCAACGCATCGAGAGCGTGCAGGTCGCGGCACAGCTGTCCTTCCACGGTACTCACCAGATGATGCACGGCGTCAAACGACTGCAGTTCGAATAGCCGCGGCACGCTGATGCTGCCGATCGCGCACGACTTGCCGATGTCGTTACGCAGTAAGTCAACAATCATTAAGTTTTCAGCCTTGTCTTTCGCGCTATTGCACAGCCAGTTTGCATTGGCGACATCCTGTTCAGCATCAGGGTCGCGTGGCGCGGTACCCTTAATAGGTTGGGTGGTTATTCTGCCTTGCTTAACACTGATAAAACGCTCCGGCGAAAAACTGGCGATGGCCGTGTCGCCGCAACCGAAATACGCTGCAAACGGCGCGCTGGACTGTTCCCGCAGTTTTAGATACAGCGCGGCAGGATCACCCTGGTAGCTGGCCGTGTAGCGTTGCGCCAGATTGATTTGATAACAGTCGCCGGCACGAATATAGTTTTGTACTTTGCTGAAGGCAGCGGCGTATTGCGCGTAGGTAAATGCGCTTTGCAGCTCAGAGTTCAGTGTAAACGTCGTATTGCCTTCATGCTGCTCGCTCGCGGTAGCGAGCAGCCGCAGCGCAGTGCGGGCGTTTTCATCCAGTTGCTGGCAGACGAAATAGCAGCGACGCTGCAGCCTGTCTTGCACCAGTGCCCAATCGTATAGCCCGATAACGCAATCAGGAACCGCGTAGTCGCAGCGCGCAGTTGTCGGTAGACGCGCATAGCGGCGGCCAAGATCGTAACTGAGAAAGCCGATAGCGCCACCGCTGAAGGGTAGTTCGCTATGTGCCGGATAGTCAGCTTTGCGGAGTAATTCTGTGACCACGCCAAGCGGTTCGGCGCTGAATGTTTTGCTGCCGTTGCCAGCGTAAAGCGTTGTGCTGCCGGCGCGGCTGTCCAGCCATTGCGCCGGGTTGGCGCTGAGAATGTCGTAGCGTCCGCGACGGCTGCCATTGCTATCAAGCCATACCGGCAAGGGCAGGTCACGCAGCTGCTGGAAATAGCCGACGCTGTCTTCCATATAGGATAACTCTTTAACGTATAGCTTCTTGTTCATACCCTTGACGATTGCGTTGCGATGATCGAATTGTAACGTATTCTCCGGCGCAGACTTATCAGCAGCGCGAATTGTCATTGTTGTGAATACTGTTATTGGCGCCGCGTTGTTTTTATAGTAATAATGCAACACTAACTGCAAGGAGAGTTGTGATGAATGCCAGCAACGAATCTCGCCCACCCGTTCCTCCGTTTACCCGCGAGACGGCGATCCAGAAAGTACGCATGGCCGAGGACGGTTGGAACAGCCGTGACCCGCAGCGCGTTGCGCTCGCCTATACTACTGACAGTCGTTGGCGCAACCGCGCCGAGTTTCCAGCCGGCAGGGAGCAGATAGTTGAGTTTCTTACCCGTAAGTGGCAGCGTGAGCTGGAGTATCGGTTGATCAAGGAGCTGTGGGCATGCGCTGACAATCGCATCGCCGTACGCTTCGCTTATGAGTGGCGCGACGATGCACGCAACTGGTACCGGTCATATGGCAATGAGAACTGGGAATTTGATGCGCAGGGCTTGATGCACTACCGTTTTGCCAGCATTAACGACTTGCCTATCGCTGAGTCGGAGCGCAAATACCACTGGCCGCAAGGCCGTCGGCCCGATGAGCATCCGGGACTTAGCGAGCTTGGTCTTTAGTAGCTTTAGCATCGCTTACCCCAAGCGCTTCACCCAGGTAATCGAGCAGCATGCGAATCTTGGGAGACAGGTGTCTGTTGTGAGGATACAACGCCCAGACACCATCGTCCGGCTCGCGCAGGTGTTCTAACAGTGAGATGAGTTTACCGGTTTCGATGTGTCGCGCTACATAGTAGTCCGGCAGTTGCACAATGCCGATGCCTTTTATTGCGGCATCTACCAGAGCGCGTCCGCTGTTACAGCGAATATTGCCGCTGACCTTAATGTTGCGCGCTTTGCCGCTTTCCTGAAAGCGCCAGTAATCTAACGTGCCTTGCAGGCAATTATGTCGGTGCAACTCTGACAGCGAGTGCGGTAACCCAAACGCCGCAAGATAGTCCGGTGACGCACACACATACAGCGTCCGCGAGGCCAGCCGCTTCGCCATCAGCGTCGAGTCGGCCAACTTACCCAGGCGGATCGCCAGATCATAGCCTTCTTCGACTAAATCCAGTGTCTGGTTAGTTAGGTGCAGTCGTACGTCCAGCTGCGGATAGTGTGCGACAAAACTGTTAACCAGGGGCGCAATAGTGTTTTCCCCGTAGGTCACCGGAGCGGTCATTTTTAACGCGCCGGTCGGGGTGCTCTGCAAATCAGTGATGGCGCGTTCCGCCTCTTCCAGGCGGTCCAGCACCTGTCGGCAACGCTGATAGTAGATATTGCCCATTTCCGTCACCGACACCCGGCGCGTCGTGCGGTATAAAAGCTTGGTAGCAAGACGGGTTTCCAGCGCACTGACCTGTCGGCTTACCTGCGCTGTGGATATACCCAATCGAGCAGCCGCCGCAGTGAAACTGTCGGCCTCGACAACGGCGACAAATTCGCTAACGCCCTCCCAGTTGAAAATAGCGTACCTCCACGGCGAACGCCATTGTTACCCCACAGTAAAAGTAAATTACCAATTTGAGGGATTATCTACAAACTGGCAACGCGTATAATGAGCTAATCATACAAAAATAGGAACTACTGTCATGACCCAACTGATCAAATCCAAAGCCGCGGTAGCGTGGGGGCCAGGCCAGCCTCTGTCGATTGAAGAAGTCGACGTGATGCCGCCACAAGCCGGTGAAGTGTTGTTGCGTGTGATTGCCAGCGGCGTCTGTCATACCGACGCGTTCACCCTGTCCGGGGACGATCCGGAAGGTATTTTTCCTGTTATTCTGGGCCACGAAGGCGGTGCCATCGTTGAACAGCTGGGTGAAGGCGTGACCAGCGTCGCTGTAGGCGACCATGTGATTCCGCTGTACACGCCTGAGTGTGGCGAGTGTAAGTTTTGCAAATCCGGTAAAACCAACCTCTGCCAGAAGATTCGTGAAACCCAGGGCAAAGGCCTGATGCCCGACGGCACCACCCGTTTCTCCAAAGATGGCAAACCCATTTACCATTATATGGGCTGCTCTACCTTCTCCGAGTACACGGTGCTACCGGAGATTTCGCTGGCAAAAGTTAACAAGAAAGCCGCACTGGAAGAAGTCTGCCTGCTGGGTTGCGGCGTGACCACCGGCATTGGCGCTGTGATGAACACAGCCAAGGTAGAGGAGGGCGCGACGGTCGCCATCTTCGGCCTGGGCGGTATCGGCCTGTCGGCCGTTATCGGCGCTACTATGGCCAAAGCCAGCCGCATCATCGGCATCGATATCAACGAGAGCAAGTTTGAGCTGGCGCGCAAGCTGGGTGCGACCGACTGTATCAACCCGAAAGACTACGGCGACAAGCCAATTCAGGATGTTATCGTCGAATTAACCGACGGTGGCGTTGACTATTCCTTCGAGTGCATCGGTAACGTCAATCTCATGCGCTCGGCGCTGGAATGCTGCCACAAAGGTTGGGGCGAGTCGGTGGTGATCGGTGTCGCCGGCGCCGGTCAGGAGATCTGCACTCGGCCGTTCCAGCTGGTGACCGGTCGGGTATGGCGTGGTTCAGCTTTCGGCGGCGTGAAAGGCCGTACCGAGCTACCGGGTTACGTTGAGCGTTATCTGCAGGGTGAATTCAAGCTGGATGACTTTATCACCCACACTATGGGGCTTGACGATATTAATAAAGCCTTCGATTTGATGCACGAGGGCAAGAGCATTCGCAGCGTCATCCATTTCGACAAGTAGCTGCGATGCAGAATCTATATTTCTTAAGAGTCGTTGATGAACATTGAAAATCTGAGCTGCAACAAGAGTTTTGCAGGCTGGCACAAGCAATACAGTCACTACTCGCAAGTGCTTAACTGCGCGATGCGTTTTGCCATTTATCTGCCGCCCCAGGCAGCTAACGGGGAGAAGGTGCCGGTGCTGTACTGGTTGTCTGGCCTGACGTGCACGGACGAGAACTTTATGCAGAAAGCCGGTGCCCATCGCTTTGCCGCCGAGCTGGGCATCGCCATAGTGGCAGCGGATACCAGCCCGCGCGGCGACGACGTGGCGGATGATGAGAGCTACGATCTCGGCCAGGGTGCCGGCTTCTATGTCAACGCCACTCAGGCACCCTGGAGCCGCCACTATCATATGTACGACTACGTGGTGAACGAACTGCCGCAGCTGGTGGAGTCGACATTTCCGCTAAACGAGCAACGCGCCATTGCCGGTCACTCCATGGGTGGACACGGCGCCTTGGTTGCTGCCCTGCGCAATCCGCAGCGCTACTGCTCGGTGTCGGCGTTTAGTCCTATCAGTAACCCACTGAATAGCCCATGGGGCAAAAAAGCCTTTGCCGCTTACCTGGGTAAAGATACTCACAGCTGGCGCGACTACGATGCCAGCCTACTGATGCGCGCAGCCACGCAACCGGTGCCTGCGTTGGTGGATCAGGGCGAGGCCGACGAATTTATGACCGAGCAGTTGCAGCCGGAGCGGTTGCAAGCAGCTGCAGCAGCCAGCGCTTACCCGCTGCAGCTACGGCGTCACGACGGCTACGACCACAGCTACTTTTTTATTGCCAGCTTTATTGGAGAGCATCTGCGTTTTCACGCAGATTGGTTTAACAAGTGAGCCCCTGGCGCAAGCGGCATACGCTGCCTGCGCGTTTCCGGCTATACACCACACTAGTCTAAAACATGTAAAATTTTACCTTTCGCGAGCAGCACTAATTACACTATGATGGTTGCATAAGGAGAATTTTACGCAGACACTCAGCAGGCGAGTATGGCAACCTCTTCAGTGCAATCCAATACTGTGAATATGCGGTACTTTGGATCCGTATGGAGGCAATCCCTGCGCGGCGTCGCCGGCTACGGCACTACATTAAGCCGGTTACTCGTTTGTGCCGCGATTGGCATAATTGTCGCTACGCAAGTGTTTGGCAACCCGAGCGTCATCTTGCCGTTAGTCGCCATTGCTTGCCTCGTAATTTCGCTTGTTCCTGGTTACCTGCAGCGTGTGCCACGGTCACCGCCCGCCGTGCACAGCACGTTTAATCTATTGCAAACTTTCCTCGCCAGCTTCGTGGAGGAACCAACTCATGCCGACCCCTTTAAGGTGTTATTACGCGAAGTTCAATCGCAAACGGGTGCCAGCGATGCGGCAATCTATATCCCGCAAAAGGTAGGTCAACCGCTTGTGTTATTGGCCGCTACGCCCAACAGCAGCATAGACGTCCATGCAAGCCAGTTACTCAGTTCGTGGTCGGCGAGCGCGCAAGGTAAGCAGATTTTGCGGCATACCGAAGCGCACAAACAGCACAAATCACAGCTGGTATCGATCCGGCTGTGCAATAGTGCACAGGCGTGTTGTGGCTATTTAATACTGAGAATCCCGGGCCAGTTTCCCGCCAGGGACGAGTTTGTTCTGCACGGCATTGGCGAAGACCTGGCGTCAATTGTGTGCAGCGTGCAGACAGCACAGGCCAGTTACCGCCAGGCTTTGTATGAGGAACGTGGCGTTATTGCTCGCGAGTTACACGATTCACTGGCGCAGTCTTTGTCGTATTTAAAAATCCAGGTGGCGCGCCTGCAGGCTTTACTTATGGCGGGCAGGCCGTCACAGCCAGTAAATCGCGACGATATCGACACCATAGTGCAGGAATTGCGCGTCAATCTAAATGTTGCTTATCAACAGTTACGCGAGGTTATTACCACGTTTCGGCTGTCTACCGACGGCCGCTCATTCAGTCAGGCGCTTGAGGATTCGGTAAAGGAATTCGAGCAGCGCAGTGAAATAGTCTTTCGACTCGACAATCGAATTGCAAGTGGAAAGCTTACGGTTGAGCAGGAGATGCACATGTTGCATATTATTCGCCAGGCCCTGGCTAATACTGTGCAGCATTCCCGGGCGACCTGTTCCGAGATAGCTTTGCGAATTGCTCCAGAAGGCACCGTTTGTCTTGTGGTGGAAGACGACGGTATAGGCATCGACGCTGCGTGGCAGCGTAAACAGCGTCACGGTCTGGTGATCATGCAGCAACGCGCACACAGTCTGGGCGGCGAATTTTCGGCGCGGCCCAGACAGCCAGATGGAACCCGTATAGAAGTATCGTTCGCCAGCGGGCTTGCGCAACAGCGAGTGGCAGAAGAGAACTGAGCTTATGACAGAACACGGCGTTTATTCAGTATTGGTCATTGATGATCATCCGTTGTTTATTAAGGGCGTCGCCCAACTGATTGAGATGGAGACGGATTTTAGCCTGATTGCTGAAGCACAATCTGGAGCAGAAGGCATAAAACTGGCAACTATGCACCGCCCAGACATTATTTTGGTCGACCTGAACATGAAGGGCATGAACGGAATTGAGACGCTCAAACAGCTGAAAGAGGCAGATCTCGACTGTACGGTGATAGTGTTAACTGTGTCGAACGCAGGCGATGATCTGGTCGATGCTTTACATGCTGGTGCCGATGGCTATTTACTTAAAGACATGGAGCCTGAAGAACTGCTGCCGCAGATCCGCAAGGCCGCGCACGGCGAAATTGTGATGGACGCATCGCTGTCCGGTTTGCTGGCAAGTATGGTGCGCCGCAGTGAGTCGTCATCGCCATCGGACAACACTTCACTAACGCAAAGGGAACGGCAGATTCTCACCCTGATTGCGGAAGGCATGAGCAATAAGGTTATCGCGCGGCAACTCAATATTAGTCCTGGCACCGTGAAAGTTCACGTAAAGAACCTGCTGAAGAAACTCAATGTGTGCTCACGAGTGGAGGCAGCGGTGTGGGCGTTAGGCCATAAGAGTGAGGCCTAATTTGTATGGCTAGTGTGGCCGCCAGAATATGGAAGGCTGGTCGCCGCCTGTTCAAAGGGGGACAGCAACCGGGTCCCGGCCGGATGCAAAGAGTCGAACTGATCGACAACCTCTCGCAGGTAGTTTTTCAGTTGGATCAGGCGGGCAAATGGGTCTATCTCAATTCGGCATGGTCGACGCTTACCGGGCACCCGCTGACCGGCAGCGTCGGTAGTCATCACCAAATTTATTTCCATCCAGCGGATAGTGATCTCGTCAATGAGCACCTGAAGCGAATTGCACGCTGGCCACAGGACATAGCGCCGGTCACTGTGCGCTTACTACGCAAAGATAATAGATATCGCTGGGTAACGTTGCAGGCTCGATCGCTGCGTGGTGATGGCAACACAGCAAGCGGCCCGGTCGCGGCCGGCACGCTCACCGATGTCACCGAGCAGGTTCACGCCAGGGAGCTGCAGCAAGCGAAGTTACGCGGTTTGGAGAACTTAACCGCGAATCTCCCCGGCATGTTATATCGCCGTCGTAATGAAAATATGAAAAAGATGGACTACGTCAGCGCAGGCTGCGTGGCGCTCACCGGCTATAAACCCGAAGATTTCGTCAACAACAATGCCAGCTGGGCGGAATTAATTCATACCGAGGACCGCAGCTGGGTTTTCGACCGCATTCAATACAGCTTGCAGCAGCAACAGCCTTTTGACTTGCGCTACCGCATTGTCACAGCCGGTAACGAGGTCAAATGGGTGCTGGAAACCGGTATCGGCAGTTTCGCATCGAGTGGCCAATTACTCAGCGTGGAGGGCTGTATTGTCGACAGCACGCGCAGACAAGCGGCCGAATCACGGCTGCGACGCGCTGCGCTGTATGACGCCGACACCGGGTTGCCCAACCCCTCACTTTTCACCGACCGTCTGCAGTGTGTGGTGGAAAAGCGGCGCGCCGACAAGACCTATAACTTTGCGCTGCTGCTGATTAGCGTTGACCAGAGTCAGTATATTCAGAGCAGTAATATCGACAAGGTGGTAGCCACTATCGGTAGCAGGTTGCATGAGACGCTGGCAAGCAACAATTCGATCTCATTGTTAAGTGATGACCTGTTGGCTGTCTTGCTTGACGGTTACACCAGCATCAAGGAGGTTACCAATAACCTACGGCAGATTCAGGAGCAGGTGCAAGCACCCATCACAGTAGAAGATTCACATTTTTACGTGACCGCCAGTATTGGGGTCGCACTGGCGAAACAAGGCTATAAACTCGGCGATGATATGCTGGAGGCGGCACGGACGGCGTTAAGCCGTGCGCAAACGCTTGGCGGCGCACGTTACGAAATTTCGGATTTATACAGTCATGCCAAAGCGGCAACCCAATCGCAGACGCATCGCGAGCTACGGCAAGCTTTGACAAATGGCGAGTTTCAGGTGTTCTGGCAACCTGTTGTGTACAGCAACGACGGCCGCCTGGCGGGTTTGGAAGCCAAAATGGTCTGGCCGCACCCGAGAAAAGGGCTGCTGTTTATCGACAGTTTTGCTCCCCATGCAATGGCGACACAATTGATTACGCCGTTGTGGGAGTGGATGTTCACTGAAGCCCGCCGGCAAACAAATACCTGGCTGGATCTACCGGGAGTAGATGACCTCGCATTAACCGTGCAATTTACCGGCAATACCCTGCTCGACGCCGAATCCATTCTCCGCCTCGGGGGACGATTACTGGCTGCCAAGCTGCCGCCGTTCACGCTGGCAGTTGGCGTTCCCGCCCACGTGTTAAATCAAACATCGGCAACAATCCAAAGTATGTTGCGTCGTCTTGCGGCGCGGGATATCCATCTGGTAGTGGAACAATTCGGTGCCGGCAGCGTAGAGCTGGCACTGTTGCAGGCAATGCCGATCAACGCCATGCGGCTGGTGCCGCAACTTGTTGCGGACTGTGTCGGCAATGATGGTAGGTACATCCAGGCATTAAACGCATTTGCCGACCGCCTTGGCATCGCCGTGATTGCCGAGGGGGTCGAAACGCGGCAGCAGTTGGAGGTGCTAAAAGCGATCAATGTAGACTTTGTGCAGGGCGATTATATTTCTCCGCCGATTGATGCCGAGGCCACCTGGAACATGCTTGAACGTATTGATGCGCCGCAAACGCTAGCCGCTTTTAGCGTGGGACCGTAAGCAGTAAGACAGTTCTTACATTTAGTTGCGCTACCGCATATGGCTTGCTGCCACGTTGCTTTGCTGACGCACAGGCAACATTTCTGACGCCAGCAGGACGCTGTCGGTTAGCATTCGCGAGCACGCGGCAACCGCTTGCGTGATGACTTCATTGTCAGGTCGGGCGATAAAATTGTCCAGCGCCCACATGGGTAAGGCAGGATTTATTCGCAGTACACTGGTGAGCAGGTCCGCTAACGGCTTGCTTAATCCGCATTGCTCGGCAAGCAACTTGGCATGCACAATCTGTCCGCAATCTGCGCTATCAATAAGCCTGATAAAATCCCCCAGTGATTTAAGTCGTTTCGCATCGGCACACTTGAAAAAACTGCCCTGCTCGATTTTCTCCCGATATTTAAACGTAGTTAAAACTAATTGCGCCGCCGCATCCAATTCATACAAGTTCTCGGAAAGCCGAGATTTTTTAATATAATGCTGGCACTGAGCGCCAATCTGGCTTGCAAACGCTGCCGGTAAGAGCCTGTGTAGTTCAAGAAAATGGGTGATCACAAAGCGTCCCAGCGTAACTTCGGCGATCGAATAGGTATTAAGATCGTTATAAAGCAGTTGCCGGAATGCCGAGGCTTCCTGCGTATTTAATTCAATTTCTCGATCAACGTAATACAAGCTCGAAGACAACGCCAGGCGCTGCGAGGTAGCTTGCCCGTACGCCAAACTCAATGACTCCGATTTCATCCGGCAATAGCCTAAATCGCCAGCCGCGCTAACGAAGCTGGCAAAATTTTCTTCCGAACAGAAAAACAGGTCCAGATCTTCACCATGCCGTTCTAACGGGTCGGGATAAATTGCGGACCACATGTTGGGACCACCCAACATAATGGCTTGCACGGCGTGGGGCTGCGTGCTGCACAGCCGGGTTAGCTCATTCAACAAGCTGCGATTAAATTGCTTGCGAATAATCATCTCTGGCTGTAGCCGAGCTTTGATTGCGGCAACGTGCGGCGAGGGTAATTCGAGTTCATCAAGTGCACTGACGAACAGCCCCGTAAGCTGACTGGCTGAAAGCGCGTGCGCCAACGTTGTAAACGGGAGGGTCTCACACGCGGTTAAAAATACTGATCTATTTTCATGCCGACAAGCGCTGTTGGTTAGGCAATAAGTCAGCACATTTTCGACTTGGGAAGCATGCATATCTCACTCGCTCCTCTTGATGTATCGCCCGTCGGCAATTTCTTTTAAATCAGGCTATCAATAGTAAGGCATCAAGCCAATACGTATTATTGGTTAGAGAAGATTACGGGTAAGCTATCTTTAGTAGTACCTCCACGCGAATTACAGCCTTCAGCTGCTTGCACAGCGGTCAAATGCTCGCTAGTCCAGCCACCCAATTGCCAACTGCCGCTCGTGCGCGGTTATCGCATTTTTCATCAGCATGGCCACTGTGACCGGTCCAACCCCACCCGGAACCGGCGTAACCCAACTGGCGACTTCCATAATCTCCTCGGTTGCCGCGTCGCCGACAATGCGCACATTGCCGGCGCTGTCTTCAACCTGGTTAATGCCGATATCGATCACCGCAGCACCGGGTTTCACCATATCGCCGCGCAGGAAACCGGCTTTGCCGACCGCGACCAGCACGGCATCGGCGCGGCGGGAGTGGGCCGCCACCGAGCGGGTCATGTGGTGGCACACAGTGACAGTTGCGCCTTCGGCCATTAACATCATGGCGGCCGGTTTGCCGACAATCTCGGAATGTCCAATCATCACCACTTCCAACCCATCCAGCGGCAGGCCGGTCTCGCGAATCAATTCAACCGACGCGGCTGCGGTGCAGGGCGCTAATGTCATGTCGTTGTAGACGATGTCGCCGATAGATGCCGGGTTCATACCTTCAACGTCTTTGAGCGGGTGGACCGCGCCTTGCAACGAACGCACGTTGATTCCGTCAGGTATTGGCCGTTGCAGAATAATACCAAGCACCTCGGGGTCATCGTTCATCGCCGAGATGCGTGCCTTGCATTCCTGCTGCGATAAATCGCCCGGCCAGTTCTGTTGCTCGAATGGTATGCCCACTTTTTCGGCAGCTTTTGACTGGTTGCGAATATAAACAGCAACCTCAGGGTGGTCGCCTATGCTGATCGACACCAGGTGGCCAATAGAGTGCTGTTGTTTGGCTGCGCTGACGCGCGCGGCCACGTCAGTAAGAATGCGATCACGCAATGGTGCGCCTTTTAGAAGACGATGGTCATGCATATAAACACTCCTCAGGCCCGCGATGCCGGTGCCAAACGACCATAATCCATCATTGCAGGCAGGTAACTACCTCCTAAGGAGTAAACAGGAAGGGGGATTGTTTGCGCAAGGCGGACGGTTAATGATCTAACTTGAGCTTGACGTCAACTTTAATAAAACGGAGAGATTGTCAAATGATAAGAATGTTGAAATTCAATGCTGGCTTTGTTAGACAGCGCAAGCACTCGCTCTCGGTTAAAAAAATGCGAGTGAACCCAACGGTAGTGAGTCTGTGTAGCGCGCTATTACTGCTTGGCAGCGCCGGCACTTCATGGGCGCAGGAAGAAGAGGGGCCAAGCGGGCCACTAGACCCCGCCAGCTTCAGTTCAACCCTGACGTTTACCACGAATTATACCTTCCGTGGCACGACTTTCAGTAACAATGAGCCGGCTATTCAGGGCAGTTTCGACTGGGGCTATGGTCCCTGGTTTGTTGGTGCCTGGGCTACCAGCATAATAGAGCAGGATGTCGATCAAAACTTTAATCCGCTGGAAGGCGGAGCAAACATGGAAATCGACTATTACTTTGGTTGGGCTGATTCCGTCGGCGGTGTTGATTTGATGGTGATGCCACTGGTCTACACATTCCCCGGCCAGGATTCTTCCGGTGCGCGTGATGACACCACCTTCGAATTATGGACCAGCGCCGGGTACACTGTGGGTATCGTTAACCTCGGACTGGAGATTAACTGGGTACCCGATGAGTATTTCGATAATGGCGACTCGTCTATCTACTACAAAGGCAAAGTTGGTGTCACATTGCCATTGGATTTCGGCATCGATGTAGCGTATGGCTACACTGACATTGGCGATAACAACGATTTCTTTGCCGATGATTACGCTCACGTCGAAGTCGGCTTAACCAAGGCTTTGCTAGGGTTTGATCTAGACCTGCGTTACCACGATAACCTCGATGAAGACAAAATTGGTGAAAATTTTGCACTCGAGAGCGAGCTGGTTTTCTCAATAGCACGTTCCATGTAAGGCTTAAGGGGTGGCCAGCGATAAGCGATCGTAGTGAGTTCGACAGCGACATGAGGACAATAGAAAAGACTGACGACAATAACACTTAGGAGAGAAAGCTTATGAGCATTACCCGCAGGAAAATAGTTAAAACCGGTGCGGCCGGCGTAGCGCTAGGTGCGCTTGGCCTGCCGGCGCTGAGCCTGGGTGCCGATTCCAAAGTCGTCAAAATCGGTATGAATATCCCGATGACGGGCGACTACGCCGCATGGGGTCTGCCCGGTCTTTACGGCAGCAAAATTGTTGCCGCCAGCATCAACGCCAAAGGTGGCATCAAGGTGGGTGGCGACAACTACAAGATAGAGATAGCCAGCTTCGATCATGCCTACGAAACCGGCAAGGCCATTCAAGGCTACAAAAAACTGGTTCTCGATGACGAAGTGAAAATGGTGATGATGCTCGGGGGGCCGACCGTGGCATCCGTAATGCCGTGGGCGCAGCGCAGAAAAATGCTGACTACGACCCTCCTGCCCAGCGATATTACGCCGAAAACACAACAGTTACTTGCGGTTTGCGAGTCTCACCCCCTGTACAACGTGACCGGCGTTGAATGGCTGGCGGAGAATTTCCCCAAAGCCCAATCGGCGGTCATTTGTACCACCAACGATATTGAATACGGCAAGCAATCGGCTGCGACCTATGCCGCCGCTTTCGAAGTGGCAGGCATCGACGTGTTGGCTACCAAATTCCACGGCTTTGACGTGACAGATTTCGCGCCGCTGGTCAGTTCTCTGCTTGCAAAGAAACCGGATGTTTTCTGCATCGCAACCGATGTGTTCACTACACCGCTAATCGAGCAGCTCTATCAACAGGGTTTCAAAGGCAAGATCATTTCCTGCACCCTCGACCTGTATGAGGAGACCATAGCCAAAACCAGCAAGGAATACCTTGAGGGGCTTATCTTTCAGTTCCCGGATTTCGACGATCCGGCGTTGCAAAGCAATAAACAGGTGTACTTTCCGAACCCACCTGCAAACGAGTTTGCCGCGGCGTTTAACAAGGATCACTCCGGAGAGTGGTCGGCGGTCGCCTGGGAATACCCGTCAATTTTACAGGTTTGGGCCGACACGGCGGTGGCCGCCGGCAGCATCGAGCCGATGGATGTGCTCGAAACTTTGAAAGGCAATCCCAAGCCACCGCACACGTTTGGTGACGCGCATTGGTGGGGTAAGGAACTGTGGGGCCTGGACAACGCGATAGTCGGCAACTGGCCGGTTGTCGTCATGAAAGGCGGCAAAGCTCGGGTTGTTGAATTTAAAAGCCTGTATGACTGGTTGGAAAAACACGGCGACGTTTTGAAAAAGCACATGCAGAAACTAGACCTTAGAACGGTATGACTTGACCTTGTCTGGGTGAGAAATTAAGGGGCTGTGACACTAATGGCGCTTCCTTCTTAAGCATGGTAGGGTCGAATTTATTCGACCCTACGCGTGCCAGAAGCTGTGGCTTTGGCTTAAGGAAGTGCCATTCGGCTGTGACCCTACCTTTTTCGACGAGACATAGTTAAGCAAGCCCGATAGTAACAATAACGTTAAACATTACAGCAACGCCAATGGACCTTTTTCTCCAAACCATCGTTAACAGCTTGACTCAAGGCGGCTTTTTCGCGCTATGGGCGGTTGGATTGGTGCTGATCTTTGGCGTCATGGGGGTGGTTAATTTCGCTCACGGCGAACTTGTGATGGTAGGGGCATACACCGTATGGCTGCTGCATGCACAGCATGGAGTCGACTACTTCTCTACTATAGCCATCGCTATTGTACTGGTTACAATTATTGGTCTGCTGATGGAGCGCCTACTGTTCCGCCCCAATCGTGAAGACCCGCTCGCCGGGTTGATATGCTCCATCGGGGTGCTATTTATTTTACAGGTGGTAGCCCACGTCGTTGGCGGTACGGGTCCGTCAAAACAGGTCGCGCCTTTCTTCCCCGGCACGATCGAGGTGATGGGCCTGCGCATCGCCGAACAACGGCTTTTTGCATTGGCAATGGCCGTGTCGGCGCTGGTGATATTGTGGGTCTTCCTGACCCGATCGAAACTTGGCTGGTCGTTGCGCGCCGTCGCGCTGGACCGCGAAGCGTCGGCGTTGCAAGGCATCAATATTAATCGTACGTCGATGATCGCAATCGGGGTGGGTGCTGCGCTGGCAGGGCTGGCGGGGGCGCTGATGGCACCACTGCAAAATATTAACCCGCAGATGGGGCACAATGTCATTATCACTGCGTTTATTGTCACTATCGTCGGTGGCATCGGCAGCTTGTCAGGGGCGGTAATGGCGGCGCTGTTGTACTCGGTATTCTATACATTTATTACCGTGTATTTCGGCGGCACCATCGCCACCATTTGTGGCTTGCTGATGATGGTCGTCGTGTTGATTGTCAAACCGACAGGCATTATGGGCGTGCGGGTGAGTGAGTGAACCCATGAATTCAACCGTGAAAGTCATTATTGGTTTGATCGTGCTCTACGCCGGCTTAATCACGTTGCCACACTTTCTTAAATTTCAGCACCAGGATCTTTTGATCTTTTTGGTTATCAACATTCTAGTGGTTGCCAGCTATCGCATCGTCACCCTGACCGGCGAATGGTCACTTATCCACGTGATTATGATGGGTGTAGGCGCTTATGCCAGCGCCTTGCTAGCCTTGAAACTGGAGCTGTCGTTCTGGATAACCATGCCGCTCGCCGGGGTGGTGGCAGGCTTGCTTGCCGCTTTACTGTGCTTTCCGCTGTTTAGAATGACGCAATACTATTTTCTTATCGGGTCGTTTGCCGCCGGGGAGGCGATACGCCTGTGCTGGATAAAATTCGTCAACCCATTCGGCGGCACGAGCGGTCTCAGCGGTTTGCCGCCGCCGGCGTTTGGCGACTTTGAATTCTTCGATCCCATACCCTATTACTATCTGGTATTGGCGGTTGTTACCTTCTGTTTGTTTCTTTTGCATCGTATTGAAAATTCCAGAATTGGTCTTACGCTGCATGCCGTACACTGGAGGGCACCATTGGCGGAGTCGGTCGGCGTTAACACATGGCGCTACCGCTCGCTGGCGTTCGTCATCGGTTCTATATTTGTCGGCATTGCGGGCGCGCTAAAATCCCATTATCTGGGCACCGTGACGCCCCACGAGTTCGGCATCGGCAGTATGCTGTTCGTATTGATCTGGGTCGTTGTCGGCGGTTACAAAACTTTTTATGGACCGATTTTGGGTGCTGTTATATTAACGATTTTGGATGAATCCTTCCGTGGCTTTGAAGCATTTCGTCCCGCTATCTATGGCGCCTTGTTGATTGTGGCTACTTTGTTTTTACCAAAAGGGCTGGAGAGTGTGGTGGAAAGGGCTAGCAGCATGTTTAGATCGCGTAAGCCGACCTGACACTCGGACAACAGCAGACGCAGAGATTAAAAAATACATGCGCAATACAACGGGCGAGGGACGACGTGGCACTGCTTGAAATCGACAATATGAGCAAACAGTTCGGCGGACTGACTGCACTTAACCAGGTCAGTTTTGCAGTGGAAGAAGGCGAAATACGTGGCCTGATCGGCCCCAATGGTGCCGGCAAGAGCACGATGTTCAAAAATATCGCCGGCTTCTACAGCCCCACCAGTGGTGAAATTCGCTACCAGGGAGAGAACATCGCCGGCAAGAGCCCGAGCCATATCGCCAGCCTGGGAATTGTCAGAACCTTTCAGGAAACCACACTGTTTCAGGAGCTGACCGTTTTCGAAAATGCCCTGGTGGGTGCCCATCTCCAGGCCAGGTCCAATATATTCGCGGCTATCTTTGGTACCGACAAGGCAAAACAAAAGCTGGCCCGCGAACAAACCGAAGCTGTGCTGGATTTCATGGGGCTGACCGAGCGTAAAGATCAACTAGCAGCGGAGCTGCCACTGGGGTCACAACGCGCCTTGGCCATGTCTATTGCACTGGCTGCAAAACCGAAACTTATGCTGATGGATGAGCCCTTTGCGGGTATGAATCCTGAAGAAACTAATCACATGATGGAGCTGACCCGGAAAATTCAACAATCGGGTATCACCATGATTTTGGTTGAACACGATATGAAGGCAGTAATGGGGCTGTGCGGTTATCTAACCGTGCTTAACTTCGGTCAGCTACTGACCGAGGGCACGCCGGAAGAGATTCGGGCCGATAAGAAAGTCATTGAGGCTTATCTTGGTGGTACAAACTAACATGTTGCTTCAGGTCAACAATATTCATGTCCATTATCTCAAGGTCGCGGCGCTGAAAGGTATTTCATTAGGGGTAGAAGACGCCGATTTCGTTACCCTGATTGGATCGAATGGCGCTGGCAAAAGTACCACGCTGCGCGCCATATCCGGTCTCGAGCAAATAAGCGACGGCGAGATACACTTCGACGGCGCGAGAATTGACACCTTATCCGCTGACAAAATCGTCAAATTGGGTGTCGCACATGTGCCGGAGGGCAGGCGTGTCTTCAAGGGGCTGACAGTAACCGAAAATCTGCTGCTCGGCGCTTTCACGCGTAATGATAAAGACGCTATAGCGCAAGATTTACAGCGCATGTTTGACTATTTTCCGCGTCTTAAAGAGCGGGAAGGTCAAATGGCAAGCACCATGAGTGGCGGTGAGCAGCAAATGCTCGCAATCGGGCGCGCACTGATGTCCAACCCCCGCCTGCTGCTGCTGGACGAACCGTCACTGGGTCTGGCGCCGATTATTGTGCAGGAAATCGCCCGAATTCTGGTAGAGATCAATAACAAGGGCGTTGCCATCGTGCTGGTGGAACAGAACGCGGAGCTTGCCCTGAAACTCGCGCGCCACGGCTACGTGCTGGAAACCGGTTGCGTCGCTTTGGACGGTGAAGCCAAGGGTTTAATGGACAATGACCATGTACGCAAAGCTTACCTGGGCATTTAATTTGTAGTTAACAAATAACCCGCCAACCGCCAACCGCCAACCGCCAACCGTAAACCGTAAACCGCCAACCGTAAACGGTATATCTTAATGAGTACCCTGTGAGAGTTATTGCTGAATTTGCGTAGTTGCCGAAGAATCGGTTGCTCTGGTGATTCGGTTTACGAATCCTTCAACGGCAACACCGACTTTAGCAAACTGGCAGGCAAACTTATGACAATTTTTCCCCCTCTCGAGATCCCCAATACCCTGGCCGCAGGTCCCGGCCCAGGTAATACCGACCCACGCGTACTTGAAAGATTGCTGGCTACCGGTGTTGCGGATCATATGCAAAACGATGTACTGAGAGGCATGGTGGAGGCGAAGCAGATGCTGCGCAGCGTGTTCGGCACGTCGAATACCTACACCTATGGCGTCGGTGGCACGGGTTTTAGCGGGCTCGATTGCGTGTTGAGCATGATTCTGCCCGGAGACCAGGTCGTCGTTTTTGTCAACGGAACCTTCAGCGGCATTGACTGCCAGACGGTTCGTATGAAAGCATCAACGCTGGAGGAGCTGGCGGTCGATCCGATTAACCCAAAACCGAAAAGCGTGACGGTGATTAACGTACCGCACGGCCAGTCCGTCACCGGCAGCATCGCTGCCGACGCGTTAGCCAAACATAAACCCATGTGGGCTTTCATGGCGCACTGGGAGACTGGCAGCGGCCGCATCAACGACCTGCAGGGCTTTAACGACGCCTGTGCGCAACACGGTGTGATGGGTATTGTTGATGCCGTCTCCAGCCTCGGCGTTGCTGATTTCAATATCGACGACTATCCTGCCGTCGTCGCCTGGGCGTCGTGCCCGCAAAAAGGCGTACTCAGCCTACCTCTTACCTATGCGCCGGTTAGCTTTCGCGATTCCGCCATAGACCTGGTCGGCAAACGCGGCTGCTACACCTATGTACACCATCCTATTCTCGAAGCCCGCCATTGGGGCGTAATCAACGGCGAGGATGTTGCGGAGGGCACCTATCACCGAACGCATTCTCCTTACGCCGTAGCGGCATTTCATGAAGCGCTGCGAATTCTACTGAATTACGGCAGGGCGGAGAAGGCGGCGGCCTATGCGTTCTACGAGGGCATGCTCAAGCGCGCGGTGGAAGCAATGGGTTGTAAAGTAACCTCGAATATGACCAGCCTGGTGGTGCTAAATTTACCGGGCGAGCTGGCGGGTACCGAAAAAGAACTGGTGAAGGCGTGTCGTGCGGAGGGCTTTGCAATTTGGCCAACCTTATCCGAGCCGGTGCAGGTCCGTATCGGCATTCTTAACCAACTGACAGAAGAAGCCATTGCCGATATCGTCAGTCGCTTCGCCGACGCGATGCTCAAGCGGGGCGCGCAATTTGACAAATCCAGCATCATGAACGACCTGCACAGTCAGGCACGGGGCAGTGATACTGCCGCGCGGGCCAGTGCTTGAAATGATTGAGGTCGGGTACTTTGCTGATCAAATTAGCTGACGTAACGTAGCATGGTTGGCAACTACGTAGAGGATGTAAAACTTGTACAGTAAAGAAATCCTGGCTCTTGAGGACGTCAAGCGTGTCGTCAGCGCGGCCGAAGCAGAAGCGCTGCGCAACGACTGGAATGTGGTGATTGCGGTAGTGGACGATGGCGGGCATCTATTGTATCTGCAGCGTGAAAAAGTGCAGTTGGGTAGCATTGACGTAGCAATCACCAAGGCTAAAACCGCGTTGATGTTTCGTCGCCCTTCCGTGTTCTGGGAAGAAACGGTCGCCAACGGACGTCAGGGCTATTTGGCATTAGAAGACATGCTGCCCATCGAGGGGGCGTGCCGCTAAAATATAACGGCGAAATCGTTGGCGCTATCGGTGTCAGCGGTGTCAAGTCTGCCGAAGATGGCCAGATCGCCAGGGCAGGGGCCGAGGCTTTGTCTCCTGGCTGAGCAACATATATGAGCTGGGAGCTGTCGGAATTAGGATGATTCTACTGCGGCGGCGGCAGATTGGCGCATTTTTTTTAAGGAGTCGAACGCCAGTAATGCCAGCGCTGTCCAGATCAGACCAAACGTCATCAGTTTGCCGGAACTCAGCGTTTCGCCGTACACGAACACCGCCAGCAGAAACATGCCACTTGGACCGACGTACTGGAAAAACCCCATCGCCGTCAAACTGATGCGGTTGGCAGCGGCGGTAAAGCACAGCAGCGGAAACATAGTGATCGGACCCGCTGCCAGCAGCAGCGCATTCAGCCAGGCTGGATTAGCGGTCAGGTCCGTGGTCGGGCTTTGACTAAAAAGCAGGTAGCCCGCAGCCAACGGCAACAACAGGCCAGTCTCTAACGCCATACCGGTGAAGCTGTCCACGGCCAGCTTTTTGCGCACTAATCCATACAGACCGAAACTACTAGCCAGCGCCAGCGCGACCCAGGGCAGGCTGCCGAAACGAATCAATTCGAACACCACTGCCGCCGCGCACAAAGCGGCTGCGATTGAGCGTGCCCGGTCTAGCCGCTCACCCAAGAACAGCATGCCGAGGAAAATGTTGACCAGCGGATTAATGTAATAACCGAGACTCGCGCTGAGCATATGCTTGCTGTTCACCGCCCAGATAAACAGCCCCCAGTTAATCGCGATCAAGACAGTCGACAGCAGCAGTGTCAGCCTGGTCTTGCGCGACCGCAGCGCGACCGCCAACGCACGGCGCCTGCGCAGTACCACAATTAAAAACAGCGTAAACAGAAACGACCAGATGACCCGGTGCGCCACAAGTTCTGGCGCCGGAACGGTCTCCAGCAGTTTAAAATAGATGGGCGTCATGCCCCAAAAGCCGTAGGCCGCGAGAGCGAGAAGCGCACCGCTTTTGGCAGTCTGGTCCATTCAATTTCCGCAAGTAGCGATTGCATCCAGCAACATACAGGCTGCCGCCGCTGGGGTGAGCCGCTGAATCTACCCACTTTACTTGTCTGCAGCAAGCGCGTTAGCCGCCATAAACAAGAATATATTCAGCTTTTGCTATGCATTTGCTATGCTGCGCGCCCTAATCGTTTGCGCGGCTTGAGCTGCCTACTGTTAATGACCAGCCAGTTACATCTCATCCTTAACGCAGACGTTTACACACCAGTCCATCTGGGTGTCAGGCATCTGCTGGTGGCTGGCGGTAAGGTCGTCAGTATGACCGAGCATGTGCCTGAACTCGATGCGGCGCTGGACATTGCGGTATTCGATGCCAACGGCAAACGTCTGCTGCCGGGATTGATCGACGGCCATGCACATATTACCGGTGGCGGGGGCGAAACGGGTCCGGCATCGCGCGTGCCGCCGGTGCCGCTGAGCCAGTTCACCGCCGCCGGGGTGACCACAGTGGTTGGCCTGTTAGGCACCGATGACCTTACCCGCAACACCGCAACACTGGTGACCCAGGCCAGAGGTTTAACCGCCCAGGGGGTAACCGCCTACTGTTACTGTGGCGGCTATCACGTGCCGCCAGTGACGCTGACCGGCAGCGTGCGCGGCGACATTGTGTTTATCGACCCGGTTATTGGCGTCGGTGAACTTGCCATCAGCGACCATCGCTCCAGCCAGCCTACGCTAAACCAATTATTACGCATTGCCAGCGAAGCCCACGTGGCCGGTTTAATGAGCGGCAAGGCGGGTATTGTGCATTTGCATCTGGGTGATGGTAAGCGCGGCCTGCAGCTGGTGCGCGCTGCGCTTGCGGAATCCGAAATTCCCGCGCGCGTTTTCAATCCTACCCACGTCAATCGGCAGCGCTGGCTATTTGATGAAGCCTGTGAACTGGTGCAGCAAGGTTGCTACATCGACGTCACTGCGTTCCCCGCCGATGAGCAAAGCTGGTCGGCGGCGGAATCGATCAAACTTTATTTGCAGCGTGAGTTACCCGTTGCCAAGTTAACCGTGAGTTCCGATGGCGGCGGTTGCCTGCCAAGCTTCGATGCTAACGGCGAATTATTAACCATGGATTTTGGCCGCACCAGCGCTGTAACGGAAACCCTGCAAGAATTGCTGGCAGAGGGCCTGCCGCTAGAGCAAATACTGCCGTTCTTCTGCAGCAACGTAGCGCAGCTGCTAAAGCTGCAACACAAGGGGCGAATTGCCGAGGGGTTGGACGCCGACCTGGTTATCCTCGATGCGCAACACGCGGTCTCTGCTGTCATGGCCATGGGCAAGTGGCATGTACGCGATGGCAAACAACTACGCTACGATTTATTTGAGGAGCCTCATTGAGATGAGTCCGTCTCCGGTGCTCGAAGGTCAACAGCGCGGTTACGTCATTCCCATTGGCGGCGGCGAAGACAAAATTTTCGACCTCAACGTGCTCGGTCGTTTTGTCGAGGTGTGCGGCGGTAGCGCGGCAGAAATAGCCATCATCCCAACGGCTTCAGAGCTGGACGATACCGGCTCGCGTTACGTCGAAGTGTTTACCGAGCTGGGCGTGAAGCGTGCCGTGTCGCTGCCGATCACCGAGCGCGACCACGCGCAGCGCGACGATTATTTGGCGATACTTGAAGGCGCGAGCGGCGTGTTTATCACTGGCGGTAATCAGCTTCGGCTGTCTACCATCTTGGGTGGTACGCCTATCTTCCAGCAAATTCGCAAATTAAATGCGGCCGGGCTGCACGTTGGCGGTACGTCGGCCGGCGCGGCGATTATGCCCGAGCATATGATCGCCGGTGGTGCCAAGGGTTTGGTACCAACCGAGAACGGCGTGAACCTGGCACCCGGCCTGGGTTTGACCAACGCGCTGGTTATTGATCAGCACTTTAACCAACGCAACCGCTTGGGGCGCTTGCTGGCGGCAGTGTCTTATAATCCGTTTTTGATTGGAGTTGGCCTGGACGAAGATACCGGCGCTTTTATCGGGCCGGACGATATGCTTGAGGTGGTTGGCAGCGGCGGTATTACCATTATTGATGCCAGCGAGCTGAGCTATTCGTCAATGGCGGTGGCGCGCTCCGGTGAGGCCTTATCTTTACTTGGCTTAAAGTTACACCTGTTATCCGACGGCGGGCGTTTTAATATCAAAACCCGCGAGGCCATCGCGCCGCAATAGATCTCGACCAGATAGTCACCCAATGTACGGTCTACCTAATGTAGGGTCGAATTTATTCGACCAATATAGGAGAGGGTAGCCGCCGCTGCTGAACACAGAGCGATTGGTCGAATAAATTCTACCCTGCAGTCTCTGTTGGTATATTCGTCGGTTCTGATTGGCGCAGCGCACTATTCTGTTTATAGTCGGTCGTAAATTCTCATCACTCATAATGAGTAAAAATCGGTGGTCAGTTAATCATGCGTATTGTTTCTTCTAACGTTTATGTTGGTCCTAATGTGTATGCCAATTTCCCGGTCATTCGACATGTGCTCGATTTGGGCGTACTGGAAGACTGGCCGTCGGTAAAGCTCGGGCCAGGCTTTACTGAAGGGCTGGTAGCCGCCATTCCCAGCCTCGACACCCACGGCTGTTCCTATGGCGAAGCCGGCGGCTTTTTGCGCCGCCTGCGCGAGGACGAAGGCACCTGGATGGGGCATATCATGGAGCACGTCGCACTGGAGCTGCAAACGCTGGCAGGTTCGGATGTAAGCTTCGGCAAAACCCGCTCCACCGGCAATCCGCGTGAATACAATATGGTGTTCCAATATAAGCAGCGCGATGTGGGGCTGGAAGCGGGTGACCTGGCGATCAAATTGCTGATGCACTTGTTGCCTGACAACGTTAAAGCACAGGTGCACTTCGAGTTCGAAAAAGGCTTCAATTTTGAAGATGAATTGCATGCCTTTGTGCGTATGGCGCAGCGCCGCGAACTGGGGCCAAGTACTGCCGCGCTGGTGAAGGCTGCTCAGGAGCGTGATATTCCGTGGCTGCGGCTGAACCAATACAGCCTGGTGCAATTCGGGCATGGCATCCACCAGCAACGTATTCAGGCGACCATTACCAGCGAAACCAGGCACATCGCCGTGGAAATTGCGTGCGACAAGGAAGACACGCACAATTTGCTGGCCGAGCTAGGCCTGCCGGTGCCGCTGCAAACCATGGTTTATAGCGAGAGTCAGGCCGTTCGGGCAGCGCACCGCATCACGTATCCCGTGGTGCTGAAGCCGCTGAACGCCAACCATGGCCGCGGCGTTAGTATCAATCTTAATAGCGATGCGGAAGTATGCCTGGCATTTAACGCTGCCAGGGAACATGGCAGCAGTCGCGCCGTGTTGGTCGAAAGCTATTTGACAGGGCTGGACCACCGCATGTTAGTAGTCAACAACGAGCTGGTTGCGGTAGCGAAGCGGGTACCGGGTCATGTAGTGGGTGACGGTAATTCCTCCCTTGGTGAGTTAGTCGACAAGGTCAACGATGATCCGCGTCGTGGCATTGGCCACGAAAAAGTCCTCACCCGGCTGGAGCTGGACGATCAGGCAAAACGCCTGATGACAAAAGCCGGATATGATGAAACCACCGTACTAGCGGCGAGCGAACTGTTTTATCTCCGCTCCACCGCTAATCTTTCCACCGGCGGCACCGCCATCGACTTAACCGACGTGGTTCATCCAGACAATCGCGATATGGCCGTGCGCGCCATTCGCGCTGTGGGCCTGGACGTTGGCGGCGTGGATTTTTTAACCGATGACATCACCCAGTCGTACAAAGACATTGGCGGCGGCATCGTCGAAGTCAATGCCGCGCCCGGTTTCCGCATGCACGTCGCACCCAGCGAAGGTGAGCCCAGAGATGTAGCCGTCAAAGTAATCGATATGCTGTTCCCACCGGGCAAAGACGCGCGCATACCGATTGCCGCGATTACCGGCACCAATGGTAAAACCACCACCTCCAGAATGTTAGCGCACATTCTAAAAACGGCCGGCCATATCACTGGCATGACGTCTACCGATGGCGTCTATATCGACGGCCACTTGACTGTAAAGGGTGATATGACAGGACCGACTTCGGCGCATATCGTGTTACGCGATCCAACGGTAGATTTCGCCATCATGGAAACCGCACGCGGCGGCATACTTAAACGCGGCCTGGGTTATAGCCGCAGCAATGTGTCGGCCTGCCTGAATGTCACCTCCGATCATCTCGGCCAACGCGGCATCGACACCCTGGAACAATTGGCTCAAATCAAGCGCGTCGTGGTGGAAGTGGCCGACGACACCGCGGTACTGAATGCCGATGATGTTCACTGCCTCGCGATGGCCGACTTCACCCGCGCCGAAAATCTTTGTTATGTCACCATGGATCCAGGGCATGGTCTGGTACGTGAGCATATTCGTGCCGGTGGGCGTGCTGCGGTACTGGAGAAAGGCATCAATGGCGATATGATCACCATCTATGACAATGGGGCGCACATTCCCTTGCTATGGACCCATTTAATTCCTGCTACCCTGGAGGGTAAGGCGCTGCACAACGTGCAAAACGCGATGTTTGCGGCGGCCATTGCCTTTAGCTTTGGCAAATCGCTGGAAGACATCGCACACGGCCTGCGCACCTTTAATACCAGTTTCTTCCAGGCACCCGGGCGTACTAACGTGTACGACGAACACCCGTTCAAGGTCATTCTCGATTACGCGCACAACCCGGCCGCCGTGAGCGCCATTGCCGATTTGGCGCAGCGTATCGATGTTACTGGTAAGCGCCGCCTTGTGTTGACCTCTCCCGGTGATCGTCGCGACGACGATGTCAGAGACGTTGCGCGCGTAGCGGCCAAGGCATTCGACTACTATATATGTAAAGCCGACGACGACCGCCGCAGCCGCGGCCATGATGAAGTGCCAAAATTGTTGCGCGACGAACTGCTCGCCTGCGGCGTTGCTGAAAACGCTATCGAGATAATCCCCGATGAGCAACAGGCGATAGACGCCGTGCTCAACAGCGCCGAGCCTGGCGATCTGGTGGTGATTCTTGGCGACGCGCCGACGCGCTGCTGGAAACAAATCATTCACTTTAACAGCGACGGCAAAGACGTAGCAGCAGTGCCTGAAGCCAGCGGCAGCAGCGAAAAAATCTTCCCGGCCGAAGAGCACAGATTCGAGCTACAGGCGGGCCAACGCCTGGTAAAGGATGAACGCGGCGTGCGCCTGGTGGTAGAGCACGATGAAGAAGCCGATTAGGCAGCCGCAGCTAATACTCGATGATCTGCGTCGTCTGACAGGTCCGAGTTTATTATGGGATAAACCCGGCTCAATACTCGACGTATTGGTTACCGGTATGCCGCTGGAGCGAGTCGTCACCACCTGGCAGCAACAGGTGCGGCAGCTGCTGGATGCGGTGGGCTGGCACGATGAAACAACCTGCACCCGCGTTTTTGCAGGCGGTGCTAGTCTGGCGCTTAGCGGGCCCATAGATGCGCTGTACGCGAGTTGCGATATCAACGAAGTCGCATGGCAGCGAAGTTGCCTGCAGCTTATCGGCGAGCCGCTGCCCGCTGTCGAAGCGGCCGTTAAAGCGCTAACCCAAAGCATCGCTGCAGAACGCAACCCCAGGCTCGTCGCCTTGCAGCACGCTGCCGCCGACCACGGTGCGGCGTTTTTGTGGGATGACGACAGCGTCTCAATCGGCCACGGCAAGGGCGTGCAGACCTGGCCAACAGCGGCAGCGCCTGCGCCAGACGCCGTCGATTGGCAGCGGGCGCAAAGTGTGGCCTGCGCACTCATCACCGGCACCAACGGCAAGTCCACCAGCGTGCGCCTCGCAGCGAAAGTTGCAGCAGCCGCTGGCGTTACCGCAGGCGTTACATCGACCGACTTTATCCGTGTTGGCGACGATATTCTGGATCAGGGCGATTACTCCGGCCCCGGCGGCGCGCGCATTTTATTGCGTGACCAACGCACCGAGCTGGCCTTGCTTGAGGTAGCACGCGGGGGCATCTTACGACGTGGCTTGCCGGTTGCGAGCGCGGCGGCAGCTCTGATCACCAACCTGGCTGAAGATCATCTCGGTGAGTACGGCGTTACTACGCTGGCCGAACTCACCGCCGTCAAGTTTGTGGTGGCGAAAGCGCTGGGCCCTGAGGGTGTGCTGGTGTTGAATGCTGATGACAACGCGATTGTCGCGTATAGCAAAAAAATTAAGAACACGCTGTGCTGGTTTAGCCTGGATAGCAATAATAACGTGGTTCAAAACCATATACGGGGAGGCGGGCGGGCGGTGTTCGTGCGCGATGGTCAGTTGGTTTATCACCATGGCGGCGTGGAGGAAGAGATTATTGCCGTTAA
>RCMY010000359.1_pt1 | contig 42673 bp, 39 predicted proteins | sample 2041341 | NCBI WGS metagenome assembly RCMY01 (sample SAMN09708234, study PRJNA481090) | Marine sediment metagenome, whole genome shotgun sequencing project. | reverse complement strand
GGCGACCGAATTGCAGGTGTGAGCTAATGCTTGCGTTGCTTTTTGCTGCAGGGTTCTCGATGGTGTTCACGCTCATCCTGACCCCGGTCTTCGCCAAAACGTTTCGGCGAATGAACCTCGGCCAGTTCATTAGGGCGGATACTCCCACTACTCACGTTGTCAAACGTGGCACGCCATCAATGGGCGGTCTCGTCTTCATTACCGGGTCCATTCTCGGCTATTTCGTTGGCCACCTCTTTGGCGGGGGCAGACCAAGTATTAGCGCATTGCTCGTCATCCTGATGATGGGCGGCGTCGGGCTTGTCGGTTTTATTGACGACTTCTTGAAGGTGAGCAAACAGAACAGCCTCGGCCTTCCAGGAATCTACAAGATCATCGGAACCGCGGTTGTCGGCATCATTTTTGCTGTGATCGGCATCAACTATCGTGACAGCCACGGTCGCAGCCCGGTCTCGACATCATTGTCGTTTATTCGTGATCTTGACTTCGATTTCCTGGTGACTTTCGGTGCTGTTTTCGGCACGATTCTGCTCGTGCTGTGGATCGTCTTTCTCGCCGTGTCCACATCGAACGCCGTCAACCTCACGGATGGCCTTGACGGTTTGGCGACGGGGGCATCCATTCTCGCGATCGGGTCGTACATCATCATCGGCTATTGGCAGGCGATCCAGTCCTGCTACAGCCTGGCCTTCGATGCTGAGAACTATTTCAAGTGTTATGACGTTTCGTCACCGCTGGAGCTGGCCACGATTGCTGCCGCCATCGTCGGTTCTCTTGTCGGCTTCCTTTGGTGGAACACCTCTCCCGCGCAAATCATGATGGGGGACACAGGCGCCTTTGCGTTGGGTGGCGCCCTCGCCGCGCTCGCCATTCTCTCGCGCACCGAGCTTCTTCTCGTGTTTATCGGAGGGCTGTTCGTCCTCATCACGGGTCAGGTCATCGTGCAGGTTCTCTACTTCAAGGCCACGAAGGGAAAGCGCATCTGGAAGTCCAGCCCGTACCACCACCACTTCGAGATGAAGGGATGGCTGGAAGTCACCATTGTTGTGCGATTCTGGATTATCGCTGGTCTCTTCGCCGGCGCCGGTGTCGGGCTCTTCTATCTTGAGTGGCTTTCGGCTACGGCACCATGATGGCCCCTCGCGATGTGAGGGAATTGACGAGCTGGCACTCCGACTGGAGCGGGCTTCGCGTGCTCGTGCTCGGCTCAGGGGTGAGCGGATTTGCCGCCGCCGACACGCTTGCCGAACTCGGGTGCGCTGTTCTCGTGACCACAGATCGGGTGGATGATGGCACCGCCGAGATTCTTCACGTCATTGGCGTGAAACTCGTCGTCGAGGACTTGAGCGTGGCGTTACCCGCGGAGATCACCCAGTTTGACCCTGAACTCGTGATTGTCTCCCCGGGCTTTGCACCTACGCATCCCGCAGTTCAATGGGCGGCTCAGGACGGCAGAACCGTGTGGGGCGACATTGAACTGGCGTGGCGCCTTCGAGACAAGATCGGTCCTCCCGCCGAGTGGATCCTGGTCACGGGAACGAACGGCAAGACGACAACCGTACAGTTGACGGCATCGATGCTCGTTTCCGGCGGGTTGCGCGCGGCGCCGTGCGGCAACGTGGGGATTCCCGTGTTGGATGCAGTGAGAGACCCAAGTGGTTTCGACGTTCTCGTCGTCGAGCTCTCCAGCTTCCAACTCCACTACCTTGGCGACATCTCGCCGTGGGCAAGCGTTTGCCTGAACATTGCGGATGACCACATCGACTGGCACGGCTCCGTGGCCGCCTATCGGGACGCGAAGGCGAAAGTCTACGAAAATACAAAAATCGCTTGCGTGTTCAATCGAGACGACTCGGCAACTCGCGAGTTCGTCGAGCACGCAAATGTCGTCGAGGGTTGTCGAGCGATCGGTTTTGGTCTCGGCATTCCTGGACCAAGCGATTTCGGCGTCGTCAATGACATCATGTGCGACCGCGCCTTTATTGATGATCGACACAACGCTGCTGCCGAGATCGCAACGATTACGGAGCTCATCCCGATGGGCCTAGGTAGTCGACACATGGTGGCGAACGCTCTCGCCGCGTCTGCTCTCGCCCGATCGTTCGGGGTTCCACTTGACGCGGTGCGCTCTGCTTTGCTCGCCTTCCGACCCGATCATCATCGCGTCGAACTCGTGGCAGCTCGCGAGGGAATTCGATGGGTCAACGATTCGAAAGCAACCAACGCGCACGCCGCTCGCGCATCCCTTGAATCCTTCGAATCGCTTGTCTGGATTGTCGGCGGAATGCTCAAGGGCGCATCCATCGATGCACTCATCAAGTCGGCAGCACCGCGGCTGCGCGCGGCAATTATTATCGGCAATGATCGCGCGGACATTGTGGAATCATTAGCGCGACACGCCCCGAAACTGCCGGTCTTCGAGGTCATGACGACTGAAACTAATCAAGTGATGCCGACGGCAGTGCAGTTCGCGGCGAGCATCGCGGTGGACGGTGACACGGTGCTTCTGGCGCCAGCGGCGGCATCCATGGATCAGTTCCGTAATTATGCAGATCGCGGCGAGCTTTTCGCCAGTGCGGTTCGCGAACTGTTGGGAGGAGGCGCAGATGACGACGAGCCCTCCGCGCCCCCAGCGGGCGCCTGAGCCCGGCGGCCAAGAGTCCCCAGCGCGTTCTTCTCCCGCCGTTCTCGTCGCCGTCAAGCGAATTTTCGGCTCAGAGAACGCTGACTACTACGTCGTCATCGGCGCGACGCTTTTTTTGGTCGTCTTTGGCCTCGTCATGGTCTTATCGTCGTCGTCGGTGGCGTCGCTTAGCTCCAATGGGGACCCCTTCACGGGATTTTTGCGTCAAGGCATGTTTGCGCTGCTGGGAATTCCCGTCATGTTTGTAGCGTCCAGACTCCCACCTGTTTTCTGGAAGAAGTGGGCAGGGCTTGCGGTTCTCGTGTCGCTTGTCCTCCAGTTTCTCGTCGTGGCGACCAGTTTGGGGATCGACCACAACGGCAACCGAAACTGGATCAGACTGGGTGAGTCGTTCTCATTCCAGCCCTCCGAACTCGTAAAAGTTGCCCTGGTTGTGTGGCTCGGGCTCATGTTGGCCAGGCGCCTGGATGTCCTCCATGACTGGCGCAACCTCATCCGCCCCATCGGTCTCGTCTCGGGCGTTGCCATTCTTCTGGTTTTGTTCGGCGGCGACCTCGGAACCGCGATCATCCTTGTCTCCATTGTGCTCGGTGCGTTGTTTTTTGCCGGAGTGCGGCTTCGACACCTCGTCGTTCCCACGCTCGTAATGGCGGGCGCCGCTCTCGTCATGACGATGGCTGGCGGTTCTCGTCAAGACCGCATTCTTGCGTGGCAAAGCGGTTGCGCAACGGATGGGGCCTACCACGGATTGTGCTGGCAGACGCTGCATGGATGGTGGGCGCTCGCGTCCGGTGGCCTCTTCGGTGTTGGTCTTGGAAACTCGAAGGCAAAGTGGTCTTGGCTGCCGGAAGCAGACAACGACTTCATTTTTGCGATCATCGGTGAGGAGCTTGGCCTGCTCGGTGCGATTGTCGTGCTCGCACTGTTCGTCATCCTCGCGTTTTCCTTCATCCGGATCGTGCGCACGTCGACCGACCCCGTGGCGAAAATCACGGTGAGCGCTGTGCTCGTGTGGATCATGACGCAAGCGTTCGTCAACATTGCGGTGGTGCTCGGGCTGTTACCTGTGCTGGGAGTGCCTTTGCCGTTAATCTCGGCTGGTGGCTCTGCGCTCGTAACGACGCTTCTCGCGATTGGAATTGTGTTGTCGTATGCTCGCCAGCCGCGCGTGAGCCAGGCGGCACGGTGACTCGCTATTTGCTTGCCGGCGGCGGTACCGCTGGCCACGTCAACCCTTTGCTCGCGGTAGCTGATCGACTTCGCAGAGATGATGTTGAGTCTGAAGTGGTTGCCTTGGGCACCGCGAGCGGGCTGGAGGCACGACTTGTTCCAGAACGCGGTTACGAGCTCATCACGATCGAGAAAGTGCCGCTTCCACGTCGAATCAACCGCGACATGCTGCGATTTCCCGGTCGGCTCTTGCGCGCTGTGCGTGTAATTCGTGAAGAGATCAGGGAGCGCAAGATCGATGTCGTTGTAGGGTTCGGCGGTTTCGTCTCGGCGCCCGCCTACTTCGCGGCGTGGCGCGAAAAGCGACCCATTGTCATCCATGAGGCCAACGCGGTTCCCGGTTTCGCCAATCGCGTCGGAAGCCTATTCACCAAATTTGTTGGAGTGGCTTTCGCGGGCACGAGACTTCGGAACGCGCGAGTGGTGGGAATGCCCTTGTCGATCGCGATTGAGGAGTTGGAGCCCGCCGCGCAACGCACAACGGCGCGGCAGTTCTTTGGACTTGATGCACGCAAGAATGTTCTCCTCGTCACGGGCGGTTCTCTTGGTGCGCGCAGTATCAACGAAACAATCTCGGCAGAACTCGCGAGCATTCTCGGTACGGGCTGGAGCGTTTTGCACATCGTCGGTGCGCGATCCGAGTTGCGCGATAGCGGGCATTCCGACTATCGCGTTGTGAACTATTGCGATCGCATGGACCTCGCGTTCTCGGCGGCTGATCTTGCCGTTGCTCGCGCGGGTTCCGCTACGGTGAGCGAGCTTACGGCGTTGAGCATTCCGGCCGTGTACGTTCCGTTGCCGATCGGAAATGGCGAACAACGCCGCAATGCCGCGGGAGTCGTCGGCGCCGGTGGAGCGATCGTGGTGAAGAACTCTGACTTTACGGGGGAGTGGGTCAAAGAGTTTTTGGTACCACTGCTCCTCGACCGAGCAACAATTGCCGAGATGGCAGCGAGGACGTCGACGCAAAGCATGCGAGACGGAACAGCACGAACGGTGGCTCTCATCGCCGAAGCTCTCGCGCACGCGAAAGAAGGTTCTCGTGATCAAGACTAATTTTCGCCAAAAGATGCCGGATTCGCCGCAGCGCGTTCACTTCATCGGCATCGGCGGAGCAGGGATGAGCGGAATAGCACGACTCTTCGCATCCGCGGGAATCATCGTGACCGGGTCCGATATTCGAGACACGCATATTGTCGCGGACCTTCGAGCCGCTGGCGTTCACGTGACCATCGGTCACTCAGCCGATTCTGTGAGCGATGCTGACACCGTCGTCGTTTCCGGTGCGATTTCCGAAGACAACCCGGAATTCGTTCATGCGATGGAAATCGGTATTCCCGTCGTGCATCGCGCTGTCGCTCTCGCGTGGCTCACGAAGGGGCGCCGGCTCGTCTCGGTGGCGGGCGCTCACGGGAAAACGAGTTCAACGGCGATGATCGTGTGCGCTTTGCGCGACCTCGGGGCCAACCCGGGTTTCGTCAACGGCGGCGTGATCAGTTCGCTTGGCGTGAGCGCGATGCCGGGCGACGGTGAACTGTTCGTCGTCGAAGCGGATGAGTCGGATGGCTCGTTCCTGCTGTATTCGACATCGATTGCGCTCATCACGAACGTGGATCCCGACCACCTCGATCATTTCGGGAGCGAGACTGCGTTCAAGAGCGCGTTTGTCGAGTTCGCGTCGGCGGCAAGCGAAGCTGTCGTGATTTCGTCAGACGACGCCGGCGCGGTCGAGATCACGCCGCACATAGTTGGCAGCCGCATTTCTACTTTTGGCGTTGACCAGGCATCCACCGTGCGGATTCATTCGATTGAGCCTGGGCCTACGGCCTCCTTCGGCCTCACGTATGCGGGCAGGGAGTTTTCTGTGCTCCTCAAGGTGCCTGGCAAACACAACGCACTGAATGCCGCTGGCGCCTTCGGAGTCCTGGTTGCTCTCGGGTTCGAACCGGAGGCCGCCGTCGTGGCGCTTGGGGCGTTCGAAGGAACCGAGCGTCGCTTTGAATTTCGGGGAGAGGTCGGCGGTGTTCGCGTGTTTGACGACTTCGCCCACCATCCGACCGAGCTTGAGGCAGCGTTGAGCGGAGCGCGGGCTGTCGCGGGCCGTGGGCGAGTGATTCCCATTTTTCAGCCGCACCTGTACAGCAGAACCAAGCGGATGGCTGCCGAGTTTGCTGAGGTTCTTGAGAGCGGTGCCGACGTGACCATTGTTGTGCCCGTCTATGCGGCGCGAGAGAAGCCCGAAGAGGGCGTCACGGGGGCTCTGATCGCCGATCGGTTCGTCGACCACAGTCGAGTTTTCAATGTGGAGTCATGGGAAAGCGCCATTGACACCGCGGTGAGTATTGCCAGGCCCGGCGATATTGTCATGTCGATGGGAGGCGGGGACGTATTCGGCCTCGTGCCCGACCTCCTGGCTGCGTTGGAGGCTGTGCACGGCGTCGACCCGGAGCCGAACGCGGCGCAATGAAGCGACCACAGGGTTTCGATCCGGCTGCTCGGGAGCCTCAGCAGCCGGCCCGTCGGACGAGTCCGCCAAGGGTTCGCAAACTGCGCGAGAAGCCAGCTGATGCCGCGCCGCGGAAGGTGGATCGTTCGGCACCAGCGAAACAAGTGGAACCCGTCCAAAAAGTGAGTCGCGCCGACCTTCGCGTGAGTGCGCGCGAGAGGCGGAGGTTTGAACGGCGAGAGGTTCGACGATTCACGCGACGTTCTCGCCATCGGCGATTGGCGATCGTCGTGGCGGTCGCCATTGTTGGACTGTTAGCTGGCTTGCTTGCCGTTGCCGTGTATTCGCCCGTCCTGGCATTGCGAACCATCACGGTTGACGGCGTTTCCAAAGTGAGCGCGGACGATGTGCGAGCGGCGATCGAAGGGCAAATGGGAACTCCGTTGGCGCTGCTCGACTACGACGCGTTGCGCACTGAACTTGACGCGTTCCCGCTCATTCGGAGTTTCTCCACCGAGATCGTTCCTCCGTCGACGTTGAAGGTCCATATTGTGGAAAGGGCGCCTGTCGGCGTTGTCTCTTCGTCGTCTGGTTTTCAGGTCGTTGACCCAGCTGGGGTCGTTCTTGAATCCGTGCCGCGTAGGCCGGATGGGGTTCCTTTGCTTGACCTCGCGGGCGGCGGAACAGATTCCGTCGCGTTCACCGCTGTCGTTGATGTGATTCTTGCTCTCCCAGAGTCGATTCGGTCTCGAGTGGATATTGCGCAAGCGACGTCGAAGGATGATGTTCGGTTGGTGTTGGCCGATGCTGGCCAGCGAGTGCGGTGGGGGAGTTCCGAGCGCTCCGCCCTCAAAGCTCGAGTTCTCGAAGAGCTCATGGCGACGCAAGGTGCGAATGCGCGCGTCGAGTTTGACGTTTCTGCCCCGCTGAGCCCCGTTGTGCGGACCGGCTAGCAAACACCAAACGGCAGTTCTGCGGAGTTTTTGGCACTCTCCGAGTGCTAACTTCACGACACGCGGGGGCGCTTGCGTACGACTTTGAGCAGTGACGCTTACGTTCAATTCAGGAAATGCATACCGAGCATGACTTTAAACCTCAAGTAGAGCTTGAAAGTATTACCGGAGGCCGGACGTGACATCGAACCAGAACTACCTAGCAGTGATCAAGGTGGTCGGCATCGGCGGTGGCGGCGTTAACGCCGTCAACCGGATGATTGAGCTCGGCCTGCGCGGAGTAGAGTTCATCGCCATCAACACGGATGCGCAAGCACTCCTCATGAGCGATGCCGACGTCAAACTCGACGTCGGTCGCGAACTCACTCGTGGCCTCGGTGCTGGCGCAGACCCGGAGGTCGGTCGCCGCGCCGCTGAAGACCACGCGGAGGAGATCGAAGAAGCTCTCGCTGGCGCAGACATGGTCTTCGTGACCGCGGGCGAAGGCGGAGGCACGGGAACCGGTGGTGCTCCCGTCATCGCGCGAATCGCCAAATCCATTGGAGCTCTCACGATTGGCGTTGTCACGCGCCCCTTCGGGTTCGAAGGCAAGCGCAGAGCGTCTCAAGCCGAAGTTGGTATTGCGGCGCTCAAGAGCGAAGTAGATACCCTCATCGTGGTTCCCAACGACCGGCTGCTGGAGATCAGCGATCGCGGAATCAGCTTCCTTGATGCGTTCGCGACCGCCGACCAGGTGCTTCTCGCGGGTGTTCAGGGCATTACCGACTTGATCACAACGCCCGGCCTCATCAATCTCGACTTCGCCGACGTCAAATCCGTGATGCAGGGTGCAGGCTCGGCACTCATGGGGATCGGTTCGTCGAGGGGAGCCGACCGAGCAATAAAAGCGGCAGAACTCGCGGTGGCAAGTCCGCTACTTGAAGCGAGCATCGACGGCGCGCACGGAGTGCTCCTCTCGATTCAGGGCGGCTCCAATCTCGGCATCTTCGAGATCAACGACGCAGCCAGGCTTGTTCAGGAAGCAGTGCATCCGGAGGCAAACATCATTTTCGGTGCGGTCATCGACGACACCCTTGGCGACGAAGTGCGCGTCACCGTGATCGCTGCCGGGTTCGACGGTGGAGAGCCCGTGACGAAGAAGTCGGAGAGACGCTCAAACTACGTCATGGCCGGCGCATCGAACATGGAGGCGACCGCCGAATACGAATCCGGTTTTGCCGCTCACGAAGGGCTGACGGAGTCGCCAACCTGGCGCGGAGAAGAGCCCGACGTTCCGGCAGCGGCGAGTGACCCGGTTTTCGACGACGACAGCGACGACCTGGACATTCCCGACTTCTTGAAATGATGGGGCAGTCGGAGGCATCGCTTTCTGAACGTTTCAACGCGGTTCAGGAAGGCGTTTCCAATGCGGCTCGAGAATCGGGTCGTGACCCACACGACATCACCACGATCGTGGTCACGAAGTTTCACGACGCTGCGATGGTGCGGGAACTGGCTGCGCTGGGAGTAAGAGATTTCGGCGAAAGCCGTCATCAGGAGGCGCGCGACAAAGTGGCGGAAGTTGCCGATTCGGCATTGACGTGGCATTTCGTCGGCCAGGTGCAGGGCAAGAAGGCGAGGCAAATCGCGTCGTATGCTCACGTCATTCATTCGATTGACCGCGAATCCCTCGTGAACACTCTGGAATCTGGCGAGCGCACGACAGGCTGCCTCATCCAAATCAATCTCACCGATGACCCGTCTAGGGGTGGAGTTGCCCCCGACGCGCTCTTGTCGCTTGCCGAGCGGGTGTTGGAAGCGCCGGGGCTCCAATTGCTGGGTGTCATGGCCGTCGCTCCGCTGGGAGCGGATCCTCGCCGGGCTTTCGCGCGAGTTCGTGGGGCCTCCGAGGGCCTCCGTGCGCTCGCGCCGGACGCCCATTGGATATCCACGGGCATGTCCGGCGACTACCGCGAGGCAATTCTCGAAGGCGCGACACACCTTCGCATTGGCACGGCAATCACGGGAAATCGCCCTCACGCCGGTTAATCTCAAAGTCAGGCGTTTCACACTGGAGGCAGAACATGGCTAACCCGCTGCGCAAGACAATGGTCTATCTGGGCCTTGCGGATGAAGAGTTCGACGAGTACGCACCCGTTCAGGGTCCCTCGGCTCAGGCCGTGCCTCAGCACAACCAGCAGTCAGTTGTGCAGCAAGGGGCCCCGCAGCAGTCTCAGCGCGCCCCTGTGACCCCGTTGCGGCGCTCAGCGCGCGTCGCCGCGCCGGCCGCGGAGATGAACGAGATTCTGACCGTTCACCCACGTCAGTACAAAGACGCACAATCCATCGCGGAGCACTTTCGCGAGGGCATCCCCGTGATTATCAACCTGTCGCAAATGAGTGAGTCCGAAGCGCGGCGATTGGTTGACTTCGCGAGCGGTTTGTCTCAGGGTCTGTACGGACGCATCGAGCGAGTCACGAGCAAGGTCTTCTTGCTATCACCGTCACACGTTGTCGTCAGCGGCGACCAGGGTGAGCTCGATTCGGCGGTCGACGCAGAGTTCTTTCCCGAGCACTGAGCCCATTCGTGGCGTGGGTTAGTCCGACGCGGCGTCAACAGATATAGGTAGCGTCGTGTTTATCCTTTCGTTTGTGGCCGGAATCGCCTACGTGATTTTTGTCCTCTACTTTCTCGTGATGTGGGCACGATTCATCATTGATCTCGCACGGAATTTCTCGAGACAGTGGAGGCCAAAAGGTGTGGGGCTCGTGCTTTCGGAGTTGGTTCTCACGCTCACGGATCCGCCGATTCGCCTCGTTCGACGGGTTGTTCCTCCTTTTCGTATAGGAGTTGCTGCCCTCGACTTCTCATGGAGCATCGTGATGCTCGTGGTGATTGTACTGATGTACATTTCACTCGCTCTAAAGTCCTCTTTTGGTTAACCGGACTTTCTCATAATTTTTGGTACCTTATAGGTGTACGTTAATTCGACGTTCTAACGATTTTTGAAGGTGACACTCATGGCTCTGACTCCAGAAGACGTGGTCAACAAGCGGTTCCAGCCGACCAAGTTCCGTGAGGGCTACGACCAGGACGAGGTAGATGACTTCCTGGACGAGGTCGTCGTCGAGCTACGACGCTTGGGGCAAGAGAACGAGGAACTGCGCCAGCGACTCGCTGCAGGCGGCTCACAGCCCGCCGAAATGGCTGCGGCACCCTTCGCCGCTCCGGCAGCTGCGCCCGCACCGACTCCCGTTGCCGAGCCAGCTCCAGTCGCAGGCTTCACAGGCACCGATCCATCGGTGGACCCCAACGACACCAACAATCTTCTGGTGCTCGCGCGCAGGCTCCACGAAGAGCACGTTCGTGAAGGCATCGAGAAGCGCGACGCTCTCATCGCCGAGGGTCACGCGGCAGCCGCGCGCATCGTTAGCGAAGCCGAGCAGCAGCAGCGCGCTCAATTGGATTCCCTCGATCAGGAACGTCAGTCTCTCGAGGGTCGCATTGAGGACTTGCGTGAGTTCGAGCGTGAATACCGGGCGAAGCTCAAGGGCCACATCGAGAGCATCCTCCATGACCTTGACGGGGGGCCAACGTCCGAGGGAGTGAGCGTATCGGCCAACCAGGCGCCTGCACCGGCGGCTGAGTCTGCGCCAATGCAACAGGACGAACCAAGCTTTGGCGGGGTTCCGGCGCAGCCACAGACGGGCTTCCCCGGTTTCGGTGGTAACTGAGCTGACGGCAGAAACCCTGCCGGAGACTCCGGCTCGTGCGAGTGTGCGCGCGCTGGTGACATTGGCGCTTGTCGCTGTGGCGGTGTACAGCTTTGATCAAGTGACCAAGCTGCTCATCGTCGGGAACATGCTGGAGGGCCAGCAAATCGACATCTTGGGGCCGATTCTTCAGTTCCATTTCGTCAAGAACCCGGGCGCTGCGTTCTCCATTGCGAGCGGCTCCACGTGGATTTTTTCCATCATCGCGGCCGGAGTGACCGTCTTCATCCTCTGGTACGCGCGGCGCATCCGCTCCGTGTGGTGGGCTGTGCTGTTTGGGATGCTCTTGGGCGGCACCACCGGAAACCTCACAGACAGACTCTTTCGTGAACCCGGGTTTGGCGTTGGTCATGTCATCGACTTTCTGCAGGTGTGGGGGTTTCCCGCCATTTTCAACGTCGCAGACTCATTCATTGTGATCAGCATGGGACTGTTCATCATTCTTTCCCTTCGGGGAGTGCGGATGGATGGCCGACGCCCCGTTGTACGCGACGCCTGACGTTATGGAGAGCCGCAGATTTCCGGTACCGTCCGGCGTAGCAGGTGAGCGAGCGGATGTCGCTCTCGCGAGGCTCCTGGGGTTCACGCGCACGTTCGCCGCCGACATCCTCGATGCCGGCGGTGCGACGTTGGATGGAACGCCTCTCGTGAAATCGGATCGACTGACGGACGGCGCGATTCTGGATGTCACGTGGCAGCCCAAACGCGAGCCCGTCGTCGTTGCGAAAGCGGTCAGCGGACTTTCGATCATCTTCGAGGACGACGACATCGTCGTCATAGATAAACCGGTGGGTGTTACTGCCCACCCGTCGATGGGGTGGGACGGCCCCACGGTTCTTGGCGCCCTCGCCGCTGCGGGCATCCGCGTCAGCACGTCGGGTGCCGCAGAACGCGCTGGCATCGTGCAGCGCCTTGACGCTGGGACGAGCGGGCTCATGGTGGTGGCCAAGAGCGAAACTGCCTACACCCACTTGAAACGCGCGTTTCACGACCGCGAAGTCGACAAGATTTATCACGCAGTGGCGCAAGGGCATCCCGACCCGCTTAGCGGCACGATTGATGCTCCCATCGGCCGGCACCCGGGTGCGCGCTGGAAGTTCGCGGTGACGAACGCCGGAAAGCCGTCCATCACCCACTACGAAACTCTTGAAGCATTTCCGGGGGCTTCGTTGCTTGAAATCCATCTCGAAACTGGCCGGACGCATCAAATCCGAGTGCACCTTGCTGCTCAGCGGCATCCTTGCGTCGGTGACGAAATGTACGGTGCCGACCCGACTCTTTCTTCGCGACTTGGACTCACGCGCCAGTGGTTGCACGCCATGCGGCTGGGATTTCGTCACCCGGCAACGGGCGAAGCCGTCGAGTTCACCTCAAAATATCCCGATGACCTTGCGCACGCTCTCGACGTGCTGCGTGGAGATTGACGGCAGGTCGGCGGCGGCGAGGTGCCCGGCTCGCCTAGTCTGGAGATACCTCACCCCCGTCGGAGAAAATAGTGGCATCGAGCAGTGATTCTTTCGTGCACCTTCACGTGCACAGCGAGTACTCGATGCTGGACGGAGCCGCTCGCGTCGGCCCCCTCATTGAAGCCGCTGTCGAGCAGGGAATGCCGGCGATCGCGATCACGGACCACGGAAACATGTTCGGGTCCTACGATTTCTGGCACACCGCCACGGAAGCGGGCATCAAACCCATTATCGGTACAGAGGCTTACATCACTCCGGGCACGGGCCGGCGCGAAAAGACGCGCACTCGTTGGGGTGACGGCGGCGATGGCGACGTAGGGGGCAACGGCGCGTACACCCACATGACGCTTCTCGCAAAAAACAACACCGGGATGCACAACCTCTTTCGGATGTCGTCGTTGGCTTCAATCGAGGGTTTCTATTACAAACCCCGCATGGACCGCGAACTCCTGCAGCGGTATTCGGAGGGGATTATTGCGACAACGGGGTGCGTCGGTGGCGAAGTGCAGACTCGCTTGCGGCTTGGGCAGTACGCCGAGGCTCGCGCCGCTGCCGCAGAATTCCAGGACATTTTCGGCAAAGAGAACTTCTATTGCGAAATCATGGATCACGGGATCGACATTGAGCGGCGAACGATGTCAGACCTTCTTGCTCTTGCAAAAGAGTTGGATATGCCGCTCGTGGCAACGAATGATCTCCACTACACGCACGCGGGGGATGCGGAAGCCCACGCGGCGCTTCTGTGCATCCAGTCCGCGTCTACTCTCGACGACCCGAACCGGTTCAAATTCGATTCGCAAGAGTTCTATTTGAAGTCCGCTGCGGAGATGCGCTCGCTTTTCTCCGATCACCCCGAGGCCGTTTCGAACACCCTGCTGATCGCGGAAAAGTGCGAAGTTTCGTTTGAGAAACGCGACCTCATGCCGCGATTCCCTGTGCCGGAAGGCCATACGGAAGCCACCTGGTTTGCTGCGGAGGTTGAGCGGGGGCTCGCCGAGCGGTTCCCGGGCGGTGCGCCTGAAAAGCATCGCGTGCAGGCCGAATACGAGGTCGGCGTCATTAATCAGATGGGCTTCCCCGGGTATTTTCTCGTGGTGGCAGATTTCATCGATTGGGCGCGTGAGAATGGCATTCGCGTTGGCCCGGGCCGCGGATCTGCCGCAGGTTCCCTCGTGGCTTTCGCGATGGGGATTACGGGGCTCGATCCTCTCGCCCACGGCCTGATCTTTGAACGTTTTCTCAACCCTGACCGCATCTCGATGCCGGATATCGATATCGACTTCGATGATCGGCGACGAGGCGAGGTTATTCGCTACGTCACTGAGAAGTACGGCGATGATCGCGTTGCCCAAATTGTCACGTACGGCACCATCAAGGCCAAGCAGGCGCTCAAAGACTCTGCGCGCGTGCTGGGGATGCCGTATGCGGTCGGCGAGAAGCTCACGAAAGCGATGCCGCCGCCGGTCATGGGCAAGGACATGAGCCTTGGCGATGTCACCGACAAGAAATCAGCTCGCTTCAAGGAAGCTGGCGATTTGAGAGCCATCGTTGATTCAGATCCCGAGGCAGCGCGAGTGTTCGAAACTGCTCTCGGAATCGAGAACCTGAAACGCCAGTGGGGCGTGCACGCGGCTGGTGTCATCATGTCGGCCGAACCGCTCATCGATGTGCTTCCCATCATGAAGCGCGAAGATGACGGCGCGATCATCACCCAGTTTGATCAGCCGCCGTGCGAGAAGCTCGGCTTGCTCAAAATGGACTTTTTGGGCTTGCGAAACCTCACGGTGCTGCAGGATGCTCTCGCGTCCATCGCCGCGAACCGGGGTGAGGAAGTCATCCTTGAGGACCTTGACCTTGGCGGCGACAAGAAGACGTACGAGTTGTTGGCCAGGGGGGACACCCTCGGTGTGTTCCAACTTGATGGCGGGCCGTTGCGATCGCTCTTGAGGCAATTGAAACCCGACAGCTTCAACGACATCACCGCCGTGATCGCTTTGTACCGTCCCGGCCCCATGGGCATGAATTCGCACACGAAGTACGCGCTTCGCAAGAACGGGCTGGAAGAAGTCGACGCGATTCATCCCGAGCTGGCCGAACCGCTGTCCGAAATTCTGGGGGAGACCTACGGTCTCGTCATCTACCAGGAGCAGGTGATGGCGGCGGCGCAAAAGGTCGCTGGATTTACGTTGAGCCAGGCCGATACGCTCCGCAAGGCGATGGGTAAGAAAGACCTTAAGGTTCTCAACAAGGAGTTTGCGAACTTTGCCGCCGGAATGGAAGCTAACGGCTACAGCAAGGACGCGGCAAGTGCGCTGTGGGACATTATGGTCCCGTTCTCCGACTACGGCTTCAATAAGTCTCACGGGGCCGCGTACGCGGTTCTCAGCTACTGGACTGCCTACCTGAAAGCGAATTATCCGGCTGAATACATGGCCGCGCTGTTGACGAGCGTCGGCGACTCGAAGGACAAGCTTGGTGTGTACCTTGCGGAGTGCCGGCACATGGGAATTCGCGTGCTTGCGCCGGACGTGAATGAGTCTGCTGGCGACTTTACGGCCGCCGGCGAAGACATCCGTTTCGGCCTCGGTGCGATTCGCAATGTCGGCGTCAACGTCGTCGAGGCGATCAGGGTTGCTCGCGAGGCGAAGGGGCGGTTCGAGAGTTTCCACGACTTCCTTCGAAAAGTGCCGATTCAGGTCGCCAATAAGCGCACCGTCGAATCTCTCGTGAAGGCAGGGGCTTTCGACACGCTGGGCGCAACGCGTCGCGCCCTCATCGAAATTCACGAGGATGCGGTTGAAGCAGTTGTCTCGGAGAAGCGGGCGGAGGCCAATGGCCAGGTCGGTTTCGATTTCGACATCCTGTGGGATGAACCGCAGCCCATCAATCGGGTCCCGGATCGGCCTGAGTGGTCTAAGCGCGACAAGCTTGCGTTCGAGCGAGAGATGCTCGGACTTTACGTCTCAGACCACCCGCTTGCCGGCCTCGAATTGCAGCTTGCCAAGCACGCAAACATCGGTGTTTCCGATTTGTTGCTGGGGGAGACCGCGTCCGATGGAGAATCGGTGACGATCGCCGGACTCATCACGAGTGTTCAGCATCGAACGGCGCGCAACAGTGGAAACCCCTACGGCATTGTTCAAGTTGAGGATTTCGGCGGCGAAATTTCCGTGACGTTCCTCGGCAAGATTTACCACGAGTTTTCGCCCGCGCTTGTAAATGACTCCATTGTGGTTGTCAAAGGCCGTGTCAACGTGCGCGACGACGGCATCGTGTTGCACGCGGTGAGCCTTTACACTCCGGATCTCGGGCAAAGCCTTGGTTCCGGTCCGCTCGTGATTTCTGTGCCGGAGCATCGCGCGACAACCGATGTGGTCACGGCGCTGAACGACGTGCTCATCCGGCATTCGGGGGACAACGAAGTTCGCTTGAAGCTCGTGAAAGGCGACAACGCTCGAATGTTCGAGGTTCCTTACCCGGTTAAGGTGAGCCCTGACTTGTATGGAGAGTTGAAGTCCCTGCTCGGCCCCCACTGCCTGAGCTGACACGACGCCCACATGTTCCGAGTCACAGTCTCAACTGTGCAGCCCAATCAAACTAGGCTGTTGACGCCATGATCAACACTATTGACCTCCGCACAACGGCAACATCCGCTCTGGACTCCCGCACGCTCGTGCCGCGCGCGAGCGTGAGTACCTCTCATGCCATGACGCTTGCGGGAGAGCTGATCGACGAGGTGCGCGAGCGCGGAGTCGATGCGCTTCGCGACCAATCCGAACGGTTCGATGGAGTGCGGCCGGTCGACGTGCGAGTTTCCGAATCGGAGATTGCTCGCGCCGTGCGCGAATTACCCGTGCCTGTGCGAAAAGCCATTGAAGAGTCGATTCGGCGCGTGCGCCTAGCCTCAAAGGCGACGCTACCTGTGCCCGTATCGACGGAACTCGCCGAGGGGGCTATGGTCTCCACGCGCTGGCAGCCTGTGAGTCGAGTGGGGTTGTACGTCCCAGGAGGCAAGGCCGTGTACCCGTCGAGTGTCGTCATGAATGTGGTGCCGGCGCAAATGGCGGGAGTGCCATTCATCGCCCTCGCATCGCCCGCGCAAAAGGAATTCAACGGGGGAGTGCACCCCACGATTCTTGCAGTGGCCGGAATCCTTGGAATTGAGGAGGTCTATGCCATGGGCGGCGCCGGTGCTATCGGTGCCTTCGCCTACGGTGTTGAGGCTATCGGGCTCGCTCCCGTTGATCTGGTCACGGGGCCAGGCAATGTGTGGGTCGCGGCCGCCAAACGGATTCTTCGCAGTGTTGTGGGAATTGATGCGGAAGCAGGCCCGACCGAGATCCTCGTCATTGCCGACGAATTCGCGGACCCCGTGCTCGTTGCCGCTGACCTCATCAGCCAGGCCGAACATGACGAGCTCGCTGCTGCAGTGCTCGTGACTGATTCTGAATCCCTGGCAGACCGCGTCCGCGCTGAGCTCGGACTTTTGGCGGAAAGCACGCGCAAGGGAAAGAGAGTGCGCACTGCACTGGGCTCCGAACAATCGGCGATCGTTCTTGTGAAGGATCTTGAAGATGCGGCCGTCGTCAGCAATGCGTACGGTCCGGAGCACTTGGAGCTGCAGGTTCGCGACCCTGAGGCGCTGCTCGACCTCATCGACAGCGCGGGCGCCATTTTTGTAGGCCCCGATTCCCCCGTGAGCCTCGGTGACTATCTCGCGGGATCCAATCATGTGCTCCCGACGGGGGGTCAGGCTCGATTCGCTCCGGGGCTTGGAGTTCACACGTTTTTGCGTCCGCAGCAAATCGTTCGCTATGACCGGAGTGCCCTCGCCGCCGTCTCGGACCACATTGTGTCGCTTGCGACGGCGGAAGATCTCCCCGCTCACGCTGATGCCGTTACGGCGAGGTTCCGCGACGATTCCAGCGCCCTGTCGTAGGCTGACACCACCATGTTTTGCCCGTTCTGCAGGTATCCGGATTCTCGCGTCGTCGACTCCCGTACGAGTGACGACGGTCTGTCCATCCGTCGACGAAGGCAGTGCCCTGAGTGTGGACGTCGATTCAGCACGACTGAGACGGCGAGCCTGAACGTTGTGAAGCGAAGCGGTGTCGTTCAGCCGTTTAGTCGAGAGAAGATCGTCGCGGGGGTGCGCAAAGCCTGCCAGGGTCGGCCCGTCACCGACACCGACCTTGCGGTTCTTGCTCAACGCGTCGAAGAATCGATCCGTGCAACTGGCGCCTCGCAGATTGATGCCAACGACATCGGCCTCGCCATTTTGGCGCCGCTTCGCGAACTCGATGAGGTCGCGTATCTTCGTTTCGCGAGCGTTTATCAGGGCTTTGATTCCCTCGAGGACTTTGAAGAGGCCATCACTCTCTTGCGCGTGGAGCACGAACCCGCAGATGCTGCGGACGGTTCGTGAGCGGACCACGCGCCGGTCGCCCGGCAGGCTGACGATCGCATGTATCGCCTCGTCTTTCGGCTTTTCTTCTCGCGACTTGATCCTGAGCGCGCTCATTCGCTCGCGTTCGCATGTATTCGATTTTTGGGCATCCCCGGGCCCGGCACAGTGGCACGACGAGGCACTCGGCCAGCTCGCGAGCTCGCGGTAGAGACGCTCGGATTGCGATTCGACTCCCCGTTCGGGCTTGCCGCGGGATTCGATAAGGACGCGACGGCTATCCGCGGGCTCGGCAACCTGGGCTTTGGCCACGTGGAGGTGGGAACCCTCACGGCTCTCGCTCAGCCGGGAAACGCTCGCCCGCGATTGTTTCGACTTGTCGCTGACAGGGCGCTCGTGAACCGCATGGGATTCAACAATCATGGGGCAGCCCATGCGGTCACTCGACTCGAGCGGCAACGGCGCAGAGCTCACGGTCCCGTTGTCGGCGTCAACATTGGCAAGTCACGTGCCGTCGATGTCAGTGCCGCGATCGAGGACTACGTGACGAGCGCGCGCTTGCTCGCGCCGGTTGCCGACTATTTGGTTGTCAATGTGAGCTCGCCAAATACCCCCGGATTGCGGGGACTTCAGGATGTCGAATTTCTCAAGCCGCTTTTGGTGGCAGTCAAGAGCGAGTCGGGAAACACTCCAGTGCTTGTCAAGATCGCACCTGATCTTTCCGACGACGCTGTCGCGGATGTGTGTGCGCTCGTCGCCGAACTTCAACTCGACGGCATCATTGCCACCAATACGACGCTTCGGCGAGACGGACTGGTGACGGATGCCGCGCTCGTGGCGGCCGCGGGAGACGGAGGCCTCTCTGGAGCACCGCTCGCACAGCGTTCTCTCGAAGTGCTGAAATTGATTCGCGCTCGAGTACCGGCAGGCTTGTGCATCATTTCGGTGGGGGGAGTCGAATCCGCCAACGACGTCGCCGAGCGGCTTGACGCGGGCGCGACGCTTGTTCAGGGCTACACGGGGTTCATCTATCGGGGCCCGCTGTGGGCGCGGACGATCAACCGCGGTCTAGCTCAAGGGACTACGCGGGGAACTGGCCGCGCTTAACCTGAGGCTTCGGCAAGCGCATCATCCGCAACTGCATGGCGCGCATGGCCGCATACCAACGCGTTCCGCGCTGCACGTTTTCGGCCCCATACCTTTCGGAGAGCTTTCGAGTCACGATCATCCCGAGGATGACGCCGTCAATGATGGCAATGATGAAGAAGAGCCACAGGCCGAGAATGCCAATGAGTTGCGTGAGGTCATTGTTCACGAAGGTGAGAATGATGACAAGGAACATCACGGGAATCAGAATTTCGCCAACGCTGAATCGAGCGTCGACGTAGTCACGAAGCCAACGACGCTGCGCACCTCTGTCGCGCATCGGCAAATACTTCTCTTCGCCCGCGGCCATTCCGATGCGGGCCTTCTCGCGGTTTTGGGCGTTTTTTGCGCGCGATTCTTTGGCCGCGGCACGCCGATCGTTGCTCACGAGCGGGCGCAGGTTGGCAGCTTCGCGCTCCTTTCGCGTCGGTGTCGGTCGACCTTTTCCTGCAGAAACACTGTCCGTGTTCAGTTCGTAGTCGACTTTGTTGTCGGGCTTTTCGCGCTTGGCCACATTAGATCCTTGCTCTTGGTCTGCCGTTAAGATTACCCGTATGACATCTTCACCCCCTGACACACCGTTTTCACTGGCCGACCTTTCCGGCACAGTCACGGCAGGAATGCCGATTGCGCTGGCGGAACTTGGCGATCTCGTACGGATTCCTTCCGTGTCCTGGGCCGCATTCGACCCAGCCCACGTGCATCGAAGCGCCGACGCGATTCACGCGCTCGTTGACGGCCTTGGCGTTTTCGACAACGTGCAGATTTCACAAGCACCCATCGGGGACACCCTGGATCTTGGCCAACCGGCAATTCTCGCGACGCGAGCCGCGAAGAACGGCAAGCCCACCATCCTGCTGTACGCGCACCACGATGTGCAGCCGCCAGGCAAGGATGAGGACTGGGACACTCCGCCGTTTGAACCGACGGTGAAGGGCGACCGCCTGTACGGGCGTGGAGCCGCGGATGACAAGGCTGGCGTGATGGCGCACGTCGCAGCCATCCGCGCGTTCGTCGAGCACGCTGGAGGGGATTTCGACTTGGGCCTCGTGCTCTTCATCGAGGGGGAGGAGGAGTTCGGCTCCCGATCCTTCAAAAACTTCCTTCGTCAACACCAGGCGGAACTCACCGCGGATGTGATCGTCGTCGCCGATTCCGACAACTGGGATATCGATACTCCAGCGCTCACGGTCGCGTTGCGCGGCAACGTAACTTTCCGGCTCACGGTGCGCACTCTCGACCATGCGTCACATTCGGGCATGTTTGGAGGCGCCGCACCGGATGCGATGCTCGCTATGGTTCGACTGCTCGCGACGCTGCATGATGAGGCCGGCAGCGTCGCGGTCGACGGGCTCACGAGCGCGGAGGGTGAGTCACCCGAATACCCTGAAACGCAATTGAGCCAAGAAGCAGCGTTTCTCGATGGGGTGACGTCGATTGGCAAGGGAAGCATTCCGAGCCGGCTCTGGTTCCAGCCGTCGATCACCGTGACGGGAATTGACGCTCCGAGCGTCGCCAATGCGTCAAATACATTGCTGCCGTCGGTGTCCGTGCGCGTGAGCGCGCGAGTGGCGCCGGGGCAGTCAGGTGCGGATGCCTACGCAGCGATCGAACGCCACTGCCTCGCACACGCGCCATTTGGCGCCTCGATCGTGATTGACGACGTCGATAGCGGAGACCCGTTCCTGGTGGACACAAGCGGGTGGGCCGTGACGGAGGTCAAGGATGCCATGGCTCTTGCGTGGGGTGTTGACGCGGTCGAGACGGGTATCGGCGGCTCGATTCCGTTCATTCCCGACCTCGTAGAGCTCTTCCCTGACGCCCAAATCCTCGTCACGGGTGTTGAAGACCCAGATTCGCGGGCTCACAGTCCCAATGAGTCGCTGCACCTTGGGGTCTTCCGCCGAGCGATTCTTACCGAAGCGGTTCTTCTCGCCAAGCTCAACGCGCGGGATTGAAAAGATTACACTGGGTAGTGAGAGTAAGGAGCAGTACATGACTGACACGAGCACCGTCGAAACAGTAACGCCGAAGCACGGCGTTTCTCTGACGAGCACCGCGGCTGACAAGGTTCGCGCGTTGTACGAGCAGGAGGGCCGGGATGACCTTCGCCTTCGTGTTGCCGTTCAGCCGGGTGGTTGTTCCGGACTGATTTACCAGTTGTATTTCGATGAGCGCCTTCTCGACGGAGACAACACTGTTGATTTCGACGGCGTTGAAGTTGTCGTCGACAAGATGAGTGTTCCTTATCTCGATGGTGCGACGATCGACTTCGAAGACACCATTCAAAAGCAGGGTTTCACTATCGACAATCCGAATGCCGGCGGCAGTTGCGCATGTGGAGACTCATTTCACTAGGTTCCACACCAATTTTTGACTGGTTTCGGCATGTCAGGGCGCGTCCTTCAGAGTAGGCTGGAGGCGTTCAATAGACTGCCAAGTACAATTTCCGCGTCATCCGAGAGGTCTCACCAGTGCGTTCTCCTCGTCGTCTCCGATGGATCACCATCCCGGTAGCCCTCGGGCTTGTGACCGCTCTTGCCGGCTGTACTCAGTCGCAATTGCGAGGATTCATGCCCGGCGAGCCCGGGATCACCAACCACACCGATGACATCACCGGTCTGTGGGTGACGAGCTGGATCATCCTGCTCCTCATTGGGCTCCTGGTGTGGGGCCTCATCATCTGGTCGCTCATCGTCTACCGTCGCCGCAAGGGCCAGACCGGCCTTCCTGTGCAGTTGCGGTACAACATGCCCATTGAGATCTTCTACACGGTTGTTCCGTTGATCTTCATTCTTGGCTTCTTCGCCTTCACCGCGCGGGATCAAGCAAAGATTGAGGCTCCGACCGCGAACCCGGATGTTGAAATTCAGGTCATGGGAAAGCGCTGGGCATGGGACTTCAATTACTTGAACGTTGGCCCCGACGCCAAGGGCGTGTACTACTCGGGCGTGCAAGCAGAAGAAATCGATGAAGGCCGAAACATCGACTACGACGCGCTGCCCATCCTTTACTTGCCGGTCGGCAAATCAGTGGCACTCAATATCGAAAGTCGCGATGTTGTGCACTCCTTCTGGGTCCCAGAGTTCCTCTACAAAAAGGACATGATCCCCGGAAAGTCCAACTACATCTACTTCACGCCGCTCAAAGAGGGCGAATACATGGGCAAGTGCGCCGAACTTTGCGGCGAATATCACTCCCTCATGCTTTTCAAGGTGAAGGTTGTTTCTGAAAGCGAGTACATGTCATATATCGACAGTCTCGCGGCCAAGGGACAAACCGGAGCACTCGGTCCGGAGTACAACACAAACACGAACCTGCCGGGCAATGAAGCCCCGACCGGCAACGAGTAGGGCAAGAGACTATGAGCACAACTACTGCACCAAGCACCTCCGCACCGAAGGCTCCGCAGCAACCCCCGCGGGGTCCAAGTTTCGGAGCGTCAAAGGTAGGCACAAAGGGCGACCTCATCGTCGACTGGATCACGACGACCGACCATAAAAAGATCGGTTATCTCTACCTGATCACTTCCTTCCTGTACTTCTGCCTTGGCGGAGTGATGGCGTTGGTCATTCGGGCGCAGCTGTTTGAGCCCGGTATGGCGTTGCTCCAGACAAAAGATCAGTACAACCAGCTCTTCACGATGCACGGAACCATCATGTTGCTCATGTTCGCGACGCCGCTTTTCGCCGGATTCGTCAACGTCATCATGCCGTTGCAGATCGGCGCGCCGGATGTCGCCTTCCCGCGTTTGAACGCGTTGGCATATTGGTTCTATAGCTTCGGGAGCCTTATCGCGGTCGCCGGATTCCTCACGCCGCAGGGCGCAGCGTCCTTCGGATGGTTCGCCTACGCGCCACTCGCCAACTCTTCTTTCTCTCCTGGTGCGGGAGGAAACCTCTGGACGCTTGGGCTTGCTCTGAGCGGTTTCGGAACCATTCTGGGTGCCGTGAACTTCATCACCACGATCATTACGCTGCGTGCTCCCGGTATGACGATGTTCCGGATGCCCATCTTCACGTGGAACGCGATGGTCACCTCGATTATGGTGATCCTGGTCTTTCCACCGCTTGCCGCTGCACTGTTCGGGCTGGCAATCGACAGGGTATTCGGTGGCCATATCTACAATGTGGAAGCCGGGGGAGCGCTCCTCTGGCAACACTTATTCTGGTTCTTCGGGCATCCGGAGGTCTACATCATCGCTTTGCCGTTCTTCGGAATCGTTTCTGAGGTGTTCCCTGTCTTCAGCCGGAAACCAATTTTCGGATATAAGACGCTAGTCGGGGCGACGATCGCCATTGCTGCGTTGTCGACAACGGTGTGGGCGCATCACATGTACGTGACCGGTTCTGTTCTTCTGCCGTTCTTCTCGCTCATGACAATGCTCATCGCCGTGCCAACGGGAGTGAAGATCTTCAACTGGATCGGCACGATGTGGCGAGGCTCTATTACCTTTGAGTCCGCCATGCTGTGGGCCATCGGATTCTTGGTGACCTTTACCTTCGGTGGGTTGACCGGTGTGATCATGGCATCTCCGCCACTGGACTTCCACATCTCTGACACTTACTTCATCGTGGCGCACTTCCACTACGTGGTCTTTGGCACCGTCGTGTTCGCGATGTTCAGTGGTTTCTACTTCTGGTGGCCGAAGTGGACGGGCAAGATGCTCAATGAGCGTCTTGGCAAAGTGCACTTCTGGCTGTTGTTCGTGGGCTTCCACACGACATTCCTGGTTCAGCACTGGCTGGGCGTAATGGGAATGCCCAGGCGCTACGCGACGTACCAGCCTGAGGATGGCTTCGTGTGGATGAACCAACTCTCCACGATTGGCGCGATGTTGCTCGGAATCTCCATGATTCCGTTCCTTTACAACGTGTACATCACCGCGCGCAGAGCACCAAAAGTGACCGTGAATGACCCGTGGGGTTACGGACGTTCACTGGAGTGGGCAACATCGTGCCCGCCGCCGCGCCACAACTTCACGTCTATCCCGCGCATCCGTTCGGAGTCTCCGGCATTCGACCTCAACCACCCTGAAGCGGCTGCAGTGCAGTACGGCATCGGGCCGGGCAAGGATGCGCCTGATGCGCCGGTTGTAGACCTCAGCGACGAGAAGGTGAAGTAGCAGAACATGAAGACCAACATTCACGTTTTCTGGATTCTGGCGGCCTTCTTCTGGTCTGCTGCGATCCTGTACACGGTCTGGAGCTTGCTCGACCCGGCTCACGGTAAAATTGAGTGGGTGGGCACTCCTGCACTCATTCTGAGTGGAGCTCTCTTTGCGCTGATTGCGTTTTACCTTGGGCGTGCACACCGTGCACAGGGTGGCGAACTTCCAGAAGACATTGCGACCTCGGATATCGACGACGGCGACACTGAGGTTGGGTTTTACCCTCCGTGGAGCTGGTGGCCCATGATGATTGCTACGGGAACAGCCCTGGTGTTCCTCGGCATCGCGATCGGGGCGTGGATTGGTTTCATTGGCGCCGCGCTGGCGTTCGTGAGCATTGTTGGCTGGGTCTTCGAGTACTACCGCGGCAATTTCGGCCGTTAGTCGACGCGGGGGTCTCCTGGAATGACAGGCAACGCTTCGTCGGCATCAACACCAGTGGTGCGGCGCGCCACTGGTGAGGACGCAGAGGCCGTTCTCTCGCTGCTGTCGCAAGTGGGCCAGCAATACGCCTCCGATCGTGAGGCGTTCGATGTCGCCTACTCTGAAGTGCTGTCCCACCACGATGACCATCTCCTGTTCGTCGCGGAGATTGACGGCGCTGTCGTCGGATACGCGCTGGCGACGATCGCCCGTCTCTTCTTTGCGAACGGCGACTCCGCCCAGATTCACGAGCTCGTCGTTGACGAAGGGGCACGCGGACGAGGCATCGGGAGTCAACTGGTGTCCGCTATCGAGAACGAATGCCTCGCCAGGGGAGTCAAACAGCTGACTGTCTCAACGCTGAGGAGCGCGGCATTCTACGAGCGGCTCGACTACCGCTCGACCGCTGACTTCCTGAAGAAGCGCTTCGACGAATAATAGCGGGCAAGCAGCGGGCCGAGCAGCAGCGCGGCGGGGGAGCGTAAGCAAGCCACTGCGGCGATGCCGGCACCCGTTGAGGGGCACCGGCATCATCGCACTCGAGTGGTTTTAGTGGTCGTCCTTGCCCGACTCAAGCTCGGCGCGAGTGGCGGGGGAGATCCGGTCTTCGAAGAACCAGCGCGAGAACGCTGCCCGCACGCGCTGCATGGGGTGAATCTTTCCGTCAGCGTCAGGGCGAACCATGAGCGGTTTGTAGTCGAGGTAGTCGACGAGGTGCCAGCGCTCATAATCGCTGAGGTGCTCGTGCACTTCGTGGTACTCGCCACCGGGCAGACGTATCATCCGGCCGGATTCGAATCCATGGAGAGCGATTTCGCGGTCCTTTTTCTGCAAGGCAAGACACACGCGCTTCGCCACCAGGAAGGCGACGATGGGGCCGAAGATGATGAGCGCCTGCAAGCTGTGCGTGACGCCTTCGATCGAGAGATGGAAGTGTGTGGCTATGACATCCGACGCTCCACCTGCCCAGAGCACGGCGTAGAAGGTCACGCCGGCCGCTCCGATTGCGGTGCGCGTCGGGGCGTTGCGAGGACGCTCCGCGATGTGGTGTTCTCGCTTGTCGCCGGTGATCCACGCCTCAATGAAGGGGTAGAACATGACAAGCACGATGAAGATACCGAGCACGGCCATCGGAATAAGTATCGCGACGGTCCACGTGTAGCCCCACAAGACGAACTCGAGGCCCGGTGGAATGAGTCGGAGAGCACCATCCGCAAACCCGATGTACCAGTCAGGCTGCGTACCAGCCGAAATCGGCGACGGATCGTATGGACCGTAGTTCCAGATGGGGTTGATCGTGAAGAACGACGAGATGAGCACGATCACACCGAAGACGACGAAGAAGAAACCGCCGGCCTTTGCTGCAAAGTTCGGCATGATCGGAACGCCAACAACGTTGTCGTTCGTGCGTCCTGGGCCGGCGTACTGCGTGTGCTTGTTGATGACCATGAGCAGAAGATGCAACCCAAGCGCGGCAACGAGAATGGCGGGAAGTAACAGGATGTGCAACGAGAACAGTCGCGGCACAATCACGGTTCCAGGGAACTCTCCACCGAAAAGCAAGTAGGAAATCCATGTACCGGCGACCGGGATGCCCTTGACCATTCCGTCGATGATGCGCAAGCCGTTGCCGGAGAGCAGGTCATCGGGAAGTGAGTACCCGGTGAAGCCTTCCGCCATCGCGAGAAGGAAGAGCACGAAACCGATGACCCAGTTGAGCTCGCGTGGCTTGCGGAATGAGCCATTGAAGAACACGCGAAGCATGTGCAGGCCAATAGCGGCAACGAACAGGATCGCCGCCCAGTGGTGCACTTGACGCATGAGCAGGCCGCCACGGATATCGAACGTAATGTCGAGGCTTGATGCGTAAGCCGCGGACATCTGTACGCCCTTGAGTCCCGCGTATGACCCCTCATACGTGACGTGGACCATGCTCGGCTCGAAGAAGAACGTGAGGAACGTGCCAGAGAGCAGGATCGCGATAAAGCTGTATAGCGCGACCTCACCCAACATGAACGACCAGTGGTCTGGGAAGATCTTGCGCCCAAGCTCCTTCGTGATTCCGGAGATGCTCGTGCGCTCGTCGATGTAGTTTGCTGTGGCGCTCGTGAACCGTGAGCCACGGGATTGCGGTGCGGCCTTCGGCGTCACAGTAGTCGTATCCTGCGCGGTGGTCATAGGGAACGCTCCCAGAAGCTCGGGCCGACGGGTTCGTGGAAGTCACTCTGGGCTATCAGGTAGCCTTCCGAGTCCACGGCGATGGGCAGTTGGGGAAGGGGTCGTTTTGCCGGACCAAAGAGGACCTTGGCTTCGTGGCTGATGTCGAACTGCGACTGGTGGCACGGGCACAGCAAGTGGTGCGTGTGCTGCTCTGCGAGAGCAACGGGACATCCAACGTGCGTGCAGACCTTCGAATAGGCGACGATTCCCTGGTAGTTCCAGTCTTCGCGCTCAGGAGACACGTGGAGGTCTTCCGGCCTGAGTCGCATCAACAACACGACTGCTTTCGCCTTCTCCTCGATGAAGTGTTCCGTTCCCGCGAGAGTCTCAGGGATGACATGGAACACGGAACCGAGCGTGACATCCGATGCCTTGATGGGGGTGTTCGACGGGTCGCGCATGAGGCGCACGTCTTTGTCCCACAGGGTCGTTTTGAGCAGCGGAACAGGATCCGCGGCAGGGGCCAGGTCGCGGAACATGACGACGGCGGGGAGCGGTGCAACGACCATTGCGCCAATGAGACTGTTGCGGATGAGCGACCGGCGGCCGAAACCCGACTCTTCGTTTCCGAGGCGGAACACTTCAAGAGCGGCCGCGCGAGTTTCTTCAGATCCGCGGGTGGGGTGACGCACTTCAACCCACTCGCCATCCTTCATGAGGTTCTTCGCCCAGAAAATGGCTCCGAACCCAATGCCAAGAAGTGCAACCGAAATGCCGATACCGAGCAACATGTTGCTGATACGCACCGACGATAGGTTGCCTGGAATGATCGGGAAGATGATGTAGACCACAACCGCGAAAACGCTCGCAGCCATCGACAGAAGAAATAGCCCGCCTACTCTGCGCTCGGCGGTCTTGTCCTTGCTCGGGTCAAGATCGGTAGAGCGCGGGAAGTGCGGAGGCATCCCTGGATTCTCGAAAGCTCCAGAGGGAACGACCGCTGTACCCGCAGAAACTTTGCGTGGCGTGACCGTGTCAAGTTCTGAGCCGGCAGCGGTGACGTTGTCGCCGTCGTGCTGAGTCATTGCGTTCCCTTCAAGTGTTGTAAATGGTTTGGCAACATCAGTTGGGGCGAGCCGTGATCCAGATCGTCACACCGACGATGGCACCGAGGCCGAAAATCCAAATGAAGAGTCCTTCAGAGACCGGACCAAGGCTCCCGAGGTCAAATCCGCCGACGGACTCGTTCTCCTCCTGGAACTTGAGGTAGCTGATGATGTCGGCCTTGTCTTGAGGCGTCAGGTTGGTCTCGTTGAACACCGGCATGTTTTGCGGACCGGTGACCATTGCTTCGTAAATGTGTCGCGCTTCGACGCCCTTGAGCGCTGGTGCCCATTTTCCTTGAGTGAGTGCACCACCGGCTCCTGCGACGTTGTGACACATTGCGCAGTTGATGCGGAAGAGCTCACCACCGCGAGAGATATCCGAATCGCCCGCAAGCCACTTCTCGTCCGGCACAGCGGGTCCGGGCGCGAGGCCCGCAACGTAAGCCGCGACATCATCAATCTGAGCCTGGGTGAACTGCGGCGGCTTTATAGCGCCCTGTGGGCCCTGGAAGGCCAACGGCATGCGACCCGTCGCCATTTGGAAGTCGACTGATGCCGCGCCAACACCGTAGAGGCTTGGACCTTCGGTAGTTCCGGTTGCTTGCAACCCGTGACAGGACGCGCAATTGGCCGCGAAAATCTTTTGGCCCTCGTTGACGGACGCTTGAACGGCGACCGACGACTCTGCCGACGCAGTCGTGGTGAGCAGCGCGTACGCTCCACCCGTCGTTAACAGCCCAATGGTGATGAGAGCGATGGACGCAAGCGGATGGCGGCGTCCAGACTTCCGACGCGAGGCGTCAGTAGAAAGATGAGTGCGCATTCTCTTCCAGATTCCCTATTTGAGTACGTAGATGATCAGGAACAGCCCGATCCAGACCACGTCGACGAAGTGCCAGTAGTACGAAACAACGATGGCGCTCATCGCTTCTTTGTGTGTGAAGGTCTTGACACTGAACGCGCGTCCAATAACAAGAATGAAGGCAATGAGTCCACCGATCACGTGGAGCCCGTGGAATCCGGTCGTGATGTAGAAGGCGCTCCCGTAAGAGTTTGAGCTGAGGCTGATGTTCTCAGCAACAAGGTTGGCGTACTCAAAGATCTGGCCGATGACGAAGACGGAGCCCATGGCGTAGGTGAGGAAGAACCACTCAACCATTCCCCACTGGCTTGGTTTCCAGCCTGTGGCTCGAGCCTGAAGCCGCTCCGCAGCGAAAACGCCAAACTGGCAGGTCACCGAGGAGAGAACGAGGATGGACGTGTTGATGAGTGCATACGTCACATCAAGCTTTGAGGTCTCGAATGCCCAGAGTCCCGCCGATGTGGCGCGAAGTGTGAAGTAGATCGCGAACAAGCCAGCGAAGAACATAACTTCACTACCAAGCCACACGATCGTTCCCACCGCGACGACGCTCGGGCGGTTGACGACTGGAGCGCCGATATTTTGAGAGAGAGTTGTGCTGGTCACGGTTTCCATTATGGCTGATATTGCGACCGACTTTGCCATTCGGTTGGGCAAGTCTGTTCAAAAGCTAAGATCTTTGCTGTGTCTACATCATTGAATTGGCCCGAATTGCTCACCAATCTGCTTGACGGCAAGAACCTGACGATCAGTGAAGCGTCCTGGTCTATGCGCCAGATCATGGCCGGTGATGCCACTCCCGCCCAATTGGCTGCGTTCCTTGTTGCCTTGAAATCCAAGGGTGAAACGGTCGGCGAAATTGTTGGATTTCGCGATGCAGTGCTCGAACATGCTCGCCCTTTGGCACTGGACCCGATGGCAATCGACATTGTCGGCACCGGGGGAGACCGCTTCGGTACGGTCAACGTTTCCACGATGGCATCCATCGTCGCGGCAGCGGCGGGTGCGCCGGTGATTAAGCACGGAAACCGCGCAGCGAGCTCGACATCGGGGGCGTCAGACGTGCTCGAGGCTCTCGGCATCCGCCTCGATCTGGGGGAGGAGCGCGTGGCGGAAGTATTTTCGGAAGTGGGCATCACCTTTGTTTACGCAGCGCATTTTCATCCCGGATTTCGTCATGCGAGCGCTGTGCGAAGCGAAATTGGGATTCCCACGGTATTCAACTTTCTTGGCCCGCTCTGCAATCCGGCGCGATGTGAAGCGAATGCCGTGGGCGTTGCCGACGCGTCCAAGATCCCACTGTTTGTCGGAGTATTCCAGACGAGGGGTGCCACGGCGCTCGTGTTCCGAGGCGATGATGGTCTCGACGAATTGACGACAACCGGTCACAGTCACATTTGGGAAGTGTCCCGCGGTGCGGTCACCGAGCACGACCTTGATCCGCTTGAACTGGGCATCCCTCGAGCGAGTCTTGACGATTTGCGTGGAGCTGACCCTCTGCACAATGCGTCCGTGGCGCGCGCCGTGTTTGCGGGCGAAAAAGGCCCAGTGCGGGACATCGTGTTGCTGAATGCGGCAGCTGGATTGGTGTCGTTTTCTCTCGCGCAGAATCCCGCAGAGGTGCAAACTTCGATTGTTGCGAGATTCAAGGAGAAGCTGTTGGTGGCAGAGGAAGCCATTGACTCTGGAGCGGCCACTGCGAAACTTGCTGCGTGGGTGGCGGCGACACAGCGGTAAAACGCAGAGTGCCCTTGCTCAGGAGTTCGAGCGAGTCGTGAGCGAATCAGGTGAAAGCTCGGCGATGGCACAGTGGCCGCTCAAGCCGAGAGCAATGTCGAACTCAGCGATGAGATTGCGCAACACCTCATAGACTCCGCGCTGCCCGGCGAGGGCGAGTCCGTATACGTAGGGCCGCCCAACGCACACCGCAGCGGCACCGAGCGCCAAAGCCTTGAAAACGTCGCTGCCTCCGCGGATCCCGCTGTCAAAGAGCACAGGGACTTTGGCTTTCACTTCGTCGAGGATGCGGGGGAGTGCGTCAAAGGAGCCGACCGCTCCATCAATCTGGCGGCCGCCGTGATTGGACACGATGATGCCGTCGACGCCGACTTCCAGCGCTCGTTTCGCATCAGACGGATGTTGGATGCCCTTGAGGAGAATCGGAAGACTCGTGTGTTTTCGCGCGAACGCGAGATCATCCCACGTCAATGATGGGCGCGAGAATACGTCGAGGAATGTTTCAACGGCTGCCCTGGGCTCTCCAGATCGAAGATTGTGAAGGAAACGACCAGGGTAGTGCGCTGTCATGTCGAGCAGGGTTTTGATGGAGCTGGGGGTAATTCGTGGCCGTGGGCCGATTGCCGGCAACGCGGCTCTTGCTTTCACCAGCGACCGAAACACCGGGTCGCTCGTGTATTGAGCGAGGCCCATGCCGTGAATGAAGGGGAGGTGGGCGAGGTCAAGGTCGTGTGGGCGCCATCCGAGCGTGTGCGTATCGAGCGTGATGACGATCGCTTGAGCTCCCGCGCCTTCCGCACGCTTCAGGAGGCTTGCCACGAGGTCGTCTGAGCTGCTCCAGTAGAGCTGGAACCACCTGGGTGCGTTTCCCATGACGGCGGCAGTTTCTTCCATGCTCCGCGAAGCCTGATTGGAGAAAATGTAAGGAATCCCCAGCTCGGCGGTCGCGCCGGCGACGGCCACGTCAGCGTCGCGGTGTACGAGTTCGAGAGCACCGACGGGGGAGGCGATAAGGGGGGAGGGGTAGTGACGCCCGAACAGCTCGATTCCAAGATCGCGCTCGGCGACATTGCGAAGCACTCGGGGCAGTATCGACCAGTTGTCCAGTGCGGAACGGTTCGCGAGGGCTGTTTGCCCGTTACCACTCGATCCGGCAACGTACGCCCACGCTTTAGGGGACATGGCGCGACGCGCAGCATCCTCGAGCGCGGCAGAGCCTGTCGGTACAGTTGGGCGACGTCCGCTGGCGCCATCGCGGTAGATTGCCGCCTGAGTTGCGCGTCCGAAACCCACAGAGGGCTGTTCCTGCGTCATGGCATGACCTCCCGAAGCGTCAACATTACCGTCAGACCGGATGACCGACAGTCTCGCAAGCTCTATTGGGAAATGGGGCGCGACTGGAACCCAAGTTGCCCGTACCAGTCTTTGATGACGTGCCGTTGGTCGCCATTGCACGTGTAGCCGTAGCCAATGTTGACGTCCCAGTACTGATAACTGCTCGTCCACACTCGGTGGTCGAGGGACCATCCGTCGAGGTACGTCAACGTGAAACAGTCGGCCATCGTCTCCATGTCACCATCAAATGACTCCAAGGCCGTTTCCGTGGGGGTGGGATTGGTGAACTGGAGCACGTGCGCAAACTCGTGGTACGCCACCCCGGTGCGCAGCCACTCGTTCATGTAGGGGAGAGCGTTGGACGCGGCATCGAAGTGCACCGTGTACGGGTCATCAGACGTGACGCACGCGAGCACGTCCTGCTTGCACAGCGTGTCGGCATCGCCAATGAGCGACGACACGAATCCTTCGCCGAGCCTGTCGATGACGGTTTCGTACGTGGAGCCCGTCGAGTTGGTCGAGGTCTCGGCATCGGCTTTTGAGCGAAGCGTCGCGAGGTCGCGCGTGGATGATCGCACTGATTCCGTGACCTCATCCACTTTCGAGCCGTCCCAGCGGTGTGCCCACGCATTCTGTGCGGCTTCTTCATAGTCGGAAAATGGGATGAGGTCGCTCATGAGAGCGCCATCGAATCCGCGCGCAGAGTCCAGGAGCTCATCAATAGCCGCGCCAAAGGTCTCCTTTTTGTCAATCAGGATCCTTTGTTCTTCGATTTCGCGGTTTTGTTCAGAAATCCGATTATTAGCCGCGTCCAGCTCGTAAACGTACTTCACGAGAAAAGCGACAACTCCAGCGAGAGCGACACTCAGCAACACGATAGTGAGGATTTTTCCCCAAGAACGTTTCTTCTTGACGGTCTCCGCCGGTGGCGAATCGAATGGCGACGGTGAAACGGACCACGGTGGAAAACCGCCTGGTGGCGGCGGGGGAGGTGGGGCAGGATCAAACGCTGACACAGAGCGACCCTTTCAAACTGACATAATGTGCATTATCGGATAACGTATAACGCTTAGGCGTGAACCGGTAGGTACCGCTCCCACCAGTCCAATACTGCCTCGAATCGTTGGACTCGATGACGAGGGCGCCCACTTCGAGTCAATTCGTGATGTTCACCAGGAAAGATCAACATTTCCGTTTCTACGCCGCCACGCTTGAGCGCCAGAAAGTAGCGTTCGGCTTGAGACAGCGGGCATCGCAAGTCATTTTCCGAATGCAGGACGAGCGTTGGAGTGGTCACGAGGTGTACGAACGCTTGAGGGCTTTGAGCCGTAATCGCGCCCGGATCTGTGCCCGTGTACTCATCGCTGAAGAAATCTCCAATATCGGACGTGCCGACGAACATTTCGGGGTCGAGGAAGCCGCGTTCCACGATTGCAGCAGCGAAACGGTGCTCGTGCGCGATCGTCCACGCGGTGAGGTATCCGCCATAGGATCCCCCCATGATGCCGACGCGAGAGCTGTCGAACGAAGGATTCGCGGCAATCGCGCCGTCGAGGAAGTCAAGAACGTCCGTGAAGTCCAGGGTCCCCATCCGGTGCTTGATTGCCCTGCCGAACGCTTCTCCATACCCCGCAGCTCCACGGGGATTACACATCACGACGGCGTAACCCACGTCAACATACACTTGCGCTTCATCGAAGACACTGCACGTGTACTGGGCGTATGGCCCGCCGTGAATATTGAGAAGCACGGGGTGCGGACCTGCGCCACTCGGAGTCAACACCCAGCCGTGGATGTTCTGGCCGTCGCGAGCCGCGACGTTCAGCTCGACAAGAGGCGCAATGCCTGCGTCGACGAGCGGCGCGGAGAAATCGGTGAGCGAGACCATCTCGGAATCTTGAACGACGGCAACGTCTCCGCTAGTGGTGGGCCCCGAGTAGCCCACGATAGTGACGCCGGATGCCGTGTCGAAGCCGCCGACAACCACCTGCCCGCTGGCGAGAGCAGAAATATCGCCGGAGTCGGAAATCGTCACGAGCTCGACGTTTCCGTGCCACTGATTGAGCGCGAGCACGTCGCCAGCAGGAGTCACGTGCATGTCGGGCGCGCCCATGGACAAGTCGCTGACGTCGGGATTGGTGAGTCGTGTTGCCGACGTGCTGCCGGTATCTACTGTGTAGAGGACGCCGTTGCGGCCTACGAAGTCGCGACCTGACTCCCCTAAGTCGCTTCCTATGAATCGGAGGCTTCCATCGACTGCGTAGGCGAATCCAGCAATGTTGTAATTCGCGCCGTCGTCAAGAACCTTCGTTGGTTCAGCGTTCGAGGCATCGAGTGCGATTTCGTAAATACTGTTGGCGAGATCGATGTCCCTGTTGGCGTGTCGCGCTGAGAGAAAGCCGATGCGGCTCCCGTCGGGTGAAAACCTCGGAAGCGAGTCGTCGAAGTCGCCGTGGGTGAGCTGCCGTGGTTCGGAAACGCTGCGGTGCGGCTCTGGCGTCGGGTCTTCCGCGGATGGCGCGCGACGGTACGTGGGCTCCCCCGCCGTGTCCGGGGCCGTGACGAGAAAGACATGGGTTCGTCGATCGTTGGTGTAGCCGAGACCATTGGACTGGTATTTGCGGTCGACAATGGTGCGAGGCGGCTCCGCTGAGGGGCCGAGGTCCTTCACTGTTCCGTAGCGGCCCTTCTCGGCGACCCTGGCGGTGTACGCGAGGGAAGCGCCATCGGGCGACCACTCAAATGAGGTCACGCCGAGTTTCTCATCGGTTGCGGCTACCGACTCTCCCCCGCCTGCCGGGATGATGTGGAGTTGAGCCGGGTTCTCGCCATCGGATCGCAAAAACGCGATGCGCGTTCCGTCTGGGCTGAACTGGGGCGCGTTGTCGCTGACGCCTTGCGTTATCCGCTGTGGCGGCGCGACGCCATCGACCGAGACGCGCCACAATTGGCCCACGTAAGCGTCCGCGTCGAGATCGGGTCTTGAGGTTGCAACGACCGCCCACGTGCCGTCTGGGTGCAGCGTGGGTCGAGAAACGCTTGTCAGTAGAGGGAGGTCAGTGGTCTTCACACCATCACTCTATGACCGACTCACTTCCGGTGAACCCGGAGGTGTCCCCCACATAGCGGGTGTTGTCGGCGGGAACGGGCTCGACCGCGGCTTTGGCAACTTCTGCGGCGAATTCTGCCACGTTGTAGAGCCGTCCGGCAGCCTCCTTGCGCGCGCTGATGGCGCCCGGATTCGCCCGTTCAAGCAGCGTCGCCGTGATGGTTCCTTCAATCATGTCGCCAGAGACGACGACGAACTCGATGCCCAATTCTTCGAGGCGAGGAATCATGGCGCGCAGCGCGTCTTCTCCCGCTCTCTTGCTGAGTGCTACCGGCTCGTATTCCGGCATGGTCGGCACGGTGTGAATGAAGTGCGCTTGATGGCTCGTGACGAACACCACGCGCGCTCCAGCCGACAACAGAGGCAACGCTGCTGTGAGTACGTTCACTTGAGCGTCGCGATTGAGCCGCAGCGCATAGTCTGCGCCCATGCCGGCTTCCATTCCTCCTGAGGCGTTCAGCACGAGGATGTCGAGGCCTCCCCACTCGCTGCGCACGGTCTCGAACATGCCGGCTACGGACTCTGGATCGGTCAAGTCTGCGCCAACAGCGATAGCGGTAGCTCCCGAACTCTCGAGTGCTTCGACGAGCTGAAGCGCCCGTCTCTCTTTGTTGCGGAAGTTGATGACCACCCGTGCGCCAGCTTCAGCGAGGAAGCCGGCCGTTTCGGCACCGATGCCCCGGGATGACCCCGTCACGAGCGCGCGTTTTCCGTCGAGAGAGTGTGGTGTTAGGAGTGTGCTCACCCACCAGACCCTACCAACATCCGCGTGCTAGTTTCAGTAGTAACACGACACGAGAAGAGGTGCCGGATGGATGTGGAACTCCTCAGCAGTTTTGCATGGATTGTTTGGCTTGGCCTGATTCTTATTTTTCTCATCATTGAGATGAACACTCTTGAGTTCACTTTTTTGATGATTGCTCTCGGCAGCGTTGGCGGACTCGTCTCCGGGCTTCTCGGTTGGCCGTGGTGGGCACAGATTGTCGTTGCCGCCATTCTCGCGCTTTTGCTTCTTTTCGCGGTAAGACCCCCGCTTTTGCGTCGGTTAAAACGCGGCGGCGACCCGACGAAAACCCTCGTTGATGCTCTCATCGGCATGCACGGCACCGTCGTGCGCGATTTCGACCAGGGTCAAGGGCAAGTAAAGCTCACCGTTGGGGAAATCTGGACCGCTCGAGTGTCCCCCTCCCCCACTTCTCCCCTTCACGTTGGTGACCGCGTTACCGTCACAGGCATTGAAGGAGCCACGGCCATTGTTGTTCCCATGAAAGGCACCTCGAAATGATCGAGTTCGGTAATTTTTTGTTCATCGCGTTGATTGTGGTCGTCGCGATCTTCGTGATCTCGACGCTGCTGCGGTCAATTCGCATCATTCCTCAAGCGAGGGCCGGTGTCGTCGAGCGATTGGGTAAGTACCACAAGACCCTCCTCCCAGGATTGAACCTCGTTATCCCGATCATCGATCGTGTGCGGCCGCTCATTGATATGCGCGAGCAAGTGGTGTCGTTCCCTCCGCAGCCCGTCATTACAGAGGACAACCTCGTGGTGTCGATCGACACCGTTGTCTACTTCCAGGTGACGGATGCGCGCGCGGCGACGTACGAGATCGCCAACTACCTTGGAGCGGTCGAACAGCTGACCACGACCACGCTGCGAAACGTTGTCGGTGGGCTCAACCTGGAAGAGGCTCTGACCAGCCGCGACAACATCAACGGCCAGCTGCGTATCGTGCTTGATGAGGCGACCGGTAAGTGGGGCATTCGCGTCGGACGGGTCGAGCTCAAGGCGATCGATCCGCCCCTTTCCATTCAGGACTCCATGGAAAAGCAAATGCGCGCTGAGCGTGACCGTCGCGCCGTCATCCTGACGGCTGAGGGCACCAAGCAGTCGCAGATTCTTGAAGCAGAGGGTGCCAGGCAGGCCGCGATCCTTGAGGCCGAGGGGTACGCGAAGGCTGCGGTGTTGCGCGCAGAGGGTGAAGGCCAGGCCATCACAACTGTGTTCAAGGCAATCCACGACGGAAATCCGGACCCGGCGCTGCTCGCGTACCAGTACCTTCTCACTCTTCCGAAAATCGCGGAAGGCGAATCCAGCAAGCTCTGGATCATTCCGTCGGAGTTCACGGAGGCGCTGAAGAACATCACGGGCGGATTCCTGGGCGACAAGGGTGCGCCGGGAGCCTGATCGAGCCGGGGCGGATGGTTACTTCGCCTCCGCTCCCCCACGAGTTTTAGCGCACAGGGGCCTCGCTCTCGAGGCCCCGGAGAACACGCTTCTGGCCTTTGCGAAAGCACTCGCCATCGGTGTCGAATATCTCGAAACCGACGTGCACGAGAGTTCCGATGGTGTGGCCATCGTTAGCCACGACCCCACGCTCCAGCGAGTCGCGCATCGTAAAGTGAGCGTTAATCATTTAACGGCGGTGGAGCTGCGTCGCGTGGATCTTGGCAGCGGTCAAAACTTCGCTTCGCTGGAAGAAGCCCTTGATGCGTTCCCGGACGCTCGATTCAATATTGATGTGAAGTCCGCGGGGGCTGCTCAACCCACCATCAACGCTATTCGGAAAGTGAACGCTCTCGACCGTGTTCTTGTCTCCTCGTTTAGCGACACGATTCAGCGTTCAACCGTTGACGGACTACCAGGGGTAGCGACGTCTGCACCGATGGGTGCAATGTTTCGCATTCTTTCTGCGTCGAAGGTTGGCCTGACCGGCCGTGTGGCGTCGGCTCTGTCGAAGTTTGATGCCATCCAGGTTCCTGAACGCTGGAAAGGCGTTCGCGTGGTGAGCCCGAGCTTGATTCGAAGCGCGCATGACGCCGGTGTCGAGGTCCACGTCTGGACGATAAACGATCCGGATGACATGCATCGATTGCTTGATCTCGGAGTGGACGGAATTGTGACAGATCGGGCAGATCTGGCTTTAGACGTCATCCGTTCGCGCACACAGTCGCAAAAGTGACGGAAAAGCCTGAAAAAGCAAGCGAACACTGAGAACCCCCTGTGAAACGCGCGATCCGGAAAGGATTCGTCCAGCTACGTGGTTTATAACTTGTGAAGGCAGAGCACACGTAAAGGGGACAAAATTATGGCCGATAGAAGTTTGCGCGGAATGCGCTTGGGTGCTCAGAGTCTGCAGACCGAAGAGGGAGTCATCTTCTCCCCGCGTCGCCGGAGCACGTACCTGCTTGATGACGGGTCCACTTTCGAGGTGACATTCTCCGCCGATGCCGAGGTTCCCACGCTGTGGGAGTCCCCCAAGAGTGGTCGCGAAGGCCATCTTCTTGGTGACAATGGAAAGCCCGTTCCGCTTGAAGAAATCGAAACCAAGGTTCCACGGAGCCACTGGGACATGCTGTTGGAGCGACGCACTCGCGCAGAGCTTCAAGAGCTCCTTGACGAGCGTCTCGAGTTTTTGAGGGCACGCCGCGGAAAGCACAAGGTCGGCGCGTAAGCGAGGCCTATTCGGCGCGACGCCGCCGAAATAGCCCCCACGCACTCACGCGTGCGAGGGCTTCGATCACTATGCCGATGTGCATTTTGGAGCGACCAACGGAGCGCTCAATGAAGGTGATCGGATGCTCGACGACGACTAGGCCAGAGCGTTCCATGAGCCACGCCAACTCGATTTGGAAGCAATAACCCTGGGATGCCACCGAGTCCAGCGTGAGCGAACGCAACGCGTCAGCGCGGAACACTCTAAATCCCGAGGTGAGATCGTGGATCTCCGATCCAAGAACTTTCCGCGCGTACGTGTTCCCCAGGCGGGAGATGGTCAGTCGCGCCCACGGCCAGTTCAACACCGAGCCGCCAGGCACCCATCGAGAGCCCAGCACCACATCGGCCCCACCGCGGGCGAGCACGAGCATCTCAGGCAATGACGCGGGATCGTGCGAGCCATCCGCGTCGATCTCGACGATAAAGGCGTAGCCGTTGTCTAGCGCGTAACGGAATCCTTCGAGGTACGCGCGGCCAAGGCCGTCCTTCTTCTTGCGATGGATGACCTCGAGTGATTCGTCACCTTCTGCGAGTTGATCGGCGAGCTCTCCAGTGCCGTCTGGGCTTGAATCGTCGACGATAAGCACGTGGGCGGAAGGAATCGTTTGGCGCACCCTGCCGACGAGAGCTTCAAGGCTCTCGATTTCGTTGTAGGTGGGAACAATGATGAGAGTGTCAGCCACGGCGTTGCCGACCTTTGCGGCCCGTGACTACCGTCATCGACACCGCGAGGGTTGTCAGTGCAAACCCTCCGACGACCCAATCCACGGATCCGCCAAGCACGGTCGCGGGAGTCATGGCGTCGCTCAATGGCACGTTTTCCACCATAGACCCCGGCGTGAAGGTGGGAAGGCGGTCAATGGTTTTGCCATCCGGCGCATAAATGGCGCTCACCCCCACGGTGGAAACCTGCACGACACTTCGACCGGTTTCAATTGCCCTCAACCGTGCGATGGCGAGTTGCTGCACATTTTCGTCCGTGTCGCCGAAGTCGGCGTTGTTCGTCGGTGCAAGAATGACTTGCGCTCCGGAAGAAATCATCTGACGAATCAGCGAATCATCGACGATGTCGAAACAAATGGCGAGGCCCGCAGAAAACCCGCTGATCGTGAAGACATTGTCTCTCGTTCCGATCGAATAGTCACGAGGGACGAGGTCGAAGAGCGACGGTGCGAACGGGTACCAAAAATCGCGGTCGGGAAGGTACTCGGCGAAAGGCACGGGGTGAATCTTGTCGTACTGGTCGACGACACCTTTCCCGTGCTCCCACTGCAAGAGCGAGTTGAAGATTCTGCCTTCAGAGTCCTGAGTGATGGTGCCGGTGACGAGCGGCGCGCCCATCCCTTCCGTGATGTAGTCGAGAGCCTTTGCCACATCCGGATTCGTCAGCGGGTTCAGGTCTGCCGCATTTTCTGGCCACAACACAAGATCGACGGGCTCGCCGAAAAGCGGAATCGTGCCGGCGATATGATCGTTCAACGTTTGACCGCGCGCGCGATCCGCAAAAAGACCAGCGTCTGAGTTGCCTTGCACCGCGGCCACCCGGAAATCGCCGTTCGTCGCGACGGGCCACGCCGGAACAACCAGAACAGCGAAGAAAGCGGCGGAGGCGACAAGTCCGCGCAACGTCACTCGAACGCCGCTTTCGCGAATTGCCTGCACGAGAATCGCGCTCAACCACGCAAGCAGAAAACTCAGTCCGGTCATCCCGACCCACGCTGCAATCGAGCCGAAGGGCGAATCCGATTGAGAAAACGCAAGCCTCCCCCACGAGAACCCGCCATACGGCCACGTGCTTGTGATGGATTCGCGCAACGTCCAGACGGCACCGAGAACGGCGGGAAGAAGAGCGAGGCGACCCATCGCTCCTGGCCACAGTCGTGGCACCACTCGCCACGCGAGCGCGAGCAACACTGCCCCGAGTCCGAAGAAAATAGCTTGCAAACCCGCCAACGCTAGCCACGGAATGGGTCCTAGGTAGACGGTGAGCCAAAAGATCAGGGTTCCCCAAAACGAGAACCCGCCGATCACGCCAAGGAGAAACGCTGCCCCGAGGTGCCTCCCCGATAGCGACCACATCATCATGGCGGTGCCGAGGAAGATGAGCGGCCACCAGTCGAGGGCGGGGAACGCTGCCGCGTTGATGGGACCTGATGCTGCAGCGGCAAGGACGGCGAGCCAGAGAGGAGGGGCGCTTGGCGTCGCTTCTGCCCGAAAGAGCGAGGCGGTGCTGGTCATTGAGTCAGCTCACACTCGAATAGGCGACGATTCCGCGCCGGATGGCGTCGAGTGCGGCGCGAGCGTTGATGCTGACCTTCGTGTCCGCGACGATGGAGAGTTGATCCAACAAGTCGATGGTCTGCTTGGTGATGCGCACGAAGTCCCCCGCGGCGAGCCCTGCTTCCTCGAGAACGCTTTCGAGTGACGCCCCCTGCGCCCAGCGATACATCGCCAGGGAAATTGTCGTCGAAATGGGTTCACTCCCCGGCAAACGATGAGCTGTCTCGATGTCGTCGAGTTTGCTCCACAGAGCGGTAGTCCGCTCGAGAGCGGCCCGAAATCCTCCGCGCGGAATATTGCGGTCGGAAGACTGGTCATCGTCGCGACGCGGTTCGTACACGAGAGCGGCTGCCATGGCGGCAATTCCCGCGGGATCGAGGTTATCCCACGCTCCCGTGCGAAGGCACTCGGCAACGAGCAGGTCCCGTTCGCCATAAATGCGTCGAAGCGTGCGGCCGGGTGGTGCAACGGCCAGTTCGTGCTCCGTGTCGTGAACGAGATACCCGAGTTCGAGCAGCACGTCGGCGACGCTGTCGAATACTCGCGAGATTGCGCCCGTTCTGCTCGCGATCTGCCTGCGAAGGTCATTGGTGCTCCTGGTGAGTTTCCACCAGCGTTCTGCCCAGCGGGAATGCGATTCCCGATCGGGGCACGCGTGGCACGGATGCTTGCGCATGGCTTTGCGCAATTGTTCCAGCTTGACGGAGCGCCGGTCGCGTTCGGCGCGCCCAAGCGAATCGGCGCGGCCCGCGCCCTTCTTCTCAAGGTCGGTGAGTTCGCGGCGGATGCCCGAATACTCCCGAAAGTCACCCAAATGGCATGTCATCGGCTTCTCGTAGCCGCGGAGCGATTCCTCCTGATCGCGCACCTTGCGTGCGAGATCGACAACCCCTCGGTCGGCCTGGAACTGCGCGAACGAGGACTCCAGGATTTCGCGCGTGCGTTGGCGCCCGAACTGTTCGATGAGGTTGACGGCCATGTTGTAACTTGGGCTAAAACTCGAGTTGAGTGGATAGGTGCGCTTCGAAGCGAGCGACGCTACAGCTTCGGGGTTGAGCCCGCTCTGCCAGTGGATAACGGAGTGTCCTTCGACGTCAATTCCGCGTCTGCCTGCCCGGCCAGTGAGCTGGGTGTACTCCCCCGGCGTGATGGGAACGCGCGCCTCCCCGTTGAACTTCTCGAGGCTCTCCAGAACGACAGTTCGCGCGGGCATGTTGATCCCAAGCGCGAGCGTCTCGGTGGCGAAAACGACTTTGACGAGTTTGCGGCGAAAAAGGTCCTCGACGACTTCTTTGAAAGCGGGCAGCATGCCGGCGTGGTGCGCCGCCACTCCCCGCTCGAGCCCGCCGAGCCATTCCCAGTATCCGAGGATCGCGAGATCAGCATCCGGAATGGTGTGGCACCTCTCGTGCGCAATCGCGCGGATTTCGTCGCGCTCGCTTTTCGAGGTAAGCCTGACACCTGATCGCAGCACCTGGCCTACAGCTGCATCGCAGCCAACCCTGCTGAAGATGAAGAAAATGGCGGGGATGAGGTTGCGTTCTTCAAGGAGCCGAATGGTTGCCGCGCGGTCGATGCGGGTTTGCTGGGGCCGCCCGCCGCGAGGTCGATATCGTCCAGAATCCTGCCGCTGGCGTCCATACTCCTGCTTCCGGCGTCCATAATCCTGCCGCTCGGGCCCACTTTCTGTTCGGCCACCGGTCCGAGCCAACTGAACGAGTTCCGGGTTGACGCGGTGCGAGCCTGCAGGCCCAGAGGAATCGAAGAGATCGATGAGCTTGTTGCGCATGAGGATGTGCTGCTCAAGCGGCACAGGCCGCTCCTCCGACACGATGACGCTCGTATCGCCGCGAACAGTTTGCAGCCAGTCGCCGAACTCCTCAGCGTTCGACACTGTCGCACTGAGCGAAACGAGCCGCACGTGGGACGGCAAGTGAATGATGACTTCTTCCCA
>RCMY010000358.1_pt1 | contig 42686 bp, 37 predicted proteins | sample 2041341 | NCBI WGS metagenome assembly RCMY01 (sample SAMN09708234, study PRJNA481090) | Marine sediment metagenome, whole genome shotgun sequencing project. | reverse complement strand
CCCTTAGATTCAGGCGATAAAAACGATACGAAAATAGATGTGAATGGCGACACGGTGGTGCTCCTGGCATACGGAGCTGGCCGTGACAGTTTTAAATCCAAACATAAATATCGCAATGCCCTCAAGGTCAACCTGAGTACCGGTGCTTCGCAAAATATGGAGTAGTCGGTTGGTATGACTATTAATTGTTACAAAATAATCGCCATCGGCCTGCTGTTGTTGCTGACAACAATCTCCTCCAGCAGTGCCGTGGCGAAAAGCGATAGTGGGGAGTCGTCGACCCTGCTTGAGCAAAGCAAGCAGGTGATAACCGGAAAAAACTCTACAAACGAGCAATGGATCGAAGAAAAAACCGGTCAATACCTACCGCTCGATCTCGAGTTTGTCGATGAAGAAGGTAAGCCTATCCGTTTGGGTGATATTATTGATAGGCCGACGATTTTTCTACCTATCTATTTTTATTGTCCTAACATTTGTAGCAAGAATCTGGCTAATCTGGCAATAGCTCTCAACAGTCTCAGTTTAGCGCCTGATAAAGAATTTCGGGTTATTGCTCTCAGTTTCAACGAGGCGGAGAGCTATGAAGACGCAGCCCGGGCGAAAAAGAACTATCTGAAAATCGTCGATGATGACTTTCCCTCTCAAGGTTGGCGTTTTCTAACCGGGAGCCGCGAAGCCATTAAGGCGGCAACTGATGCGGTGGGATTTCGGTTCAAAAAAGTTGACGATGAAACATTTATTCATCCTGCGGCGTTGATGACCATAGCAGGAGACGGTAAAATCATCCGCTACGTCTATGGTTCTTTTCTGGCCGGAGATATAGATATGGGGCTGGCCGATGCAGCGAGTGGTCGTCCATCATTGTCGGTAAAAAGACTCCTGGCTTTCTGTTTTAATTACGATCCGGACAAGAACAAGTCGGTTTTTCAGCTGGTAAAAATTGGCGTGATGTCGTTTTTTGGCCTAATTTTAGCGATCGTTTTCATCTATTTCAGACGAAAGCGACCGAAGATGCAGAGCTAACGGTAACGATAGCTGCATCAACAGATAGGATATTCATATGAATGCAACGACTACAACACAATCTTTCTATCACACCTCGGCTCCGCCTGGTCTTACAGGTATCAAGGCATGGCTGTTAACCCACGACCATAAACGGCTGGGACTCATGTATCTGGGGGCCATTTTCTTTTGGTTTGTGCTGGCTATGTTTTTGGGTCTGCTGCTCAGAACCGAACTGATGAGTCAGGGCCGAACCATTATGGATGCTGAGACCTATAATGCCATGTTTACCCTGCATGGGGTGATAATGATCTTTCTTTTTGTCATTCCGGGCATTCCTGCCGTTTTTGGTAATTTTTTTCTGCCCATCCAACTTGGTACCGATGACGTTTTTTTCCCGCGCCTAAATCTTTTCAGCTGGTACCTGTTCATGATTGGCGGCTTGTTCGCCATCGTTTCTCTGTTTGTCGGAGATGGCTTTCCTGATACCGGCTGGACTTTCTATGTGCCGTTCAGCGTGCAGGATAGCGCCAATGTGGGGCTGACGGTGACGGCGGCATTTATTCTCGGGATGTCGTCGATGCTGACCGGGCTCAACTTTGTCACCACCTTTCACCGGATGCGTGACAAAAGTATGGGCTTGATGCAGATACCGCTCTTTGCCTGGTCGCTCTATGCCACGGCCTGGGTGCAGATTCTGGCAACGCCAGTGATTTCCATCACGTTTGTGTTGATTGTGTTGGAGAGATTTTTTCATATCGGACTTTTTGACCCGGATAAGGGTGGTGATCCTTTATTGTACCAGCATTTATTCTGGATGTATTCGCATCCGGCCGTTTATGTGATGATTATCCCGGGCATGGGGGTGATTTCCGAGATCATTCCGATTTTTTCCCGAAAGTCTATCTTCGGGTATAAAGCCATCGTCTGGTCGTCCATGGCTATCGCCATTGCCGGCTCGCTTGTCTGGGCCCATCATATGTTCACCAGCGGCATGAGCGATGTCTCTGTTTTTGTCTTCTCTCTGCTGACTTATCTTGTCGCCATCCCCTCGGCGGTCAAGGTCTTTTCCTGGGTATCAACCATGTATAAGGGCTCAATAGAGATGACGCCGCCTCTTCTGCTGGCTCTCATTTTTATCTTTCTCTTTAGTATAGGTGGGTTGACTGGCCTGGTGCTCGGAGCAGCGGGAACGAATATCCATGTACACGATACCCAGTTTGTGGTGTCCCATTTTCACTTTGTCATGTTTGGCGGGACTGGTTTCGCTTTTTTTGCAGCCCTGCACTTCTGGTGGCCGAAAATGTTCGGCATCATGTATCGATTCAGACCTGCCTATATCGGTGCATCCCTGACCGGAGTTGGATTTATGTTCCACTATGTGCCGATGTTCATCCTCGGACTGCAGGGCATGCCGCGGCGATATTACGACTATCTGCCGCAGTATGAAACCGGCAATTTTCTGGCGGGTTTTGGAGGGTATCTGCTTATTATCGGCATGTTGATTATGTTTGTGAATCTGCTGATGAGTTTTAAACAGCAGGTACTGGCCCCCGTCGACCCCTGGGGGGGGACCACCCTGGAATGGACGGTTCCGTCGCCGCCGCCGGTGCATAACTTTATTGAAAAGCCTCGAATAGCTGTCTTTCCCTATGATTTTACCGGGGTAACCGATCAATCACGGCAGAGAAAGGGGGAAGGACCATTACCATGAGTGCTCAAATAGACAGGACCGGTATTAAAATAGGCATGTGGCTGTTTCTCTATTCAGAGATTATTCTTTTTGGCGGTTTGTTTGTCCTGTACGCCGCGTATCTGCACCGATATCCCGAATTCTTTGCCGAGGGTGGCAAGGAGCTCAACCGGGTGATCGGAACTATAAATACTTTGGTACTGCTGATCTCAAGTTTTACTGTAGCTGCTTCCATTACCGCAATACAGAGAAATAACAAAAAACATACGGTCGGGTTTTTGATTTTTTCAATTTTTTGCGGGTTTGTCTTTCTGGTCAACAAATATTTTGAATGGGGGGCAAAGATTCACCATGATATTTATCCTAATTCCGAGACCTTAGTTTCCGGAGAACCGGGGGTGAGTATCTTCTTTGGTCTCTATTATGTCATTACCGGTCTGCATGGCCTGCATGTCATTATTGGGATGATTCTGCTCTCTGTCAGTCTTGTCTTTGTGCTGCAAGACAAGGTACATGCAGGTAGATTTTCCATGCTGGATAATTCTGGTCTTTATTGGCATTTGGTCGATCTTATCTGGATTTTCGTCTTCCCGCTTTTTTATCTGGTCCTGTAATAGAAAGAATGTACTATTTCGGAGAGTAAACGTGGACAATCAAGAAAAACCTCACATACTCAGTTATACTCAACTTGGCATGGTCCTGGCCGTCCTGCTTGTACTGACAGCGGTCACCGTTGGCGTCTCCTATGTCCATTTAGGATTTTTCAACATTCCCATTGCGCTAGCCATTGCCTCTACCAAGGTAACTTTTGTTCTGCTCTTTTTCATGCACTTGAAATATGAAGGACGGATCATCAATATATCGTTTCTCAGCACGGTAGGAGTGCTGGTTATTTTGATCGGTTTTACCTTCTGGGATGTGGCATACCGATAACAGCTGGAGAATTTTATGACCCCGGTACAAGGCGTAGATCAGGCATTTTGGTATATTCTTGGTATATCCATTATTCTGCTGTTTGGTATCACAGCGGTGATGGTCTATTTTGTCGTACATTACAGACGCAGCAAAAACCCTGTCGCTTCAGATATCCGCGATAACTATAAACTGGAAATCATCTGGACTATCGTTCCGACCCTGATAGCTCTATCCATGTTTGCTATTGGCTGGTCCTCATATATGGGCTTACGTAACGTTCCCAAGGACGCAATGGAAGTAGAGGTTTTGGCTCAGCAGTATTCATGGCTTTTTGTCTATGACAACGACAAGGAAACAGAAAACGAACTGGTTGTTCCTTTAGGCAGAGCCATCAAACTGAATATTTCTTCACTCGATGTCCTGCACAGTTTTTTCCTTCCTGCCTATCGAATCAAGGTCGATGCGGTTAAGGGAATGCCGACCTACGCCTGGTTTCAGGCTGATCAGTTAGGAGAATACGATATCCAGTGTACTGAGTACTGTGGTATTGATCATTCGGCCATGGTAGCTAAGCTGAGAATTATAACGGAAAAAGAGTTTGAGGTCTGGCTCACAGAAGAGAGTGATTGATCGTTCGCATGATGAATTTGGGTGGTTTTTTAAAGACGTTGCCGAAAACCATGCGTTGCAGACTGGAACTGACCAAAGCGCAGCTCTGTCTGCTTATTGGTTGTTCGACTTTTTTTGGTTCTATTCTGGCCGATCCGATCATTGGGCCTGGAACATTGCTGATCGGTTCTGGGGTTTTTGTTCTGGCAATGGGAGCTGCTACTCTGAACAGCCTCCAGGAATATCGTCTTGACCGTGAGTTGTTGAGAACCAGTAACAGACCCTTGCCTCGGGGGATTCTTTCCCTCCGTCAGGCTGGATGGCAAGCCCTGGTTTTATGCCTTACCGGCTTGTTGCTGCTCTTTCTGGCAACCCGGACAACTTTGCCCCTCCTGACTGCAGTTTTGGCCGTTTTTTTGTATAATGGTGTATATACTCCGCTCAAACAAAAGACGGTACTGGCCATTGTTCCTGGCGCTGTCTGCGGTGCTCTGCCGCCCTATATCGGTTGGCTTGCCAGTGGGGGCGAGGCTCTTAGCTACACAGCTGTCTTGCTGCTTGCCCTATTTGTTTTGTGGCAGGTGCCACATGTCTGGCTTGTGCTGTTAAATTTCAAAGATCAGTATGCCGGAAGTAACCTGCCACATTTCCTGCAGCTGTTTCGAGAGGAGAGCCTTAAACGTTTTTTTATTCCCTGGCTCGGTGCCCTGGTACTGGTCATGTTTATGTTTCTTGGCCTTTCATTTCCGCTCGGCGGCATTTGGCGGGCCATGATTTTTACTAATGGCTGTTTGTTGCTTGGTGCATTTTTTTATGGCCTTGCTCTACGAAAAACAACACATTATCGGACTCTTTTTATCATTTTAAACGCAGCTCTTTTCGTGCATATGGTGGTTCTTGCCGCAGGTCGGATCTCGGGGTACCGATAGGGCCGGTTGGCAGGACTGCAGAGCCGAAAAGACAAGGAGGGTGGTATGGATATAGATTGGGCCTATATGCGCAAAGGATGAGTTTCCTGCAAAAAAGCCTGGATGGCTTTTGCTGAGAAAAATATCTCAATCAAGATAGAAGTGGATGCGAAAAAGCAAAACTTCGCCGGCGAAGACGCCTGGCAAGTGGTGGCTGCTGCCGACAAAATATATGTCGCCAGCGGTAAAAGTATCGTCGAATTTGATCCCGCCACTGCCGGCAAAGAAGAAGTGCTGCCCAAAATAACCGGGAGAACAGGTAATCTCAGGGCGCCCACGCTAAAAAGAGGAAATGTTTTTTATGTGGGCTACAATGCCACTCTGTATGACCTTTTGGACTAATATCTCCGGTGCTGGTCATCGTTTACGGTCCTGAAGTTATGCAGGCTTTATTGGTTGTCCGGTGAAGGGTTTCAATTGCACAAAAAAGGGGTGGCAATGTTTAATAAACTTCGCCACCCTTTTTGTTTTTAGTTGCCAGCAATTAATGATGATTGGTGAGATATTCGGCAACGCCTTCTGCGGTCGGTTTCATTGCTTCTTCACCTTTATTCCAGTTAGCTGGGCAGACCTCGCCATGTTTTTCGGTAAATTGAAGAGCGTGGAGGATTCGCAGCGCTTCATTGACATTTCTACCCAACGGCAGGTCGTTTACCACCTGATGGCGGACGATGCCTTCTCTATCTATTAAAAAAAGTCCCCGCAGAGCGATACCTTGATCAAGGAGTACTTCATAGGCTCTTGATATGGACTTGTCCAGATCGGAAACCAGAGGGTACTGGATTTTGCCAATACCGCCATCATTTACCTTGGTGTTTTTCCAGGCGAGATGCGAAAAAGCCGAATCGATTGAGATACCTATAAGTTGGCAGTTGTGCTCGGTAAATTCGTTGACGGCCTTATCAAAGGCGAGAATCTCTGAAGGGCAGACAAAGGTAAAGTCAAGAGGGTAAAAAAATAACAATACGTATTTCCCTCGGAAATCGGAAAGGCTGAAATCATCTTTGAATGTATTATCAGGTAAAACAGCAGTAGCGGTAAATGCAGGAGCTGGTTTGGTAACTAACAGGCTCATAATGATTCTCCATGCTATAATTTATCGTTAAGGGGGTGTGAACAATATTAGGAGCAACTAACAATGGTGGCAAAAAAAGAGCTGCAGTGCCTTCAATTGTAAAATTTAGACACTACAGCTTTATGGGGTGCTTAATCAACTTTCCAGAAAGATTCTTTCTCAGCGCCGCACAAGGGGCAGACCCAATCTTCCGGAACATCATCCCAACCTGTTCCTGGAGCTACACCATTATCCTCATCACCAGTTGCCGGATCATAAATATAACCACAAGGACATTCCATTTTCTGCATTTGTTGTTCCTCCTAAAAATTTCAATTAATGATATTGATTCCTATTTATCGCCTAATGTAACAGATTTTTTTCAGGTGTCAATATTAAATATGCCCTGTCATTTATCAAGACCATTTTACCCATTCTGGGCAATGATTTTTTTACACGGTATTAAAGCGGTTGCCGTCGCTGAGACAATATTGCCGGCAACCCCGGGCCCGTCTCCCGCCATGAAGAGTCCAGTGATAACTGTCTCCAGGTTGTTGTCGGTGGCGACCTGGGTGGCAAAAAATTTGATTTCCGGAGCATACAACAGGGTCTCGTCGTTGGCGACACCGGGGATCACTTGATTGAGCTGTTCGAGTCCGTCTATCAGGTTGGTAAGAATCCTCTCCGGCAGGGCCATGGCTATGTCACCGCAGGTCACACTTTTCAAGGTAGGTTCAATATAACTGTTTTTAACTCGGTTCCAGGTCGATCTGCGGCCGCGCTTAAGGTCACCATAGCGTTGCAGGATCGGTTTACCTCCACCAATGAGGGTCGCCAGTTTACCGATTGATTCGCCATAGGCTTGATTATCCTCCACCGGATCGGTGAGTACGACCTTGGACAAAAATGCGAAATTGGTGTTGTTCGATTTTTTATCCATGAGGGCATGGCCGTTGACACAGACAAAGTTCTGATAATTCTCCAGGGCTACATACCCGCCTAAATTAGTGCAGAAGGTTCTGGTCTGGTCGTCATATTTTGAAGTTCGCACAAAAAAAGTAGGGTCGTAAATAATTTCACAGAGATCCTGCATGATTTCATTGTGTACTTCGACCCGAACACCTACTTCAATGCCTCGCTGGGAAACTTCAATCCCGTGCGTTCTTGCCACATTGGCGACCCATTCAGCGCCGACACGACCAGGTGCCAGGATGACATTTTTTGCATTATATATACCCCGGTTGGTTTTCACACCTTTTACCGCACCATTTTTAACCAGTACTTCTTTGGCCTCTTCGGAGTGGTGAAAAGTAACTCCTTTTGCTGCCACATAATCAGCCATTTTTGCTATATGGTTGGGGAGATTGTCGCTGCCAAGATGTTTTTGTTTAATGAGTAAAAGATCGATGCCCTGTTTTCTGGCTTCTTTTCTGATGTTGCGCGCCTTTTCCATATCGGTTGGGAATACTTTTCCATCCATATTGAATCGATTGAAAATAGCCTCTGTTTCGTCGATCAAGGCTGTGGCGGCAGAGGTATCCATAAACTGGGTGAGATCGGTCTTACCCAGTTTGTGGATAAAGTTAAGCTTGCCATCGGAAAAAAGTCCTGCACCGCCGATACCGCACAGGATGTTGCACGGCTTGCATTTGATGCATCCACCTTCTTTTATGGGGCATTTTCGTTTTAACGACGCCTTACCTTTTTCAATAAGTAATACTTTGAGATTGGAATGTTCTGCCAGGTAATAACTTGCAAAAAGGCCTGCAGGGCCACCGCCCACAATAATGACATCGAATGTTTCTTCTGTTTCATGCTGTTTTTTTTGAGACAAGAGTAAATCCTCGCAAGGGGTGGACAAAAGACAAAGAGTGCCTAGTAAAACGAATACTCCACGCCACTTGGCAGCGTCAAGGTAAATGCCTTGATATGTGGGTTGTCAGGCGTGAGAACTGGAGCGAACTGGAGATTGTACAATGATTGCAATCAACAGGGATAAAATTGCTGGTGCTTGGGTTCAGGCAGAGAGCGCATGAACCCGGGAAAAGAACAAACAATTATTCCGCCGGCGGCGGTACAATTTTATCAGCCGAAATTGCTTGCTTAGCGACAGGGACCGTTGCTGGTGCCATACCGTAAGCCAGACGTACTTTATTTTCGATATCGAGACACATTTCCGGCTGGTCGGTGAGAAAACGCTTGGCATTTTCGCGGCCCTGACCGATTCTCTCTTCCTTGTAAGAATACCAGGAGCCACTTTTTTCGATTATTTCCAGGTTGACCGCCAGATCGAGCATATCGCCGACCTTGGAAATACCCTCGCCGTAGACAATGTCAAATTCAGCTTCCTTGAAGGGGGGCGCGCATTTGTTTTTCACTACTTTCACTCTGGTCCGGTTGCCAACCAGATCCTGACCGTCTTTGAGCTGACCAATTCTCCGGATATCCAGGCGCAGCGAAGAATAAAATTTCAGCGCATTGCCACCTGTCGTCGTCTCCGGGTTGCCGAACATCACTCCGATCTTCATCCTGATCTGATTAATGAAGATCAGGATTGTATTGCTCCGACTGAGAACCCCGGTAAATTTGCGCATGGCTTGCGACATAAGCCGAGCCTGGAGGCCAACATGGTGATCACCGACATTACCGTCGATTTCCGCCTTGGGCGTGAGGGCAGCGACGGAGTCGATGACAATAACATCAATACCACCAGAGCGGATGAGGATCTCGGCGATCTCCAGCGCCTGTTCACCAAAGTCCGGCTGGGAAACAAGCAGGTTGTCGATATCGACACCGAGACGTTGGGCATATTTGGTATCAAGAGCATGTTCCGCATCAATAAAAGCGGCTGATCCTCCTGCCTTCTGCGCTTCGGCCACGACGTGGAGGGCAAGCGTTGTCTTGCCGGAAGATTCCGGTCCGTAGATCTCGGTGACACGCCCCTTGGGGATGCCGCCCACACCCAGAGCGATATCAAGGCTCAGGGCGCCAGTGGGGACAACAGGGATATTCTCTACTTCCCGGGACCCAAGACGCATGATCGACCCTTTGCCGAATTGTCTCTGGATCTGGCTGATTGCGTTATCGACACTGCTGATTTTATCTTTGTTAGCGCTTACTGCCATGTGATTCTCCAAAATAAATGATGATTGCGTCGTAAAAAATATTTCAACTTTTCACAAGTTCTTTCTTGATAAGATGTTGAGCCAGAATGTGAATGCTAGCAACTAGCATACAACAAATAATATATAAAAATCTTAACACCTGTAGAATTAAAAACAAATCCGATTAATACATGTTGTTAGTTAAGTAGTTTTTGCAGCAGATATTTCCTTATCAGGTCGAGTCCACTTTGCGCTGTAATTTCTCTGATCTCATTTCGATCCCCATGAAAATGGAATTTTGTGACCCAATTTTCTTCGGACGTGGCAATAGCGATATACACAGTGCCAACCGGTTTCTCGGCACTGCCACCGTCCGGGCCGGCAATGCCGGTTACAGCCAGACCAATATCAGCGCCGCTTTTGGCTCGTACCCCGACCGCCATTTCTTCAGCTACTTCTCTGCTGACTGCACCATGCTTCTCCAGCAACTCTTCAGAAACATGAAGATAAATTTTTTTCAGCGAATTAGAATAGGAAACGACGCCGCCTAAAAGATAGGCTGAACTGCCTGGAGAGTTGGTGATTTTCTGGCAGATCATGCCTCCTGTACAGGATTCAGCCACTGCCAGCTTGAGGTTGTTTCCAAGCAGCAGTTGGCCGACTACTTTTTCCATGCTTTCCCGGTCACAGCCATAAATTGAATCGCCCAGGACCGTGTTGATAGCTTTGCAGGAGGATTTAAAAAGGCGTTTGGCATTATTGTTTTTTTGGTCGCGCACCGTAAGGCTTAGATGAACTTCGGGAAAAACCGGGTAATAGCCGATATGTACATCGGCACTGAGGTCTAAGGTTTCGATACGTCGATTAACCTCTGTTTCCGGCATGTTAAAAATCCGAAAAATACGCTGATAGGTGGTCAAACGATGGTTTTCCTGCCAGGTGGATAGTTTAGGCAGCACTTCTTCTATGAGCAGCTGCTGCATCTGGCTGGGTATTCCTGGTAGAAAAAAAATCGGTTTATCCTCATGAATCAGCAGATATCCAGCCATCCTTGATCGTGGATTCAGTGCTTCCGCCCCGGAAGGAAGCCAGGCCAGCTTTTCCAGTCTGCCGACCGGTGACGCGGTAATTTCATCGAGATGGGTGCGAATATTGGCGAGTATTTCCAGATTGGGCATGGTGGGCCTATTGAGAGCCTTGGACACCGCCTCATTGGTGAGATCGTCATCGGTGGTGCCGAGACCACCGGTGACTAGAACGGCATCAACACGACCGAGCGCCTGCTTCAGGGCCTCTCCGATAAGACTGGGCGTATCGCCGATGGTGTTCATCGCGTAGATATCATAACCGGCTTCATAGAGGTTTCTGGCCGCAAAACTGCTGGTTGTATTGAGGATTCTTCCGGATGTGAGTTCGTCGCCTATGGCTATTATTTCAATTTTCATAGTCCTCTGCTCTTTCTCCAAGCACATTGTGACCTTCAAGGAGCCGGAGCCTGACGGCGGTAATGTTGTTTAACAAGTGGTCAGGGCCGGCAAAACGGATGGCAATATAATTATCGGTAAAACCTTTCAACATCCCGTCGCTATCGCGCTTTCCTTCAACCAGAACCGGTCGGATCCGGCCAAGTTGACTCCGATAAAAGGCTATCTTTTTCTGGTCGCTTAGCATCCGCAGGCGGGCAACTCTGGTATCTTTTATTTTTTTTGGTACTTGCTTTTTAAAACCTGCCGCCACGGTCCCGGGACGGATTGAATAGGGGAAGACGTGCAGATAGGTAAAAGAGAGAGACTGCAGGAAATTCTCGGCAGCAGTAAACTGCTCATCGGTTTCACCTGGAAATCCGGCGAGAATGTCTATACCGAGAGCTGCATCTGGCAGGTATTGTCGGCAGAGGGCAATAACCTGTTGAAATTGATCGACGGTATACCGACGGTTCATTTTGGCCAGAATCTCATCGTTCCCACTCTGTAGAGGGATATGCAAATGCGGTTGGATATTTTTGCGTTCCTGCATCAGCGACAGCAGCGATTCGCTGATCTCCAGAGGTTCCAGCGAACTGATCCGATAGGAGGCCTCCGGGGTGGCCAGAGTAAGTTGGTCGAGAAGTGAGATAAGATCAACATTTCCAGCCAGTTCTTTGCCGTAGTATCCGAGGTGAATGCCGGTCAGGACGATCTCTTTATGACCTTCTGCAACAAAAATCCTGGCCTGGTCGATCACTTCATTAACCGGCAGGCTCCGGCTGGGACCTCTGGTATAGGGAACAATGCAGTACGTGCAGAAACTTTCACAACCGTCCTGGATGCGCAGATATGCCCTGGCGCGTTCGCCAAAACGGCGCACCGGCAGGCGGCATATCTCTCTTGCTTCATTGATGGCCCCCATGATAATTTCTTGAGTCTCGGATTCTTTTTTTAACGCACCGGCAACCAGGCCATCCTTTTTGCTGTTGCCGATAAGCGAGAATTCTCTGCCTTGAAGTTCTTTCTCCTCTGTCAGCTCTTTGGCGGCTATTTCGGCATAGCATCCGGTGATAATGATTTTTGCCGAAGAATTGTGGCGCAGGGCCTGGCGAATTGTCTGGCGCGATTGTGCACCGGCAGCGGCCGTGACCGCGCAGGTATTAATGACGATCAGATCAGCCTCTTCGCTTGTTCCGACAATCGCCATACCTCGTTCTTTAAAACCGGTTTTAAAGGCAGCAGATTCAAACTGGTTTACCTTACAGCCCAGGGTTGTAATGAATACTTTTTCCATTTTTTTACGATCTATCCTTCAAGTATAATACCGGAGCCAAGAAGTTCTGTGCCATGATACACAACGGCAAACTGTCCCGGGGTCACAGCCCGCTGCGGTTCATCAAAGATAATATCTCCACAACCTTTGTCATCTATAACCAGCCTGGCAGTTGATCCCCGGTGGCTGTATCGAATACGCACCTGGTAATTGATTGTCAAATCGGGTTTTCTGTCAGCCAGCCAGTGCAGTTTTTGCACCCGGATTCGTTTTTTGAACAATTCCTCATTGCTGCCGACAAGGACCCTGTTCGTCGTTGCGTCCAGGCCGACGACATACAGTGGCGCTTCACTGGATATGCCCAACCCTTTTCGCTGGCCGATGGTATAGCGGAACAGGCCCTGATGGTGGCCGAGTACTTTCCCCAAGGTGGAGACAATGGCCCCTGGCGTGTCCTCACTACTTGCGCGGTCTGTCAAAAAAGTAGTTATCTGTTTGTTTTCGAGAAAACAGACATCTTGGCTTTCCTGGCCGCGGAAATCAGCAAAGCCATGTTCTTCCACAAACCGGTAGGTGTCCTGTTTGGTTGTTTCACCAAGGGGGAATATTGCTTTGGCCAACTGTTTCTGGGTGAGGCGCGAAAGAAAATAGGATTGATCTTTTTTCGGATCGTCACCGGTGTGCAGATGATAGCCGTCATCTTGTTTTGTTATTCTGGCATAATGGCCGGTTGCCATCCAGTCCATTCCTGCGTGCAGAATGGCCTCCATAAATAAGCCAAATTTAATTTCTTTATTGCAGATGACACAAGGGTTGGGCGTGAGGCCTTGATAATAGCTGCCGGAAAAATAATCCAACACTCTTTGCGTAAACTCCTGCTGCAGGTCGATAATCTGTAAAGAGATGCCAAGTTTGTCGGCAACTGCCTGCGCTCGGCTTCTCTGGGCAGCAAAATCGGGCTGCGCCAGCTGCATGAAAAATCCCTTTACCTCATGGCGTTCGCGCAGTAAAAGGGCGCATGCAGTTGAGTCAACTCCACCGCTTAGGGCTATGCCTATTTTTTTTTTCGTCACAGAATAGCGTGTAGGTTTAAGTAAGGTACATCCAAAAAAGGAGTTGAAAGCAGCACCCTTCATACATACTCATGTACTGCAAATAAATAATGGGCAAAGTTCGATTTTTATGAATGATGCATTCGTAAAAAGTGGAATCTGAAGGTGGTTACGTAAAAAGCAAGAAAATATAATACTCCAACATGATGAAAAATGAAAGTCGCAAAGGGGAATCCCCGGCAATACCGGAGCTGCTCGCCCCTGCAGGGAATTATGAAAAACTGGTAACAGCTGTGCATTACGGAGCAGATGCTGTCTATTTCGGCGGCAAAAGGTTCAGTCTTCGGGCAAAAGCGGGTAATTTTGACGACCAGACGATGCGCCAGGGTGTACAATTTGCCCATGAACATGGGGTGAAAGTGTATGTCACTGTTAATATTATTGCCCACAATCAGGACCTTGCCGGTCTCGATGACTATCTCACCGAGCTCAAGGATATGCAGGTGGATGGTATTATCATCTCCGACCCTGGTATCCTCAGCTATGCTCGAAAATTTGTGCCGACCTTGCCCGTGCATTTGTCAACCCAGGCCAATGTCACCAATCATGCATCGGCTTCTTTCTGGTTATCTCAGGGAGTTGGCCGACTTAATCTGGCCAGGGAACTGTCGATTAAAGAGATTAAAGAGATCAGGGAGAAAGTTGCCGGTGAACTGGAAGTTTTCGTCCACGGGGCACTGTGTATCTCCTATTCCGGTCGCTGTATGCTTTCCAACTATATGACCGACAGAGATGCCAATCAGGGGAGTTGTTCCCATCCTTGTCGATTTAGCTATACTCTGTTGGAAGAAAAACGTCCGGGCGAATATTTCCCGGTCGAAGAAGATGAGAGAGGAACGTACATCTTCAACTCCAAGGATCTCTGTCTTATCGAAATGCTGCCGCAGCTGGTAGCCGCTGGGATTGATTCCTTGAAAATTGAAGGCAGGATGAAATCAATTTTTTATGTTGGCGGGGTCGTTCGTGTCTACCGCGCGGCTCTAGATTATCTGACTCAGCTGCCAATATCGGCCTGGGAAGATCCGGCCGCCATACGCATGCCAGAGCGGTTTGTAGAGGAAATTCTCAAGACTGGTACCAGGGGGACGACGGAAAATTTTATCAATAAGCGGCCGGGGAGTAGTGAAATGATTTACACTTCCTCCAGGGCTGAGCAGATGTATGAGCCGGTGGCGGTTGTTCGTCAGCAGGGAAATGCTCCTCTGGTTGAGGTTCGTAATCAGCTGATGCCGGGCGAACATATAGAATACATGCAGCGGGGTATCAATTTGATTCCACTCAGAATTGTCTCCATGCAGGATGAAGCCGGTAACTCTATTGTGAAGGCCAATCCAGGTAATCTGGTCATCTTGAAGACCGAACCGCAACTTCCTGAAGCGGTTGTTCATGGAATTTTGCGACGGCAGAAAAAAACATTTGAAAAGAAGATTAAATCTACTTAACCGCGGAAAGATTTTTTTTCCTGCTGTTCGCAGCAGTTTACTCTGATAATGGTTGCAAGGTTTGCGGAAATAATGGCCGGATGGCACTATTGAAAAGCACAACACGCTGAAATTCACTGAGCGGTATCAGTCCTGCCATTTTCCCATCATGCTAAAATTATATACCTATTCCGGTATCTGTCATCTTTTGCCTGTTTCAAAAATATTGATATATCTCATAAGGCGACTGATTTATTCTGGAATAACAGTTTAATGCATGTGAAAAAAATAAAATCCACCATACAATACGAACCATAGCAGCAGAGCAATGCAATAGATGCGGAAAGTAAGGAAACAGAGGAGCAAGCTTTGGGTAAAGACGTTGAATCGATGCTCAAAAGTGGCGGTTCCCTGTTTTATGCGCAGTTGGCTGTGGGAGAGATGACCAATAGATTTATTTTTGTAATAAATCGAGGTACAACTGGCGAGCAGACTGTTGCCTAAAGCGACTAAAAAAAAGGAAGAAAGCAGAAGTATTAACCAATTTTCATGGAGCATTCTGTAAGCCTCATCTTGGAAATGGCGTATATTTACCCCGAAGCAGAGGGGCTCAATATACAAAGATAGACCGTATATAAGGAAGGCGAGATGGAGAAATGGCCTCCAGTTATGCAGTCGACTGGAACTTGCTTATGCAGTTTTCCGTGGACTACCTGAAATGCCAAGAATTTTCACTTACCTCTCCTGTTGCTATTGTGGTGCTTTGTGAGGGAGACAATGAGGATAATACGAGATTTCTATCTAGAGTTCAACAATCAGCTGGTAGAAAACTCTAGGCAATCGCAGAAAACCTTACCCGAACGCATCGATGCAGTCGACTATGGTCGGAAGAGAGGGTGCTGGAAGGGGTAAGCGTTCATCAGCACCGAATCTGTTTTGTCATCAGCCATTAAACGTATCAGTAGTACTGTTTAATGACCTCTTTTGCGCGTCTCCAACACTGGTAAATGCCTACAACTCTGAGTTTATTCAGGATTTAGCAGCTTTCCGGTGAACGGTTACCTCGAAGAGCGCTGTTCTTGAGGCTATGAAATTTTTCAGAACGGGCTTTTGTTGGCTGGCATTATTGATATTTTATTCTACTCATAAAAATTCTTTCTGAGCTTTGGTAAAAAACAGTTTTCTTTCATAAATCTTACGATGACATAAAAACCTGAAAAGTATTATTTGCTAAACAGCAATAAAGCGGTACCATTCATTTTTTTTGGAAGCGAACCCGGTAAACGGGAACAAAGGTAGAATAAGTAGTTTGAGGCAAATTATTTTCTCAAAAAACAAGAAAATAATTTGTGAGGTACTAATGGAAGAGGAGAGTATCATGCAAAACATTTTTGCCGGAAAAAAGATGGTCATTGGTGTAACCGGCTCGATTGCGGCCTTCAAGGTTGCCGGGTGGGTAAGCGACCTGGCTAAAGAAGAGGCAATTGTCTCGGTGGTGATGACCACTTCTGCGACAAAATTTGTTACCCCCCTTACTTTTGCAGCTCTTTCCGGCAACGATGTCCACACCGAGATGTTTTCAGCGGCAAAAGAGAATACGATGGCCCACATCAGCCTTGGTCGGGACGCCGACGTGGTTTTGATTGCGCCCGCAACCGCCCATACCATCGCCAAACTTGCCACTGGGTTGGCCGATGACCTCCTCACCACGACGGTGCTGGCCTCTAGAGCAAAGGTGTTAATTTGCCCGGCCATGAATAGTCGCATGTATTCCCACCCTGCAACACAACAGAATATTGCCAGGCTCAGAGAGCTTGGTTATATCGTTATTGATCCTGATTGCGGCATGATGGCCTGCAAAGAACAGGGAGACGGCCGCCTTCCTGAATGGGACGAGGTGAAGGAATACGTAGCCCAGACCCTTACACCACAGGATTTGCAAGGACAACGAGTTCTGGTAACTGCCGGACCTACGCGAGAACCTCTTGATCCTGCTCGTTTTTTAAGCAATCGTTCTTCTGGTAAAATGGGCTATGCCCTGGCTCGAAGTGCATTTCGACGAGGCGGAGAGGTTACCTTGGTCAGCGGACCAAGTACCTTGCCCTGTCCGCCAGGAGTTACCATGCAAAAAGTGCAGACGGCCATGGAAATGTATCGTGCGGTACTTGGCCATGCGGACAATTGTTCCGTAATAATTAAGGCGGCTGCGGTTGCCGATTACCGGCCGGAAAAAATATTTGACCATAAAGTGAAAAAGGAGCAGATCGATACCCATTTGATTCTTGAACGTAACCCAGACATTCTTTTCGAGTTAGGAAAACGAAAAAGGACTGGTCAGATATTGGTCGGATTCGCCGCTGAAAGTCAAAATCTCCAGCAGGAAGGGACGAAGAAGCTGCAAAGTAAAAATCTCGATTTCATCGCAGTCAATGATATCAGCGGTGAAAATACAGGATTTGAAGTTGAAAGCAATCAGGTGTTACTGATTGGCAAGTCAGGCTCAGAATTACTACCATACACCAGCAAGTTGCATACGGCTGATCTTATCTGGGATAGGATTGTCTCGCTACTTGTACTCTCGTAAACAGAGCTATTTTAGTTAATTAGAAATAATTTTCTTGCGCTCTTTGCAAGAGAATTATTTCGTTAATGAACTTATACCCGTCAAGCGAGTACTGAAAAGAGTCCCGCGACGCTTTTGGGCGGGATTAGTGGCTTGCAATTAAACATCTTGTGCTTTTTACCAGAGAATTATTTCGTTAATGAACTTACCCCCGCACAGCACGGGGACTGAAAAGAGTCCCCCTCAAGGGGGGATTGTAAAGAATACCCGTCAAGCGAGTACTGAAAAGAGTTCCGCAAATCTTTTGGGCGGGATTATTGACCAATTGTCAGTTTTCTTGCCCTCTTAACAAGAAAATTATTTCATGCAGGAACGTATCCCGCACAGCACGGGGATTGCAAAGAATACCCGCAAAGCTTTTTAGCTGGTTTATAACATCCTGAGAGCAATGACGAAGGCCTTGTTGCATCTCTGTTTTCAATAACGCAGGAAAGAAACACAATGGATCACCAAGCGGTTCAACAGAAAAAATGAAACGAATCCTTATCATTGAACCTTATTTTGGTGGTTCGCATAAACAGTTTCTCGAAGGCCTGGAAAAGTATGTGCCTGCAGAGTACCTGCTCTGCACACTGCCGGCCAGGAATTGGCAGATGCGCATGCAACTCTCCGCACTCTGGTTTATAGAGAAAATAAAAGAACTGCCGGTGGACAAACGGTATTTTGACAGTGTCCTCTGTTCTTCTTTTGTAGATGTTGCTGTATTATGCGGCCTGCTTCGAAATATAGATGGATGGAATACTAATGCCAGGATTCTGACCTATTTTCATGAAAATCAGTTTGTTTATCCCTTTCGTTATAACGAACGGGTGCGGCAGCATTTTGCCGGCATTAATTTTCATTCGGCCGTTGCCTCTGATGGGATTGCTTTTAATTCAGAGTATAACCGGGATACTTTTCTCAATGGATGTCGAAAAGGTCTCAACGCAACCCGGGAGATAAAGCTGCCAAGGCTCATGGAAGAGCTGGCTGAGAAGAGTTTAATTCTTTTCCCTGGACTTGAATTTTCTGCTATCGATGCAATCAAGTGGAAAACGACAACAGACATTCCGGTTATTGTCTGGAACCACCGCTGGGAACATGATAAAAATCCGGAGGGCTTTTTTCTGGCTTTAGACCACCTTGTACAGCGTGGTATCGATTTCCGTTTGCTTATACTCGGCCAGTCTTTTGCTGCTGGCTCGGACTGTTTTTATGATGCCGAAAAAAAATTTAAGGACAAAATTCTCCACTTTGGTTTTGTCCCATCCTATCGACAATATATAGAACTTCTCAGTCAAGGAGACCTCGTCGTCTCAACCGCACTCCATGAATTTTATGGTGTTGCCATAATCGAGGCAGTGCGGGCCGGTTGCCTGCCTATATTGCCGGACCGACTGTCATATCCAGAACTCTTCCAGAAAAAATTCCTCTATAGTGACAATTCCTTCGCGCAAAAGCTGGAGAAGGCCGTGCAAGAACATTGCAGGCTTGACCGGTCGACAGCGTGGACGATGACGGACCAGTTCAGCTGGCAGAGTCTGCAGTGGCGGTATGCGCAATGGTTGCAGGTTTAATTTTCAGACGATAAAAGGCTATTTTTTCATACTTTTAGCAAAATCCAACATCCTCTGGATAGGTATACGAGCTTTTGCAGCAATTTCAGGGGATACATGAATCTCGTTTTTGCCCGTTTTCAGGAGTTCCTCGAGGTTATGTAGTGAATTCATGCCCATCCAGGGACAGTTGGCACAGCTCTGACAGGTTGCCCCTTCACCGACAGTTGGTGCTTCGAGCAAGATCTTGTCCGGTGCCAGCTGGCGCATTTTGTTGAAAATACCGGCGTCGGTTGCGACAATGAACTCTTTGTTCGGAAGAGTAGTCACCGCTTTGATAAGAGCGGTTGTCGAACCAACCACATCGGCCTGGTTGACGACTGCCTCCGGCGATTCCGGATGGACAAGGATCGCCGCTTGCGGATGGAGTTTACGCAATCTCTCCAGGGCCACAGAACGGAACTCTTCGTGAACAACACAGGAACCGGGCCAGAAGATCATCTCGGCTCCGGTAAGCTTTTGTACATAGCCTCCAAGGTGTTTGTCTGGGGCCCAGAGGATTTTTTCGCCTTTTTCAGCGAGATGCTTAATAATCGGCAAGGCGATGCCGGATGTTACCACCCAGTCGGATCTGGCTTTTACCTGGGCACTGGTATTGGCATAGACGACGACGGTGTGTTGGGGATGTCGATCACAAAATGCGGCAAACATTTCATACGGGCAACCTTCGTCAAGAGAACAGGTGGCGTAGAGGTCCGGCATAAGGACTCTTTTTTCGATATTGAGGATTTTTGAGGTCTCGCCCATAAATCGAACGCCGGCAACAACCAGTGTCTTGGCGGGGTGTTCTGTTCCAAAGCGAGCCATTTCCAGACTGTCTGCGACACAGCCGCCGGTCTCTTCAGCCAGATCCTGCAGGGCTCCGTCAGTATAATAATGGGCGACAAGAACGGCGTTTTGCTGGTCAAGAAGCACTTTGATCCGCTCTTTTAAAAGTGTGGTCTCCGAGTCGGACAGCGATGGCCACTGAGGGTGTGGGGGTACGATTACGGGGGGAATTACAGGAATTGGAACGATATGCTTTGATTCAGTTGCCATTGTTTTATGTAAAGTTATAGAGCTATTTAACCCCGGTAAACGGGAAATAAGCCGGGACTCAGTTTAGTACTCGCTTGACGGGTGTTCTTTTCAATGCCCCTTGAGGGTACTCAGTTCAGTATCCTTGACGGGTGTTCTTTTCAATCCCCGCAGGGCCTTTAGCTAAAATTAGCATACTCGTCTCTTATAATATAAGACTATTAGAAAAGACAGCAATTATGCAGGGGGCTATTCGGCCTGATCCGGTGCCTGCGTTGCCATTTTTCTGCTGTTTGCTATCTGTACTGCCAGATTGATAAAATCAGTGCAGGTCAGCGTTTCCGGTCGGGCGTTGGGCTGGAGGCTGGCCTGTTCAATGGCCTGGCGGGTGCGTTCTTTATTGGCGACTTTATCTTGTTTGGCCGGATCGCCAAAGAGGCTCGCCCCGCTCAAAGTATTGAGAATGGTTTTTCGGCGTTGATTAAATGTTGTCCTGATCAGCTGGCGAAAGAGAGCGAAGTCATATTTTTCCGCTCCCACTGGCTGTTGCAATCCTTGGCTAAAATCGAGAGTGACGACCACCGAATCGATTTTTGGGCGCGGGTGAAATTCGCCTGGTTTAAGGGTCATGAGCTTGTGCACTGTCGCGCAACTGGCGAGGAGCACAGTCGGGATCCCGTAATCTTTGGTATTGGGAGCAGCCATTAAGCGATCGGCAACTTCTTTTTGCAGCATGATTGTTGCGGTACTTATCAGAGAAGCATTGTCAATGAGTTTGAAAATGAATGGGTTGGAAATAGAATAGGGGAGATTGGCCAGTATCTTCAAACTTCCGCCGCATTGTCGGGCAATTTCCCCAAAATCAGCGCTGAGAATATCCTGATGCACCAAGGTCACATTGTCTGGTAAGTCACCTTCTTCCTGGTGAAAGCGAATAATCCCGCTGTCAATTTCATAGCCGAAAACATGTTGTGCAGTCGCTGCAAGGGGCAGAGTCAAGGCGCCAAGTCCTACTCCAACTTCCAGGATAATATCCGTGCTGCCTACTTTTCCTGCACGAACGATAGCCTCAGCAGTCATTTTGTGGACAAGAAAATTCTGACCCAGCCGTTTTTTGGGTGCCAGTTGGTTGCTTTGCAGTGTCTCGCGTGCGTGTTGTCCGTATTTTGTCATAATATTAGGTGGTTAATTAAGCACATGCTTTTTCATTCTGTTTTTCCTGAGTTGTATGAAAAAAATCAGGGCGAGATAATAACTGATTATGGCGATCGGCAACGCAATGCACACTCCGCCAACCCCCATAACAACCAGCGCTTCATATCCCGATCGAACAAGGATGGTTAAAGAATTATGGATGCCATCTCCGGCCATTGCCAGCTCCAGAGCACTCCGGACGTTTTTTAGATTCAACTCATAAGGAGTAAGGTGATTGCCAATCACCGCGGAGAGATAATAAATTGGCAGATAGGTTAATGGATTGCAAACTATCCAACTCATAACAATTCCGGCTAGAGTCGATGTTCTCGTCAGTAATGAGAAAAAGACGATCAATACGGTATGAAATGGAATTGTTGGCGTAAGACCAACAAAAATTCCAATTGCAGTGCCGCCGGCCAGTGCCTGCGGACTTCCCTGTAATCGTTTAAATTTAATAAAATTATATTTAATATATCGTGGAACGTTCATTGCTAGCAATTATCAACCAAGTTGAGATCGGGAATAGACATCTTCATCAAGCGAAATCGGGCCCGAATGGTTGTATGTATGGTATCCGGAGAGTGCAATCATCGCGGCGTTATCTGTACAATAAATTGGTTCCGGGGCATAGAAAAGGAGGTCTTCAGTGGCGCATCGTGCGGCAAAAAGATCGCGAAGCCTTAGATTTGCCGATACGCCGCCCCCGACAACAATTGTGTTGATATGATTTTGTCTGGCGGCAGAAATGGTTTTTTCAACAAGTACCTCGGCAACTGCCTCCTGAAAAGAGGCACAGATGTCTTCGATGTTCGGAGGAATCTCCTGTTGTCGGCAGCGATTCACGTGATTGAGGACAGCTGTTTTTACACCGCTGAAACTGAAGTCAAGAGAGTTTGCATCGAGCCAGGCTCTTGGAAAGTGAATCGTTTGAGGATCTCCATTCGCGGCCATCCTGGCCACCTGGGGTCCGCCTGGATAGGGGAGCCCAAGGAGTTTAGCTATCTTGTCGAAGGCTTCCCCGGCCGCGTCGTCTCGGGTTCTTCCTAGAAGCTGAAAATCGTTATAGCTTGTGGCAAGGTAAATAGCTGAAGTACCTCCAGAGACGATAAGAGCGATGTAGGGAAAAGATGGTTTATTCCGGCTAAGGAAAATCGATAGAATGTGGCCGGCCATGTGATCCACGCCGACAAACGGAATCTTGCTAACGTAGGAAAGTGCCTTAGAGTATGAATATCCAACGAGCAACGAGCCTATAAGGCCTGGTCCGCGAGTTGCGGCGATGAGTTGTATATCGGCGAGCTGTTTTCCCGCTTCTGAAAGTGCTGCTACAACCATTGGGTGAATAGCCTGCAGATGTTTTCTGGACGCCAGTTCCGGCACTACCCCGCCAAATTTTGTATGGATTTGGTCTTGACTGGTGAGCACATTGGAGAGAATAACATTATCTTCAAGTACTGCGGCGGCAGTGTCATCGCAGGAGCTCTCTATACCTAGAATAAGCATAAGGGTTTTTTTTGAGGTTAAGCTTGATTTTTGATTGTGTTACTGCTGTTATTCAGAGTAAGAAATGGTCAGTAAAGCGGAAGTGATTGACAGACAATGGCTTCTCTAAGTTGATAATAATGCAATAGACAGTAAATCGTGAAAGAAAAAATACCAGCAATTTCTCCACTTGTCGACCAGTTTTCCAGGACCATATCCTATCTGAGATTATCCCTGACCGATCGCTGCAACCTCCGTTGCTCGTATTGTATGCCTAGTATTCCAGGGGAAACTGAAGCCGCTGACGGCCAAGTCAAAACGGGTGTCTTTCTTGCCCATAGTGACCTGCTCAGCTATGAAGAATTAATTCGAGTCGTGCGACTTGCCGTTAAACTCGGTATGAACAAATTACGGCTTACCGGTGGAGAACCGCTGGTCAGGAAGGGAGTCTTGGGTTTTATCCATCAACTCTCTCTTCTGGATGGCCTGGACCAAGTGCGGTTAACCACCAACGGGGTGTTGCTGGCTGAATATGCCGAAAGACTCTATGCCGGTGGAATTCGTTACATAAATGTTTCTCTCGATACACTACAGCCGGAAAAATTTAAAAAAATAACTGGATACGATTATTTCGCCAGAGTATGGCAGGGTCTTCAGGTTGCTAAACAGGTCGGTTTTAAAGTCAAAATTAATGTCGTCGCCATGAAAGGCGTCAATGACGATGAATTTCAGGATTTCGGCAGGTTGGCCTTGGAAGAGCCCTTTAAAATAAGATTTATCGAGTTTATGCCAGTTGGTCACCAAAACAGCCACCAGAAAGACCAGTTTATCGGGGCAGAAGAGATTAAATCGCGTATCGCCGAACTGGGAGTGCTGACCCCTTTCAAAAAAGAGCATGGGGAAGGGCCGGCTCGAATGTTTGATCTACAGTCTTTTGACAACAAAACGGGAGCTGTCGGATTTATCAGTCCAATAAGTCATCATTTTTGTGATCAGTGCAACAGGCTCAGGTTGACATCGGAAGGGAAGCTTCGCGCGTGCCTGCTCAATGACAGTGAAACTGATCTGAAATCACTGTTGCGGGGAGGAGCATCTGATCAGGATATTGTTGACAGTATACGACAAACCATCCTGGATAAACCACAAGGTCATACCTTACAGGACGGCCTCACGTCAAAAGAACGCCAATCGTGCAGTGGACGGATGTCACGAATCGGTGGTTGAGGGCTGGTCCTGAGGATATGAGCCCAGCCACTCGAAGTATGAACACATTGATTTAAGAATTTCACAGCCCCTCCGTATCTTGTCGTCTTCAATATGCCCGAGCATATCTATAAAAAAGAGGTATTTCCACTGCTTTCCTTTGATGGGCCGGGATTCTATTTTGGCCAGATTGATATCTTCTTCAGAGAGGGCGGAAAGGATGTCATTGAGTGATCCTGGGCGATCCATGAGTCCTATTAGGAGTGATGTTCTGTCCTGCCCGCTCCGAGATGGTGACCTATTGCCGATCACTAAAAACCTGGTAGTGTTGCCTCGATAATCCTCAATTCCCTGAACGACGACCTGAAGCTCGTATGTTTTTATGGCCAGAGAAGATGCAATCGCCCCGATGTTGGGGTTGTTGGCAGCCATCTGTGCAGCCGCTCCAGTGGAGAAAACCGGCAGGGTGGGCGTTGCCGGGAGATGTTTTCGTAACCACTGGCGGCACTGGGCAAGGGGCTGAGCATGGGAAGCGACGGTTTGAATGTCCTCAATGTTTCCGGATCGGCAGACCAGACTATGGCTTATCTCAAGCTGCAATTCGCCACAAATCTGCACCTTATATTTCATAAAACAGTCGAGCGTAGAAAACACCGCACCTTCAATCGAGTTTTCGACTGGGACAATGCCATACCTGGTGCGGCCTTTTTCTACTTCGGCAAATACATCCTCTATGGTTTCCATGGCTTTATAATCAGCCGAATGACCAAAATATTTAACCCCGGCAAGATGGCTGAAAGTTGCTTCCGGCCCTAGAAAAGCAACCTCGGCTTTTTTCTGAGACAGTCGGCAGGTCGTAATGATTTCATGAAAAATTGATTTAAGGGCATCCGGTGGAAAGATGTCGTTATTATCTTTAAACAGTCTATCATAAATCTGTCGTTCCCGGAGAGGATCCCATTTTGCCCTTTTTTCACCATCTTTAAGACGACCGATCTCTTTTGCACAGGTGAGCCGTTCCTTGAGTAAATCGAGAATCTTATTATCTATCGAATCGATTGTGTCACGAACCGAAACTATCATTTTTTTTTGCTCAGATTTCATACTGCTCCTTGCTTTAGCAATGGGAATGAGTTTTCTACTGATTTGCTTCACGCAGCGCAAGTAAATTAGGCCAAAGAAATTACTATGTCAAGGCGCAAAAGAGAGCTATAGTATTCCTCTTACTTACTTAGTTTCCATCACGAAACGGCCATTTTACCCTAACTCTTCGTTGTTCTCAAACTTTAATCCTCGGAGATAAGCGAGCTTAGCGAGACTTCGATATCAATTACATGCCTGCAGTTAAATTTATCGAGCGCCTCAATTGAGAAAAAAATGTCGCATTTCAGGATGGAAACGAGTTAAGGCTGTCAGACGGAAGAAAGTAATCATTAACGTGATACCATCTTTATATCTTAAACAAAAAACAGCAGGATTCAAATGAGCGACAAGAAAATTCAAAAAACATATGAGGAAATAAATGCCCGGATAAAGGCAGGGGAAGCGGTTGTCGTGACTGCGGAAGAAATGGTCGGTATTGTCAAGAAAAATGGCCCGGAAGGAGCAGCAAGAAAAGTTGATGTCGTTACGACAGGAACGTTTTCCCCGATGTGTTCTTCCGGTTTGTTTTTTAATTTCGGTCAGATGACACCGACTATTAAAGCCTCAAAGGTCTGGATAAACAAAGTTCCTGCGCATGCCGGTCTGGCGGCAGTCGATGCATATCTTGGCGCTACTGAACCTGCAGAAGACGATCCTTTAAATAAAATTTATCCAGGTGAGTTCAGATATGGCGGAGGGCACGTCATAGAAGATCTGCTACGCGGCAAAAAATTGCTGTTGGAAGCGAAAGCGTATGGGACAGATTGTTATGCCGCGAAGAAAATGAAAAAAGAGGTAGGCCTGGAAGATCTTCCCTATGCCTTGCTTTGTAATCCTCGAAATGGTTACCAGAATTATAATTGTGCAGTCAATTTATCTCATAAGGCTGTCTATACTTATATGGGGATGCTGAAACCGAATTGTGGCAATGCTAATTTTTGCAGTGCCGGTGAATTGAGTCCTCTGCTCAATGATCCTTATTATAAAACAATTGGAGTTGGTACGCGTATTTTTCTTGGCGGCGGGTATGGCTACGTTACCTGGCGAGGTACCCAGCATAATCCTCATGCCCCCAGACACAGTAATGGCGTACCCGTCAAACCTGCCGGGACGATCATGGTACAGGGTGATTTAAAACAAATGAGTGCTGAATGGCTGAGGGGGGTTTCCATTCTCGGCTACGGCAATTCACTGGCTGTTGGACTCGGTATTCCCATTCCCATTTTAAATGCTGAATTAGCAGCACATACCGGTGTTTCGGATGCTGAGATTTTTACGCAAGTAATCGACTACGGCCATGACTATACCAATGGCATCGCTAGAAGTTACGGGCAAGTCAGCTACGCCCAACTGAAATCGGGTGAAATTGAAGTAAATGGTAAAAAAGTAAAAACTGCACCATTATCAAGTATGGTTAAAGCTCGCGCAATTGCTGAAATTCTTAAAAAAGATATATCTGAAGGAAAAATTCAACTCAATAAACCGGCTGAACTTCTGCCGGATGGGCAAAGTTCTTAAATGGTGCAAGAGATAACTGTTTTAAAAGCATGCAGTTGAAACTTATTCAATGGAGTGCGATTTATTGCTTGATTCTGATTTCCGATTCAATTATGGTGCCCTGTAATGAGCGTATCACCCCGAATACAGAGGGTTGGCGCCAATTTATGATTTTTTTTTTGTCAAGAAGCGATGAAAGATATTTCTTTTGACATTACAACTAAGTATAGGTAAATCGTCATTTTCAAGGTAAGAAGGCAGCTTTTGCTGTCTTCGTTAGGTTTGTAAAAGAAAGATAAAGCAGGGAGGCATTCATGAACAAGAAGGAATTAATTGAGAGCATCGCAGGTGCAGCCGACATCAGTAAAGCAGCTGCAGAAAAAGCGTTGAACGGCACCCTTGCAGCGGTTGCCGAGAGTTTGAAAAAAGGCGACAAGGTTACTCTCGTCGGTTTTGGTACTTTCTCTGTTTCAAAGCGTGATGCTCGTCAGGGCAGAAATCCACAAACAGGGAAAACCATCGAAATTCCAGAAAAGAAAGTTGTCAAGTTCAAGGCTGGTAGCAAATTGTCTGAGACTGTCAATTAATTCTGATTATTCATGAATCATCGATACGGTAACTGTTAATATGCACTGAGTGCCTTGAAAATCCTTTTCTTGTTTTCACACCTCAAATGAGCGCTAGCCTCCAGAAAGGCAATGAAAAGAAGAAAATTCTTTTATTTCAAGGTACTTTCCCGTGACTATTGAGGTAACACCAAGATCATTCCACGAGGTTGCATTGGCTGAATGAGTACATTGCAAGAAAGTATAGCATGATATAAGTATTGCACTTTCAGGCAAAGTGACAGTGTTACTGTGCATATTGATAGTAAGAGTCTCGCAAAAAGGCCGTTCCTCCTCAGGAACGGCCTTTTTATTTTTTCGGTTGATAACGGTTGACAGTCAAGTTTGTCGACAGGTATCTTGATTTGTCAGCTTTATTCCGGAAATCTGGTGACTGGTGGATTACACTGAAATCTAGAAATTATTACACATTATTGTATATTATAAACAAGAGAGCTCTAATGAAATCTTTTGACGAACTGCTAGAAGAAGCAACTCGCATACATGGGCATGTCTGTGCCGGTCAGGTTATTGGGGTGCGCATGTGTATGTTGGCACTTTCGTACCTGAAGATATACGATCCCAAGGGCGCCGACCGAAAAAAGTTGTATGTATTTGTTGAAATTGACAGATGTGCAACGGATGCAATACAAACTGTTACCGGTTGCAGTCTGGGTAAACGATCCATGAAATGGGTCGATCACGGAGTTATGGCGGCAACTTTTGTCAACCTTGAATCAAAAGAAGCCGTCAGGGTGACCGCCCTTGAAGAGTCTCGAGAACTGTCTAAAAAATACTGTAGTGACGTGTTCGATAAATATGACCGCCAGCTTCAGGCGTACAAGGTCATGCCGGAAGAAGAGCTCTTTCGTATTGAAGCTGTTAGCGTGAATATTCCAGAGGAAAATATGCCTGGGAGACCGCTTAAGCGAGTCAGGTGTGAAAAGTGCCTCGACTGGGTACAGGATAAAAGAGATGTTCTGATTGACGGTATGGTGCTTTGCCGAAGTTGTGCCTATGGGCGCTACTATACGTTACTTAACGAGTAGAATGTTTGATAGGATGAGGTAAATTGCAATGGTTGTGACTCTTTTGGATTATGGTGCCGGCAATGTTCGCAGTGTAAGAAATGCTCTTTGTGAACTTGGACATACTGTAGAAAATGTTAAAAATGCTGAAGATATTATAACTGCAGAGAAACTAATATTTCCAGGAGTTGGCAGTTTTGGACTGGTCATGCACCGATTACAGGAGAGCGGCTATGTTGAACCCCTGCGGCAAAGGATAAGAGAGAATAAACCATTTTTAGGGATATGTGTTGCCCTGCAGGCCTTGTTTGAAGGAAGTGAAGAATCCCCTGGCGTTCCCGGTCTCGGCATCATTGCCGGGCAGGTTGTACGGTTTGCGGAAACGGAACTGTCCATACCGCAGATTGGCTGGAACGGCATAAGACTTCAAAAAGAATCGAAACTATTCAGAGGATATAAAGACGAAAAGTTGTATTTTGTCCACTCGTACCACGCCTCAGTTAGCCCGGCAACGAAAGACTGGGCGCTTGCTCTCACTGATTATGGTTATCCATTCGTCTCGGCAGTTGAAAAGGGCAATGTCAGTGCCTTTCAATTCCATCCTGAAAAAAGTGGTAAAGCCGGTCTAAAAATACTGAATAATTTTTTGACATCCGAAGAAAATCAAAGGCCTGTTGTGGTCAATAGTTACAGGAATAAAGAGGAGAAGGTAACGCATATTGGTAAGAGGATCATTGCCTGTCTCGATGTTCGCAGTAACGATGCCGGTGATCTTGTAGTCACCAAAGGTGACCAGTATGATGTTCGCAGCAATGGAGAAGTAAGAAACCTTGGCAAACCAGTGGAACTGGCCAAAAGATATTATGAGGAGGGGGCCGACGAGATAACCTTTCTCAATATCACCGGTTTTCGCGACTTTCCCATGCAGGATCAGCCGATGATCGAGGTGCTGGAAAAAGCATCTGAAAATGTGTTTGTTCCGTTGACTATAGGAGGCGGGATCAGAGAGTTTACTGACTCCGATGGTACTTCCTATACTTCTCTGGATGTTGCCTCGGCATATTTCAGGTCCGGGGCTGACAAGGTATCCATTGGTAGCGACGCAGTCAGTGCTGTGCTGGAGTATATCAAAACCGGCAAGAAAACAGGTAAAAGTTCCATAGAACAAATTTCTCTGGTCTATGGAGCTCAGGCTGTTGTTATCTCGGTCGATCCACGGCGAGTATATGTGAAAAATCCAAAAGACACCGATCACGCCACCATGAAAACCGCAATAACAGGTCCAGAAGGTGAGGAGTATTGCTGGTACCAGTGTACAATAAAAGGTGGTAGGGAAGGGTGCGATCTTGATGTGGTGCAGCTGGTAAAAACGTGTCAGGAACTGGGGGCTGGTGAAATTCTCCTGAACTGTATCGATAAAGATGGGACCAAGAGTGGATTTGATCTGGAACTTATCAGGATGGTCAAAAAAAATATTTCCATTCCGGTGATTGCTTCCAGTGGTGCGGGCAATGCCGCACATTTTGTCGATGTGTTTACACTGACGTCAACAGACGCAGCTCTTGCTGCCGGAATTTTTCACCGCGAAGAAGTGACCATCAGAGAGGTGAAACAGGCGGTACAGGCTGCTGGGATTGAAATACGATAATATCAGGTGTATATCCATAAGCCGCACAGAGTAATGTAATGGCAATAATATTGTCGAGGAAAAAAAAAGGCATCATCAGTGTTCTTTTTTTCATTATCATTCTGATTCAGATACTGAACGTTGTTTCGATCTGGACCTATCGGCGAGGGCTTGTTGAACTGGTAGGGCGAGGTAATGTCCGTTTAGAGATGTATATTAATTATCTGCAGGGTATCCTGGGAAAATACGAAAGTCTGCCTGAGCTACTGGCCATAGACAATAGTCTTGTCCGAGCCCTTTTAAATCCGCACGAAAAAAAGCGCATTGAAATTCTTAACCGATACCTCGAGACCATCAATAGAGTGAGCGATACCCTGGATACCTATCTGATGAATAAGGATGGCTTGACTATCGCCGCCTCCAACTGGAATGAAAAACGCCCTTTTATCGGCAGAAACTTCAGTTACCGTCCTTATTTTAAACAGGCAATGAAAGGCAACCTCGGACGTTATTTTGCCCTCGGGACAGCTTCATCGAAACGGGGCTATTATTTTGCCTATCCGGTTCGCAAAGATGACGAGATACTTGGTGCGGTAGCCGTCAAAATTAACATTGATCTGGTCGAGCAGGGCTGGGCGGACCGCGATGAGAATTTTCTGGTTTCCGATCCTGACGGAGTTATTTTTATTACCACCAACCCGGAGTGGCGGTTTAAAAGTCTCAAGCCTCTGGAGCAAAATGTCCTCGAACGAATTATGGTAAGCAGGCGTTATGAGGATGCAGTGATTGTTCCCCTCAGCGAAAAGGCCATGACTCTCTATGAAAAAGTGGAGATCCTGGATATTGACGACGGAACGGGAAACGACAAGAAAAGGGTGTTGAAGCAATCACAGTTTATGCCCCAGGCTGGATGGAACGTGCATATTCTTACCGACACAAGAATATTGAGAAAAAAAGTACTGATCGTCAACATTATGGTTGGGACCGGGCTCAGTCTGGCCTATATTCTGGCCCTTTTGCTGTTGCAGCGTAACCATCGTCTTGCTCAGTTGCACCAAGTGGAAGAAGAATCGAAGAAAGCCCTACAGGAAGCCAATGAACAATTAGAGACACGTGTGTCCGACCGGACCCAAAAACTGACTGAGGCAAATGAGTTGTTGCGAAAAGAGATTATCGACCGGAAACAGACTGAAATAAAATTGAAGCGTACCCGTAAAGAACTGATCCATGCAGCCAAATTGGCAGTTCTCGGACAAATGTCTGCTGGAATAAATCACGAGCTTAATCAGCCACTTGCTGCCATAAGAAGCTACACGGACAACGGCAAGCAGTTTCTTAAGAAAGGTCAGCTTGAAAACGCCATGTGGAATCTGGAACAGATCGGTGAATTAACTGAGCGTATGGCTCAAATCGGTATCCAGCTCAAATTGTTCTCACGAAAATCCAGTGGAATGATCGTTGTAGTGCCTTTACATGGTGTTATAGACGGTGCTCTGGAAATCCTTAAACCGAGTCTCAAAAAAGAAGCAATAGAACTTACTATTGACATTCAGCCTGATAATCTTGAGGTACGCGCCAACCACGTACTCTTGCAGCAGGTCCTGGTCAATCTTATTTCTAATGCAATGCAGGCAATAGAAGGTCAGGTGGTGAAAAAAATCCTTATCGAATGCCATACCATTGGAGAAAAAGTCGTAGTTGCCGTTCAAGATAATGGTCCGGGAGTATTGACGGAACATCTTCATGATATTTTTGAACCTTTTTTCACCACCAAAAAATCAGGACAAGGCTTGGGCTTGGGCTTGACAATAAGTGATAGAATTGTCAGAGATTTTGGCGGAAAAATCACTCTGGTTCCTTATACAGAAGGAGCTCGGTTCGAATTTACTCTCGATAAAATCGTGTAATGGATATGACAGTACAGGCCAAAGTCCTTTTTATTGACGATGAAAAACACATCCGACAGGCTAATAAACAGACTCTTGAGCTGGCTGATCTTGATGTAATCATTGAGGATTGTGCGGAAAAAGGCCTTGAAATTATCAGCAGGGATTGGCCTGGAATAGTTGTATGCGATATTCGTCTGCCCAATATGGATGGTATACGGTTCCTTTTGGAAGTCCAAAAAATTGATCACGATCTGCCAGTAATCCTTATCACTGGACATGGTGATGTTTCAACTGCTGTCAATGCCATGCGTGACGGGGCCTATGATTTTATTGAAAAGCCATATTCTGCAGAGAGATTGGTCAAAACAGTTTTTCGGGGACTGGAAAAGCGTGCTTTAACCCTCGAAAATAGAAATTTGCGGCGTGAACTGGAACTGCATAGTGCGCCAGGACCGAGGATAATTGGGCGTACACCAGCCATGGAACAACTAAGAAGCACCATTGCCCAGGTTGCAGACACGGGGGCTGATATCCTGGTGTTAGGAGAGACAGGCACTGGTAAAGAATTGGTGGCCCGAGCATTACATGAAAACAGCAGGAGAAGGGTCAAAAATTTTGTGGCTATTAACTGTGGTGCTGTGTCTGAATCTATTATGGAAAGTGAACTGTTTGGTCATGAAGCGGGGGCGTTTACCGATGCCAAAGCGACACGAATAGGTAAATTTGAACATGCAAATGGTGGAACCCTCTTACTTGATGAAATTGAATCCATGCCACTCCGGGTCCAGATTAACTTACTCCGTGTTCTGCAAGAGCGGTGCATTGAAAGACTCGGTTCTAACCGACTTCTACCGGTTGATCTCAGGGTCGTTGCTGCTTCCAAGGTGGATCTGCGTGAGGCTTCAGAGCGCGAAACTTTTCGGGAAGATCTCTATTACCGACTTAACGTGGTCTGTCTGGAGATTCCACCTCTCAGAGAAAGACGTGAAGATATTCCTCTTTTGTTCCACCATTTTCTTTTAGTTGCAGGACATAGGTACCAAAAGGAAGTCCCAACCCCCGGCAATTCACAGATGAAAGCTCTCTTGTCGTATTCATGGCCCGGTAACGTAAGAGAGTTGAGAAACTTTGCTGAGCGGTATGTTCTTCTTGGTCGACAGTTTGCCTGGTCTTTGGAAAAAATGTTATCCGGTGAGGAGAAGATGCAACGTCAATCTCTTGCAAAGCAGGTGGACTGCTTCGAGAGAGATTTGATTGAGCATGCCCTGATCTCTTCAAATGGCAGCATTAAGGATGTAATGGCCACCCTGGCGATGCCTCGAAAAACATTGTACGACAAGATGCAGAAACACGGTTTGAAAAAGAGTGATTATAAATAAGCTATCTTCTTTACAAAAAACAGCTTCATGCTGACCTTGTATTTTTGAGGTACCTGTTTGTTGTAACTTACAAAAACTTTTGAGAGAGCAAATACTACAACAAAAAGGTCCCTTGCTTAGACCTTTTTATTGTTCAACATTGATAAGTAAAATGGGTGGATTTCCGCCTGTTTTTAAATATTCCATTTCTTCTTTTTCATCATATCCTATTATAATCTTTTGATAAAATGAATTTTATTGCCGGCATGATGGGAATGGGTAGATTCCCGCCTGTTTTTCTCGATATTTTAAAGTGAAAATTGTACAAAGGACCTATATTCAGCTACATACTATATAAATATTTTTATGGTATAATGTTTGCATTGAATTACGTTATATCAGCGGAAATTTTAGTTCTGTAGATAGTGACAGTTTTCGAAACTGTCGGTCAATGGTGCCGGTACTACCGGTATATAAACATTCAATTTGGAGGGAAAAATTATGTTTAGGAAGATCACTACCCTTGTTGCAACAGCGGCTCTATCGGCAACGCTCATTAGCGGTTCTGCGTTGGCGAGTGGCCCAATTACTATCAAGTTTGCCCATGTTGTTGCCGAAAACACTCCCAAAGGGCAGATGGCAATCAAATTTAAAGACATGGTTGCAGAACGTCTCGGTGGGAAAGTTGTTGTTGAAGTTTTTCCTAACTCACAGCTGTTTGGCGATGAAAACGTACTTGAAGCAATGCTTCTTGGCGATGTACAGATGGCCGCCCCTGCTCTCTCCAAATTCGATCGATACACCCCACAGCTGCAGATCTTCGATCTGCCGTTTCTTTTTAAAGACATGGCTGCTGTAGAAAAATTCCAGAAAAGCGACAAGGGACAAGCCCTGCTCGAGACTATTAATAAAAAAGGCTTGGTTGGACTGGGATACCTCCACAACGGTTTGAAGCAGCTTTCCAGCAGCACCCGGATGAAGGTTCCTGCCGATGCAGCAGGTCTCAAGTTCCGTATTATGAGCTCAGATGTTCTTGCCGCTCAATTCCAGGCTCTAAAGGCTGTTCCTTTGAAAAAACCGTTTTCTGAGGTTTTCACCTTGCTCCAGACCAAGGCAATTGATGGACAGGAGAACACCTATTCCAATATTTTTTCACAAAAATACTATGAGATTCAGCCGTATATCACCGAGACCAACCACGGACTTCTCGACTATATGGTGGTAACCTCCAAAGAATTCTGGATGGGTCTTCCCGACGATATTCGTCCGCAACTCAAAGCTATTGTCGAAGAAGCGATTGCCTATGGCAATAAGATTTCGGCAGACAAGGACCTGGAAGATCGTCAGGAGATAATCAATTCCAAGCGAACAGAAATAATCATGATTAACGATGCCGAAAGAAGTCAATGGGTAGAAGCTATGAAGCCAGTGTGGCAACAGTTTGAGAAGGAAATCGGCAAGGATATGATTGACGCAGCGTATCAATCCAATATGTAAATTGACCGGCGGTCGCCTTGCTGTAAGGAGACCGCCGTACTCTTCTTGTCTGTAAGGGGAAAAACATGTTTATGCGCTTGATTAATCGTGCCGAAGAGGCTGTTATCTGCATCCTGCTGATAACAACAACCCTTCTGGTGTTTCTAGACGTTGTCATGCGGTTTGGTTTTAACGCTGGATTTTTGTGGACCCAGGAGCTCACGCTGCATATGTCTGCGTGGATGGTGCTCTTTGGTGCTTCATACGGATTAAAGGTTGGGTCGCACATTGGTATGGATTCCTTTGTCAAACTCTTCCCTGCGCTAGGTCAACGAATACTTTCCACTATTGCAGCTATCTTGGCTCTGGTTTATTGTGGGCTTATTCTCTATGGGAGCTGGGTCTATCTGGCGAAGATGCATATGATAGGAATTCACCTGCAAGACATTCCAATTCCTACGTGGTTGGCGCATGGAATGTTGTTGGTAGGTTATCTGTTCCTGACAGTTCGTTTGCTCATTATTCTTTGGTCTTTGCTTACTGGAAAGGCTACTGGTTTTAAACATGCCGATGAAGCAAAAGACAGCATGACACTGGCTGACAGTATCGCCAAAGAGGAGGGAAGGTAATGACGACTGCAGCTTTATTTATACTGCTCTTTGGATGTATGTTGTTTGGGATGCCGGTGGCTCTGGCTCTTGGCTTCTCAAGTATTGCTACCATCCTGATGTTTTCGAACGACTCTTTGGCGTCGATTTCCTTGAAATTATTCTCGGCACTCTCGCAACATTACACCCTGCTTGCCATCCCGTTTTTTATTCTCTCATCGAGCTTCCTGTCGACAGGAGGAGTAGCTAAGCGTATTATCCGATTTGCTCTCAGTATGGTCGGCCATATTCACGGTGGTATAGCCATGGCGTCGGTTATTGCCTGTATGATTTTTGCCGCCGTGTCCGGCTCCTCGCCTGCAACTGTAGCCGCTATCGGATCCATTGTCATCGTCGGCATGGTCAAATCAGGATACCCCGAAAGCTTTGCTGCTGGTGTTATAGGTAACGCCGGCACCCTGGGTATCCTCATTCCACCTTCTATCGTCATGCTCGTTTATGCCGCTGCCACGGAGGTTTCAGCTGCCCGCATGTTTATGGCCGGGATCATACCAGGTTTGCTGATGGGTGGGATGCTTATGGTGGTTATATATTTTGTTGCCCGCATCAAAAAGATTCCTCGCCAACCTTGGGCCGGGATGAAGGAAATCTTTTCCTCCGGCTTCAGTGCCACCGGTGGGATCATGCTTATATTTATCGTTTTGGGCGCTATTTACGGTGGTGTAGCCAGTCCCACCGAAGCGGCCGCTGTATCTGCAGTATATGCCTTTGGCGTGGCGGTTTGGGGATATCGGGATATGGGACCTCTCAAAAACGTTCCTTGGCGAGAGAAAGGGGAAAATGTTGGGATAATGGTTGGGCGCAACATCAAACATATAATTTTGACCCTCCCCAAAATTATTGCCGACAAAGAGATTAATAGAGTCGTACTCGATGCATCTAAGGTGAGCATCATGCTCCTTTTCATCGTTGCCAACGCCATGCTTTTTGCCCACGTGTTGACGACGGAGCGCATTCCGCATCATATCGCCGAGGCGATAGTACAGTGGGGACTTGATCCCTGGCATTTTCTTCTCGTAGTGAACGTCCTCCTACTCATTGCCGGTAATTTTATGGAACCAACGGCCATTATTCTTATTATGGCACCGATTTTGTTTCCGATTGCCTTGAAACTCGGTATAGACCCAATCCATCTGGGCATTGTTATGGTCGTAAATATGGAAATCGGCATGTTGACGCCACCGGTCGGATTGAACTTGTTTGTGATTTCAGGTGTTACAGGTCGCAGTATGGGCTGGGCTATTAAGGCTTGTGTTCCATGGTTATTGGTTCTACTTATCTTTCTTGTTATCATCACCTATGTTCCTCAAATCTCACTCTTTCTCCCGGAGTTACTAGATAAAATTCAGGGATACTGAGTAATCAGCGATAGTTTCTCGAAAAAGGCCATCTTTCGATTCGAAGAGAATTGGAAGATGGCCTTTTTTCGTTTTTATTCCCGAAAAAGTGATTATGATGTGTAACACTTGCGACCACGGAAAAATTTGTTCTTTCCCAAAGAGTTACATGACCTGTTTGGTTGTAAATGTTAAGGAATAATAAATTGAAAAATTCAACGAAGAGCTACACCGGGTTACTGAAAACGAATAGGTGCGTATGATATTTATGGGTAAATAAACCCGAAAGGTTACGGCATACGAGTAATGAGAACGACTACCAGACGGAGCAGTCGAATGCCGAAACATTCCGGTACTTATGGTACCTCATTACTGATTATACTTTTGTAACTATGGTTGATACAATCGAAGTATATCTGGCGTCTCCGCGTGGATTCTGCGCCGGTGTTGAACGGGCAATAGAAACTGTAAAACTCAGTCTGAGTCGCTACGGAAAGCCCGTCTATGTGTTGCATGAAATAGTGCATAACAAGCATGTCATTTTGCAGTTGCAGGAGTTGGGGGCGGTGTTTGTTGAAAACCTGCAAGATATACCTCCCGGAGAGGTGTGTATTTTCAGTGCCCACGGTGTTTCCCGAGCAATCGAGGAGCGGGCCAGAGAGTTGGGCCTTCGAACGGTTGATGCAACCTGTCCCCTGGTTGGGAGTGTCCACCGCATGGTTGAAAAATATCATTCATTGGAATACGATGTCATAATAATTGGCCATCATGGGCATCCAGAAGTTGAAGGCACGGCAGGGCGGGTGACTGGTCGGGTACATATCGTCGCGGATGAACAGGAGGCAAGAGATACTATTGTTGGCGATGTTGAAAGAGTCGCTTATGTCACCCAGACGACACTTTGCGAAAAGGATATCGTTGGCATTCTTGAAATTCTGTCCGGGCGATTTCCAGACATCAAAGGCCCAAAGTCAAATATCTGTTTTGCAACGCAAAATCGTCAGGATGCTGTTAAGGAACTGGCTGCAAAAGCCGATTTGCTTTTTGTTGTAGGCTCAAAAAACAGTTCAAATTCTAATAGATTAAAAGAGGTTGCACTGCAGTGTGGTGTTGAGGCGCATCTCATTGATGATTATAGAGATCTTGATCCTGCCTGGCTCGTCGATAAAAAGAAAATTGGTATTACGGCCGGAGCTTCCGCTCCTGAGCAGTTAGTAGCAGGAGTCGTCGAATGGATGCAAGAGCACGGTGCCAAAAAAATTATTGAATTAAAAGGAATAAAGGAGAGGGTGCATTTTCGGCCTTCTGTGCTAGAGCCCAAATAAGGCAGAATTATCTGACGACGGCTTGCGAAGCTGTACTGCAATAGAATCCCCGAACTCAAGAAATGCATGAGTTTCCTTGAGCCCGAGCCTCTGACGGTCTGGCTTGCTGAATTTAGGCAGTAAGTACCTCTGTCAGTCGTTTCATCGCCTCTTTTACCTTGTCGTGGCTGTTAAATGCTGAAATACGAATATAGCCATTACCGCATTTGCCAAATCCCGCACCCGGTGTGCAGACAACTCCGGCCTTATTGAGCAGCATATCGAAAAACTGCCAGGAGTCCATCCTGCCATCTATCCAGATATACGGTGAATTTTTGCCCCCGACGTAGTCATACCCCAGAGTATCCATGGTGTTGCACACTGCCATGCTGTTTTCCATATAATAATCGATAAGGGCCTTGGCCTGAACTTTTCCTTCCTCGCTGTACACCGCTTCCGCTGCCCGTTGAACAGGGTAGGAGACGCCGTTGAATTTAGTGCAGTGCCGTCGGTTCCAGAGACCGTGCAAGAAGTGCCTGTTTCCTGCGCTGTCATAGGCCGCACATTCTTTGGGGACGACGGTATAGGCGCAGCGCGTCCCGGTGAACCCGGCACTTTTGGAAAAGCTGCGGAATTCGATGGCGACTTCTCTAGCGCCTTCTATCTCATAAATAGATTTGGGCAGGGATTCGTCACGAATAAAAGCCTCGTAGGCCGCATCAAACAAAATGAGGGCTTTATGTTCTCTGGCGTAATCTACCCAAGTTTTCAGCTCAGCTTTTGAAATGGTCGATCCGGTAGGGTTATTGGGAAAACAGAGATAGATCAAATCAACATCTTCTTCTGGAAGTGTTGGCACAAAATTATTTTCTCTGGTGCTGTCGAGGTACACCAGTCCCTGATATCTGCCTTCGGCGAAGGTTCCGGTGCGGCCGGCCATCACATTAGTATCGAGGTATACCGGATACACTGGGTCTGGTATGGCAATTTTAATATCCTGGCTGAAAAGCTCCTGAATATTAGCCGTGTCGCACTTTGCGCCGTCACTGACGAAGATTTCATCGGCGGCGATATCGGCTCCACGACTCTGAAAATCGTTGGTGGCAATTGCCTGGCGCAGAAAATCATAGCCCTGTTCCGGACCATATCCTTTAAAAGTAGCATCTTTGGCCATTTCATCCACCGCATTATGAAAGGCCTTGATAGAAGCGGCAGGGAGTCCCCTGGTCACATCACCAATGCCCAGCTTGATAATGTCTTTATCAGGATTGTTTTGTTGAAAAGCAGCCACCCGCTTGGCAATGTCGGAAAAAAGGTACGAGGCCTGAAGTTTTAGATAATGCTCATTGATTGTAATCATTTATACGTTTCTCAGTTGTTTTATGGATAAAAGGCGTTACGTTATGCAACTTATCAGTGACGTCATCAAATATAATTGAATGACGTGGACTGTCAACCGACAACTCTCCTTGTCGGTAAAATCGAGAAAAAGGGATGCACATATGAACATAGAACAACCTACTACTATTTATCGCAATGCCTACACGGTATTTGACTATATCATTGAAAAATTGGACCTGGAATTGAACCTGTTTGAAGAGCGAACCGTGGTCACGGCCAGGGGAGAATACCGGAAGAACCCGGAGTCAATGAAAAAAAATCCACCACTGCTTCTTTTTGGCGAGCAACTGGAACTGGTGTCTCTTTGGGTAAGTGGCAAAGAACTGAAAAAAAATGAATATCGACTCGACGATAAAACCCTGCACATTGATCAACTCCCTGACACATTCACCCTTAAAATTGTCACTGTTATTTATCCTGCCAAGAACACATCGCTGGAAGGACTCTATAGGTCAAGTGGCAATTATTGCACTCAATGTGAGGCTGAAGGGTTCAGGAAAATCACCTACTATCCCGATCGCCCCGACGTCTTGACCCGGTTTACTACCCGTATTGAAGCCGACAAAATAACATGTCCAATCATGCTGTCCAATGGCAACCTGATTGACAACGGCGAGTTGGTGGAAAATCGTCACTTTGCGGTCTGGGAAGATCCGTTTCCTAAGCCCAGTTATCTTTTTGCCTTGGTGGCTGGCCAACTGATCAGTATCAACGATGAATTCATCACCAGGAGCGGTAGAATTATTGAGCTGAAAATTTTCGTTGAGGAAAGAAACAAAGAAAAATGCGGCCATGCCATGCGTTCCTTGAAAAAAGCGATGCGCTGGGACGAAGAGGTTTTTGGACTCGAATACGATCTTGATACCTTTATGATTGTAGCGGTCGATGATTTTAATATGGGTGCAATGGAAAACAAGGGATTGAATATTTTTAATTCCAAATATGTGCTGTCCACTCCCGAGACCGCCACCGATCAGGATTTTTTAGGGATTGAAGGGGTAATAGCCCATGAATATTTCCATAACTGGACCGGTAACCGGGTAACCTGCCGGGATTGGTTTCAACTTAGCCTGAAAGAAGGATTGACGGTTTTTCGGGATCAGGAGTTTTCTGCCGATATGAATTCACGCAGTGTGCAGAGAATCGATGATGTCCGCGTCTTGAAAAATTTTCAATTCAAGGAGGATGGGGGACCAATGGCTCATTCCGTTCGCCCCGATTCCTACCAGGAAATCAATAATTTTTACACCGCGACTGTGTATAACAAAGGGGCGGAAGTTATCCGGATGATGCATACGCTCCTTGGACCAAAGTTTTTTCGGCAGGGGATGGATCTCTATTTTTCCCGACATGATGGTCAGGCTGTAACCTGCGACGATTTCGCCACCGCTATGAGCGATGCATCCGGCATCGACCTCGACCAATTTAAAAACTGGTATAGTCAAGCAGGCACGCCGGTTTTACAAGTAAAAGGGGCGTGGATTGAAGAAGAGATGGAATTTCGGTTGCTTATCCGGCAGAGTTGCCCTGATACTCCAGGACAAACTACAAAAAAGCCGTTCCATATGCCTGTTACAGTAGGTTTGCTAGGAGCCGACGGCGACGACCTGCTGGATGGTACCCAAGGTTCTGTCGTTCTTCAGCTGCAGGAGCAAGAGCAGCTCTTTACTTTTCAAAATATCAAAGAAAAGCCCGTAGTTTCTTTTCTGCGAGATTTTTCCGCACCGGTGAGAAGCGAAAGTTTTCAATCCCGCGAGGATCTCTCGCTGCTTATCCGGGCAGATTCAAACCTGTTTAATCGCTGGGATGCTGCGACTCGCCTGGCTACCGAGGTTATTCTCGATATTGCTGAAAAATTGCAAAACGGTGAGCTACCAATACTTGAGGACTTGTACCTTGATTCTGTTTCCGGAGCCCTGAACGGAAAAATCGAGGATCCTGCCCTTATAGCCCTCGCTTTGCAGTTACCATCGGAGACGACACTGGCCCAGGAAATGGATATCGTAGATCCCGACGCCATGCATAAAGCCAGACAGTTAGTCAAAAAAACACTGGCACAAAGAAACAGAGAGCGGTTCACTGCTCTTTTCTATGATAATCAGGAAACGAGTGCCTATACCATCACCCCGGAGGCCATGGGCAGGAGGAGCCTAAAGAATATTTCTCTCAGTTACCTCATGTCACTTGATCCACTGCCGGAGGAAATTCAAACGCTCTGTTATGACCAGTATCGACGGGCAAACAATATGACCGATACTATAGCCGCTCTGGCCAATCTGGTTAATCTGGATAAGGCTGTGCGGGGAGCTGCGCTGGACGATTTTTATAAAAAATGGCTCGGTGACCCTTTAGTTCTCGATAAATGGTTCACCCTGCAAGCCCTGTCAAATCTCGAAACTACTTTAGATAGTGTCAAGCAACTTACCGGTAATCCATCTTTTTCAATATCAAATCCAAACAAAGTAAGAGCGCTCATCGGCGCCTTCTGCTCCGGCAATCACGTGCGTTTTCATGAGAAAAGCGGTGCCGGTTATCGCTTCCTGGTAGACAGTATTCAGCAATTGGATGCGATAAACCCGCAGATTGCCTCTCGAATGGTATCGCCATTAATCAATTGGCGACGCTATGACGCCAATCGGCAGAAACTGATGCAAATAGAACTCGATAGAATTCTGGCCATTAAAAATATATCACGAGATGTCTATGAGATAGTTTCAAAAAGCAGATAATTTTAAAAGGTGTAAATTTTGACCTGACCGCTCTGATGTAAACCGATTCAGATCACACCTTACATATCATCCTGTAGGGTGTGATCTTGGGGGCAGTGTCGTAGTATATCAACCATGTTGCCGAATGCTAGATAGCTGACCAGAGTGAACAACCTGAACCCGAGGTCTGAACAGGTTCAGTCGACTGCTCCGTTACTGGTTATAAGAATTCACCATACCCTTATGAGCGGAGAGATCTCCCGACATAATCGATTGACGTTATGATCGCGGTGCTTCCTTCACTGTCTCGTTGGCGCCATTTTCCCACTAATATGCTGGATTTTAATTTTTACAACCTTTGTAGCTGTATCGAGTTTGGCGATATATTTCTTCCCTTCCTCAATAAACTTTGGAGAATACTTTTCTAATAACCATTCAAGGGCATTATAACGCTCGGTTCCCTGCACCTCTGATGCAATGCCAAACACCACTGTACTTACATAATTTGTAGAAAATTCAGAAGGCAACACTTCGACATCCCCTACAACACAAAAAGATACTTTGGGGTTTTTCTCAATGTTATCAATCTTGTGGCCGACTAAAGCACAATGAAAGTAGATCGCATTCTTCTTAAAAACATAGTTCAAGGGAATACCATAGGGTTGTCCATCCCCTCCAACAGTTGACAAGACGCCATATTCCGCTTTGCTGAGTAGTATGCCAGCTTCTTCTATGGGTATTTGTTTGTCTTTTCTTCTTAACTCTCTCATAAAAATTAGTTCCAATAGGTAAAATAAAAAGTAAGAAAATGCTCAATAGAGGGCAGTAATATCCGGTTAGAAAATTGCATGTGAAATATTTATAAATATTAGCCATTTGGGTCATTTTTTTCTTGACAAAGAGATAAAAAT
>RCMY010000357.1_pt1 | contig 42708 bp, 37 predicted proteins | sample 2041341 | NCBI WGS metagenome assembly RCMY01 (sample SAMN09708234, study PRJNA481090) | Marine sediment metagenome, whole genome shotgun sequencing project. | reverse complement strand
GCTGGAAGGCGCGGCCGAGGACCGTGACGAGCGTGGATCCGTCGTCCTGTGGCTCCGCGATCACCCAGAGGCGACGGCGGAAGGCGTAGAGGGCCGGGAACAGCCCGAAGAACAGCATTCCCGCGCCGAGCAGGAGCGCCCACTGGGTCGGCTCGGTCGAGACCTGCAGGCCCACCCAGCGACGCAGCTCGGGGAAGATCACCGTGACCTCGCCGTCCACCGTCGCCTGTCCGAGCGTCAGGACGACCTCGCCGGACTCGTCGAGCAGACGGGTGTCGAGCACGTCGACGCGCTGCGGGGAGTCGAGCCCCAGGTCGCCGCGGTAGAGCTGCATCGCGAGGAGCGGCGCGTCGGGCCACGGGGCGCCGGTCAGCGTCGGCAGCTCAGGTCCGTCGCCGTCCTGGTCGGGGGCGTACGGCCAGAAGAACAGCTCCGCGCCGAGGTCGGGGTCGACGCTCGGGACCTTGACGGCGCCGTTGAAGAAGAAGAACCCGTCGCTGCGCTGCATCGGGATGAACGCGTCGTGCACGACCTTGCCGTCCACCGCCACGACGACGCGGGGCGCGTAGCCCCAGTCGAGCAGGTGAACCTTCATGCCGTCGATGTCGACCGGGTCGTTGCCGCCGACGCGCTCGCGGTAGAGGTCGCCGCCGGCGGGCGTGATCGCGAGGTCGGCGAGGAAGACCTTCGGCGTCCCCGAACGTGTCACCTTGGCGAGGTTCTGGGCCTCGCAGCTGGCGACGTCGGTGACGCGGGAGCAGTCCGCGAGGCTCTCGCGGTACCAGTCGACGATGAACTCCTCGACCTCGAGGGTGAAGCCGCGGTGATCGCCCGCCGTCCACCAACGACCCGGCTCGCGGGTCCAGTAGGAGACCTGCGTGTCGGAGAAGCCCTCGCCCTCGACCACGCCGACCTGGCCGCTGAAGCCGAGCAGCTGGCCGAACACGATCGCGGTGAACAGCACGTAGAACGAGAAGTGGAACACGAGGCTGCCGCCCTCGCGCATGACGTGGCCACGCTCGGCCGCGACCTGGACGGGACCGGCATCGTCGTCCGAGTCCGCGCGCAGGCGCCACTTCGCCCCGAGCCGTCCGCGCGCGACCTCGACGACAGCCTCGGCGTCCAGCGTCGTGCGCAGCTGCGCACGCTCGGGCTGCGCGTTCACGCGACGCAGGCGAGGCGGCCGGCTGTGCCGGACCAGCTTCCAGTACGAGCGGGTCCGCGGGATCAGGCAGGCGGTGAGCGAGGTGAAGAGCGTGAAGACGAGCAGCAGGAACGCCGGCGAGCCGTAGACGTCGTAGGCCCCGATCGGGTCGAGGATGATGTCGCTGATGAACGTCCCAGGTCCCGCGGTCCCGGCACGCCAGGACGCAACCGTCGGGGCGACGTTCGGCTCCTGCGGGACGACGGTCGCGATCAGCGTGAACACCCCGATCACGCCGAGGATCATCAGCGCCGTCTTCATCCGCCGCAGCCAGCGCCAGCCCTGCACGACCGAGGCCACCACGAAGTCCGCGGGGCCGCGCACGGATCGACGCCCGGGCGATGCCGGGTTCATCTCGGGCGGCGCCGCCGAGTCATGGCGAGCGTCGGGGCCGTTGGCCACGGTGCCTCCGTGTGGGCCGCTCGCGTCGGGCAGGCGCGCGGGCGGTGACGGGCTGAGGTCTCATCGACGAGGGTATGCGTGCGTGCTCCAACGCCCCCACCAGAGGTTGGTTCCCCGCGCGGGGGGCGAACCCCTCCCTCTCCCGTCGCGGCCACCGACCGACGCTGCCCGCGTGACCAGCCAAGGCGCTCGACGATCCGCTGACTCGCTCGTCGAGGACCAGGCCCCCGAGGCCGCGGGCTGCCGGTCAGATCGGCGAGACCTCGAGGCCGGGCAGGTTCGTCAGCATCCAGATCGTGATCTCGTTCCAGAAACCGGTCGCGATCGCGAGGCCGACCAGCACGAGCATCCCACCGCCGGCGATCTGCATCTTGCGGGCGTTGCGCTTCATGAACTCGAGCGTCGAGCCCATCCAGCTGAAGAACAGCCCGAACATCACGAAGGGCAGGCCGACGCCGAGCGCGTAGACGGTGGCGAGGAACGCGCCCCGCACCGGGCTGCCGCCGCCGGAGATGCCGCCGGCCAGCGCAAGGATCGCCGCGAGCGTCGGGCCCGTGCACGGGGTCCAGCCGACACCGAAGACGAACCCGAGCAGCGGGGCGGTCGCGACGCCGCCCTTCGGGGCGCGGTCCATGAACCGCATCTCCTTCATGAGCGTCCCGCGGGCCATGACGAGGCCGAGCGCCACGACGATCAGCCCCATGACGATCCGGATCGTCACGTTGCGCTGGAACGCACCGAGCAGCTCGACGCTGATGAACCCGAGGATCGCGAACGGGATCGCGAAGCCGAGCATGAACAGCAGCGACCCGATCAGGACCCGTCGACGGGCCGCGCCCGTTCCCTCGCTGATCTCCGCGCCGGACAGCCCGGTCATGAAGCTGAGGTAGCCGGGCACGAGCGGGGCAACGCAGGGCGATGCGAACGAGATCAACCCCGCAAGGAACGCGACGCCTGCGGCGAGCAGGACGTTTGCATCCGTGACGATGCCGGAGACGTCCAACGTCTGGGTCCTGAGGTGAGTGGTCTTCGGTTGCGCCAACGCGCTCGGGCGACGAACCGTTTCGCGATGGTGCCACGGCGCACACCCGGGGCGAAGTCCCCGACGCCGAATGCGACATCGAACCGTGTCGCATTCGGCGTGCCGGTATCGTTGCACCGGGCAGCCCGACGCTTCAGGAGCCACCGACGTGATGAGCGAAGTTGACCACGAGGTCGTCGTCATCGGGGCCGGGTTCGGTGGCATGGGCGCCACGATCGCGCTCAAGCGGATCGGCGTCGACGACGTGCTGATCATCGACCGCGCGACCGACGTCGGTGGCACCTGGCACGCCAACACCTACCCCGGCGTCGCGGTCGACATCGCCTCGGTCGCCTACTCGTTCTCGTTTCAGCCGAACCCGGACTGGTCGCGGCTGCACGCGCCGGGTGCGGAGCTGAAGGGCTACGCGGCCCGCATCGCCGACGAGTACGACCTTCGGCGCCATCTGCGCCTCGAGACCTCCGTCGACGCGGTGGCGTGGGACGACGCCACCGCCACCTGGACGGTCCACGTCGCCGACGACGACCCGGTCACCTGCCGCGTGCTGATCCTCGCGACCGGCTTCCTGTCGCAGCCCAAGCGCCCCGACATCGACGGGCTCGACACGTTCGCCGGCAACGTGGTGCACACCTCCGCCTGGGACCACGACCTCGACCTGACAGGCCAGCGGGTCGCGGTGATCGGCACCGGCGCCACCGCGGTCCAGCTGCTCCCGGAGCTCGCCCCGATCGTGGAGCGTCTCGACGTGCACCAGCGCACGCCGATCTGGGTCACCGCGAAGCCCGACCCGTCGATCCCGGCGCCGGTCCGCGCGATCTTCCGTCGAGTCCCGATGCTCCAGCGGGCAGCGCGCCTGGCTGGCCAGGGCATCTACGAGACGCTGGCCGCCGCCATGCTCTTCCACCGGCAGGTCCCCTGGGGTACCGCGTTCGCTCGCCGGGTCGCCCTGCTCCAGCTGCGCCGACAGGTCCCGGACGTCGCGCTGCGCGAGCGCCTCACCCCGCAGTACGGCTTCGGCTGCAAGCGCCCGACGTTCTCCAACACCTACTACCCGACCTTCATGCGCGACAACGTCGACCTCGTGACCGACCGCATCGAGCGCGTGGAGCCGGAGGGGATCGTTGCCGGTGGGGTGAAGCGCGAGGTCGACACGATCGTGCTCGCGACCGGGTTCCACCTGATGGACGACGGCAACTACCCGCCGTTCCCCGTGACGGGGCGCGAGGGTCGCGACCTCGGCTCACGTTGGCGTCAGGAGCGCTTCGACTCCTATCAGGGCATCACGAGCCACGGCTACCCGAACCTGTGCAACCTCTCCTCCCCGTACGCCTACAGCGGCCTGTCGTTCTTCACGACGATCGAGTCGCAGATGATCCACCTCACCCGGCTCGTCGGCGAGATGCGCGAGCGGGGCGCGGCAACCTTCGAGCCGCGTGCTGAGGCGCAGCAGCGCTTCGTCCGGACGATGCGGGACAAGATGCAGGACACCGTCTTCGCGAGCCCGAGCTGCACCGGCGCGAACTCGTACTACCTGAACGAACACGGCGAGGCGGCGCTGGCCCGGCTCGCCCCGACCCCCGCCGCGTTCATCGCTGCGAGAACCTTCCCGCTCGATGACTACGCGTTCCAGATCCCTTCGGTGGAGGCCGTTGTTGTGGAGACTGTGGACGCGGTCAGCGCCTGAACCTTCCCGCGTGCCCCTTCCGCTGAGAACCCTTGGCTCCGACGTTGCTCGATTCGTTCCGTCCCATGTCCCTGCTCGCCCTGGCGATCGGGCCGACCTGGCGACCCAGCAACCCGCTGCGGCGGGGCGTGTCTGGTGAGCATCCGCGCCACGACCGTCGCAGCACGGACCGGCTCGGGCCCGACGACGGTCCGGACCTCACCTCGCTCGTGTTCGTCCAGCGGATGCTCAGCGCGGTCCTGACGCCCGAGCGTCTCGCCGCACACCTGCTCGAGGCGATGTCCGCGCCGGTCGAGGTCGGCCCGGTCCGTCGCGCCGGGGTCGCGACGGTCGTGGGCACGGGGCTGGTGACGTCGGTGACGGCCCGGATGAACCTGTCCGCCGCGCCCGCGGTCGCTCACGAGGTCGAGGTCGATCTCGACCTCTCCGCCGACGTCCAGATCTCGGGCGCTCGCGTCGGCTACACCGGCACGGCCAGCGTCCGTCTGGCGATGCACGCTCGGCTGCGTGACCCGCTCAGCGTCCTGGTCGAGGTCGAGCACGTCGAGCACGGGGACGTCTCGGTGACCCTCACCCCGACCTCGCGTTCCGCCGCGACGGTCAAGTCGCTCGCCCCGGTCCCCCGCATCGCGCAGGGTGTGATCGCCGACACCATCAACGACCTCGCTGCCGGCCCCATGCTCCGCGCCGCACGCGAGGTCGACCTGCGCCCGCTGCTCGACCACGCCTGGATCGAGCACCAACGCGCCTTCACCGCCGAGCGCGACGCCACCCCGATGGTCATCACCCACACCCCCGGCGAGCCCGCCCAACCCCACGAACCCATCTGATCGGCTCCGGCCCCCTCAGCCGACGCAACCCCCTCCGCCGAGCGATGGATCTTCCTGCGTGGTGCAGGTTTCGGCATCGCTCGCGGGAGCACCCGGTTCGCCGAGCGATGGATCTTCCTGCGTGGTGCAGGTTTCGGCATCGCTCGCGGGAGCACCCGGTTTGGCGAGCGATGGATCTTCCTGCGTGGTGCAGGTTTGGGCATCGCTCGCGGGTGGGGGGGTCAGCTCGGGGGGCCCTCGGCGAGGAGCAGGTCGATGAGCTGGATCAGGCCGACCTCGGTGACGCCGCCGCTGAGGCGGAAGGCGACGTTGCCGGCACGGTCGATGACGAGCGTCGTCGGCGTCGTCAGCGGAGCGGCGGGGCCGAAGAGGGCCGCGTAGGCCGACGGCTTGTCGTAGAGGGACGGGTAGGGCACCGCGAACTCGTCGCGGAAGGCCTGCTGGTTGATCTCGGAGGCCTGGATGGCGACGCCGAGGAAGTCCACATCATCACCGGCGCGCGCCTCGTGGGCGGAGTTGAGCTCAGGCTGCTCGACGCGGCACGGGCCGCACCACTCACCCCAGAAGTTGACGACGATGATCTTGTCGCCGAGATCAGCCAGCGCCAGCGAACCCTCCTCGCCGACGAGCGGGAAGGAGGCGTCGACGGGAGCCGGGAGCCGGTCCTCCGGCGCGCAGAGCCGCACCGACGACGGGACGGCAGCAAGGTCGACGCGCGGACACGCAGCGTCCGGCTCGCCGCCTGCGCAGGCGACGAGGACCAGGGCGAGCGCAACGACCGGGGCGACGAGACGGGCCCGCCTCGATGAGGCGGGCCCGGGAGGAGCTGATGGGGTCACTGCGCCACCGGGACCTTCACGTTCTCGGGCTCGTGGACGACGTCGGTCTGCTCGTGCTTCTCGGACTGCTCGATGCGGTCGAGCCAGACCATCGAGAGGAGGAAGAAGACCAGCGAGAGCAGCGACCAGATCACGGACGGGAACTGCTTGTTGCCCGGGTCCTTGAAGGCGAACCACGTCGCGTCGTCCTCGACGACGGTCGTGTTGACCGCCGCGAAGGTCGTCGCGTCGATGTACTTGGCGACGACGTCGTAGGTCCCCATCGCGACGAGCGTGCCGCCGTCGTCGGTGACCTGGACACCTTCGGAGACCACGGAGAAGAACGGCGAGGCCTGCTGCCAGCCCTCCTCGGGCTCGGGGAGGTTCTGCAGCCACTCCGTCCGACGCTCGGCGCCGACGCGGATGCCGCCGTCCACGTCAGTCGGGAAGAACTGCTGGACCATGGCCTGCGACGCCGCGTCGAGGTCACCACGGAGCGCCGCGAACTTCTTGTCGGAGTCCGGGAAGTCCTCGTCGACCGCGCCGGGGCCACCCCGGAACTCAGCCGGTGAGACGAAGTCCGACGGGGTCTGGTGGCTCGGGTAGAACTCGGACCGCTCCGAACCTGCCTCGAACGCGTACCAGGACGGCTCGTACTGGTCGACCGGCTGACCGGGGAACATCTGCAGGCCCGTCGCCGGCGGGGTGCCGGGCGCGCCGAACCACCAGAAGACGCCGAGCATCAGGTTGAACCCGAAGAACGCGGTCGCGTAGATCGCCGCACCCTTCTTGGCGCCGTAGTTCGACCACAGGAGCATGAACACGGCGCCGACGAAGATGACGATGCCGATCGGCACCGACAGCGTCGCGGCGATGTGTCCTGCAGGAATGAATTCGCTGCTCGCGATGACCATGGGCATCACTCGTCATCCTTCACGGTGGCCTGCGCGGCCTCTTGGTCGGTGTACAGCGCGCCGATGTTGCCCGGCTCACCACCGAAGTACTGCGGGGACGAACCAGCCAGCGTGACGTCGGTCTGCTGGATGGACTGGAGGTAGGCGATGATCTCTTCGATCGCCTCCGGGGTCAGCGTGTCCGCGAACGCCGGCATCAGGGCCCCGGTGGGGACGTAGCGGCCGATGTTCAGCGTGTAGCGGACGAGTGCGCGAGCGGCCGTGTCGGACTCGGAGTCCGTCGTGCCGTCGTTGTCTGCGCCGTAGCGCTCGAAGACGTTGAGGAGCGAGGGCCCGACGTAGCCCTCTGCGCGGACGCCGTGGCAGCGCGCGCAGTTCGTGGAGAACAGCTCCTCACCGGATTTTCCCACGAATGCCTGAGCGTCCAGATCCTCGACCTCACCGGTCTGGATGGACAAGAGGTACTCGGTGATCGCCTGCATCTCCTGGTCGTTCATGGAGCCACCGAAGGCGGTGCCCCACGTGGGCATCGGGGTGCCCGGACGACCACGGTCGATCGTGGTGTAGATGAAGGTGCGGATGTCGGTGATCGTCGTCGACCCGTCGTAGCGAGCGACGATGTTGTTCAGCGACGGTGCGGGCCACGGCGCGGTGACGGCCGGGTCGGAGAGGCTGGCGGAGCCGCCCTGGGCGAGCGTGCCGTGACAGGAAGCGCAGGAGTTCGCGTACAGCGAACGCCCCATCTCCACTTCCTTCTCGTAGAAGTTGTCGCGCTCGTCGTTGATCCGCGCCGGCTCGACGAGCCAGTACAGCGGGATGAACAGCGCCAGGAAGACCGAGAGCGCCACGCCCCACGCCATCGCGCGCTCGAGACCGACGGTCTCCAGCTCCGCGTCGGAGTGGTATGGGCGCATCGCCAGCGGGATGTCGCCCTTGCGCTTCTCGCCACGCCGGGCGCCCGGTCCGATCACGAAGAACGCGACGGCGAAGGCGACGAGCGCTGCGATGAGCAGCACGAGGATGATGGATCCCGATGCCGACGCCTCAGCGACGGCCCCCTCTTGGGGTTCGGTGGCCGCGGTGGCCAGGAGCAGTTGGTTCATGTGGGGTGCTTCGTCCGGTCAGGCCCACATGCAGGTGCGGGCGACGGGTGAGTCAGCTGGCGGATCAGATGCAGTTCGGACCCTCGGGGTCCTGCTTGAGCACGTTCGCGGTACGTGACGGACCGGACTGGAGGACACCGGTGTCGATGACGATGGAGCCGTCGACGATCTCGGTCGGGAAACGGTCGAGACCACGCGGGGCCGGCCCGCCGGTCCACTCGCCCCAGCGGTTGTACTTGGAACCGTGGCACGGGCACTCGAACCACTGTGACGTCTGGCACCACGGGACCTTGCAGCCCAGGTGCACGCACTTGTAGTTCAGCGCCATGATGGCGCGCTTGTCGTCGAGGATCGCCTGCGCGAAGGGGTACTCCTTCTCCACGCCGGAGATGCTCGGGTCGAACGCGATCAGGTACGACCGGGCGGGGTTGTACTCGAAGGGCGCCCGCGCGGCCACGATCTGGTCATAGATGTCCTCGACGTTGCCGGGGACGGTGATGCGCGAGCCGAAGCCCGTCGCGGCGCCCGGGTAGAGCATGCCGACGAAGCTCACGCCGAAACCGGCGAGCCCGACGCCGACCGCGCCAGTGAGGCTGTTGCGCAGGAACGTCCGGCGCTCGACGGGCTTGGTGATGATGCTGCTCATGATGTTCGCCTCAGAGCTCGAAGAAGAGGCCGTCGACCCACGGCCAGACCCAGTTGAAACCGGGGCCGCGGAAGAACGTCCCTGCGAAGGTCAACATCGTCCACATGATCAGGAACCACGTGAACGCCATGTTGGCGAACTTGCGGTTCTCCGGCTTCGCGGACGGGTTCTTGTCGAAGTACGCGGTGCCGCCGAGGATGATCAGGCCGACACCGGGGATGGTCACACCGGCGACCATCGGGTGGAAGTACCGGAGCAGCTCCTGCAGACCGAGGAAGTACCACGGCGCCTTGGACGGGTTCGGCGTGATGTTCGGGTTGCCGAGCTCACCGAGCGGGGCGTCGAGGAAGAACGACGCCACCAGGACCAGCGCCGTCATGGCGAGCAGCGCGACGAACTCGACGAGGAGCAGGTGCGGGAACGTGTAGACCTTGTCCTGCTGCTTCGACTGCACCTGCTGGATGCCGCCGGGAGGGACGAGGGCGAGGAGGCGGTGCGTGTGGTCGCCCGCCGTGGGGACACCGATCGACTCCTGCTTCGGGGCGCCGAGGGACGCTGCCACACGGGCAGCACGCTCCTCGGGCGTCAGGCGACCCGACGAGGCCTCCTTGACGGCCGTCGCAGCACCGCCGCCACCGGACGCAGCTCCGCCGCCAGCCGCGACGAACGACGCCTTCTTCTCCTGCCACTGCTCGGCAGAGATGGCGCCGATGCTCTCGCCCGCCGCCATCTTGCTGGCGCGGACGGTCGCGGCCTTGGCCTTGGCACGGGCGATGCGCTCGCTGGTGCCAGCGGCGATCAGGCGATCGTAGGTCGCCTGGTCAATCTGCACTTCCTCGGACATCTCGCTGGTCCTTGGGGGGTGTCGCTGGACGTTGCGTCAGCTGGTTGATGCTGCGGGCTGGGCTTCTGACCGAGGTCAGAGCGGCCCGGAGATGCCACCGTCCTTGCGGATGCGCCAGAAGTGCACCGCGAGGAAGATGACCGTGATGAAGGGGAAGAACAACACGTGGAGGACATACCACCGCAGCAGCGTGTCCGGGCCGATCTCGACCCCTCCGAGCAGCACGAACTGGGATTGTTTCCCGAAGACGGGCGTGAAGCCCATCATGTTCGTACCGACGGTGACGGCCCAGAGCGCCAGCTGGTCCCACGGCAGCAGGTAGCCGGTGAAGGAGAGGAGCAGGGTCAGGGTCAGCAGGATGACGCCGACGACCCAGTTGAACTCACGCGGCGGCTTGTAGGCCCCGTGGTAGAAGACGCGGGCCATGTGCAGGAAGACGGTGAACACCATGAGGTGCGCGGACCATCGGTGCATGTTGCGCACCAGGTTCCCGAAGGTCACCTGGGCCGACAGGTTCTGGATGTCGAGGTAGGCGAGCTCCGCGTTCGCACCGGCTGTGGGCCGGTAGAAGAACATCAGGAAGATGCCCGTGATCGTCAGACCGATGAAGAGGAAGAAGCTCAGACCACCGAGGCAGTAGGTGTAGGTGAGCTTCAGGCCGTGGCGCTTCACCTTCACGGGGTGCAGGTGGTAGAGCACGTTGTTCATCGCCGCGAGGGCGCGGTCACGCGACGTGTCGCGGTAGCCCTTGCGGTAGATCGACCCAGGACGGAAGATCGACTTCCAGATCACGTTGTCCTGGACGTCCTTCTTGACGTCATCGAAGTTCGGGGGCTTCGGCAGCTTGAGCTTCGCCACGGGTCTCTGGATCCTTCGTCGGCCGCCTGCTCAGAGCAGGTGACGGCGGTCAGGGCGTCTTCTGGGTGATCGTCGCGGTGGACGATCGAAGTCTGGGGTGCGTCAGCTTTCGACGCGGCCGAGCCACAGGGCGTCGGACGGGCAGCGCTCGACGCAGATGGCGCAGCGGGTGCACTCGGCGTCGTCGATGATGAACACGGCGTGGGACCGCTCCGCAAGAGACAGCACGCTCTTCTTGTCGGCGTCCTGGATGATGTCGGGCGACATCATGAAGATGCACTCCCAGGGGCACACGTCCTCGCAGGCGCGGCACAGGATGCACAGCTCAGCGGTGAGGCCGATGTGACGCTTGGGCTTCACACGCTCCTGAAGCCACTGCGGATCGACCTGCTGGACGGTGTAGTCGTCGAACATCAGGGGATGCTCGCCCTTGTCCGTCTTCCCCACGTCGGGTCCTTGTCGGTCGGATGATGATACGAAACGTGCTGCGGATGCTGCTCAGCGGGCGGTTCTGCCTACTTGTAGCCGCCGCTCTCGGACTTGACCTCGCCGGCTGCGAGGGTCTTCGGGAACATCTTCTGGATGCGGATCGCGCCCCAGAAGGTGAGGATGAAGGCGGCGAAGTGCTCGAGGACCACGACGATGTCGCGGATGACCTCGTACAGGTTCGACGCGATGTCGACGCGGTACTCACCGAACGTCAGCCCGGCGGACTGCGGGATGATGACGTCCTTGAGGATCTCCTTGTTGGAGTCCACGTAGTAGATCCATGCGGACGGGATGATCCCGTAGGCCCACCACATGATGGCCAGACCGGCCATGACGCCCATCGTGGCGCTCACCCACTCGTGCTCCTCACGGACCTGCCTCGCGATCGCGATCGGGATCGCGACGAAGAAGATGCCCCAGATGAGGAGGATGACCGCTCCCCACCAGCCGTCGCCCAGGTTGCTCGGGTCGCCCTGCTCGTAGAGGGCACGCAACGCGTCGGGAATGGCGGAGAAGAAGTCGCCGAACCAGCTCAAACGCATGGAGTTCGTCCCTTCAAGGCGTCAACCGGGTACGTCGTGGGTGGCACGGCCGGCGTCTGACGACGGCGCGTGGTCGGTGCGCGGGCGGACCGAAGGACACCGGGAAGGGCCGACGGCAGTGCACCCCGGTCGACGCGGCTGCACGCGGGGCGCGCATGCGGGGTCAGTCAGGGTCCCGAAATCATACCGACGCACGGAAGCGCGTCTCAAACGACGGGCCATTCATTCCGCCGGCGCGGTGTGCCGGGGCGCTGCTCAGACCCGCACGCCGAGGTGCTCGACGACCAGATCGAGCAGCTGATCTTCGGTCAGCGAGCCTGCGTGGCGGTACTGGATCACCCCGTTCGCGTCGACGAGGACCGTCGTGGGCATGGCCCTGGCCTTGAGCGAGAAGAAGTAGTCGCCCTTCGGATCCTCGAGCAGGAGGTACTCCACACCGGTCTCGCGGGCGAGCGCACGCGCCTGCGCGGCGTTGTCCTCGCGGTTCAGGCCCACGAACTGGACCTTGCCCTCGAGCCGTTCGCTCGCGGCCTGCAGGTCCGGCATCTCCTCGACGCAGAAGGCGCACCACGTCGCCCAGACGTTGACGACCATCGGGGTGCCGACGAGATCCTGCAGCGTCGTGCAGGCACCGCTGTGCAGCTCCGCGAGCTCCGCGGACGGCAGCGGCTGCCCCGAGGTCAAGGTCGCGAGAGGCTCCCGCGAGACGACGACGTCCCCGTCGACGCCGCCACACGCCACCGAGCCGGGCTCGGAGGCCGCGCCCGCGCACCCGGTGACCGCGAGGGCGGCCAGGGCGAGGAGGGCAGGGATGCGACGCACGACGACGGCTTCCTCGTCTCGGGGAGATCAGGCTCGACACGGTCAACGGCAGGTGAGGCGGTGACGTTCCACCATGCCCCGGCGACGTGCGCTCGGGCACCTTCGCGTCGCGGGTCGCGTTGCCCTGAGCGGACCCGTCGGCACGAGTGTGCCGCTCCGAACCCTCGGTGGCGCGTCGGTCTGGTCCGATGCTCGCCACACTGCCCCCGCATCGTCGAAGGAACGCTGGTGCCGATCGGAACGCTCGTCACGATGGCCCGTGGCTCAGCAGCGCGGCTCCCTCAGGCATCGCGCGCCTTGGCGAGCACGACGCCCGCCGGGCTGCCGGTCGCGCGCGACGGGCTCCGCTCCGTGCTGCTCGGGCTGTTCGGGGCGTCGGCGCCCACGACCGACGTGATCTCGGATCCCGGCGACGAAGGCCTCGCCGGCGTGGGGTCGGCCTCTTGGCAGGTGCTCGGCGAACCCGCAGCGATCGCGGGAGGCCTGCGGGCGCTGCTCATGCAGACGATGCACCCGCTCGCGATGGCCGGCGTCGCCCAGCAGTCGGGCTACGCCGCTGACCCGCTCGGCCGGCTGTCGCGGACCTCGCAGTACGTCACGACCGTCTCGTTCGGCTCGACGCCGCAGGCGCTGAAGGCGACCAGGATCGTCCGCGCCGTCCACAAGCGGATCCGCGGGACCGCGCCGGACGGGCGTCCCTACTCCGCCGAGGACCCGAGGCTGCTCGTCTGGGTCTCCGTGACCTTCACCGCCTCGATGCTGGCGGCGGATCGGCTGTTCGCCCCGACGCCGGTGAGCCGCGAGGTCGCAGATCGCTTCGTCGCCGAGCAGTCGCGGATGCACGCCCTGCTCGACCCACGCGCTGACCTCGACGCCGTCGCCGCGGACCCGGACGCCTTCCGTCGCGGCATGGTCGCCGCCCCGCTGCTTCCCGACCTCCCCGCCGACGTCCGCGGGCTCGAGCGGGTGCTGGAGTCGTTCGCGCCGGAGCTCGCGGTCGGCGAGCAGGCCCGCGAGGCGCTGAAGTTCCTCCGCTGGCCGCCGCTGCCGGGCCACATCCGCGCCCCGTACGCCTCGCTGCTCCTCGGGGCGCTCGCGAGCCTCGACCCGGAACAGCGTCGTCTGCTCGGCGCCCCCGCGAACGGCCTGGCCGCGACGGTCGCTGCCGCACAGTGCACGACGCTGCTGAGCGCGATGCGCCTCGCCGCGGGCCGCTCCCCCGCCGCCACCTTCGCCGAGATCCGCGCGACGTCACCGGCCTGACCGAGGGCTTGGTGGGCAGACGGTCGCCCGGCGACCGCACCGCGACCCAGCGAGATGTCCGGCAGGCGTGCGCGTCGGACACCGCGAGGGTGTGGACGGCCCGGGACGTGCACTGGTGCACGCCGCGTGCGCACGCATGCTCACGTGTGCTCACCGTTGCAAGCGAACCGTTGACGCGAGAACGTCGGATCGTGTCTGGTGGCTGACCCCTCCCGCCGGGGTACTGCCGGACCCGGGTGCGCGGGGGTCGATCCGCGAGCTGTCGCGGGTCCGTCCCGTCGTGCTCGCACACGACTGATCGCCCGCGCCCCGAAGGTCATCTGACGTTGTCCACGCTCCTCGCCCCCGCCCCGCCGGCTCCCGCCAAGCCCCCGCTGGTCCATGTCGTCCGCTGCACCCATCCCGCCGCCGACCCGACCGCCCCGTGGATGGCCACGACCGCGCTGACCCTCGTCGGCGCGGACCCGCGCGCCATCACCGACACCGCCGCGATGCGGGCGGCCCTGCGTCGCTTCGCGAGGGTGGCGGAGCTCGCGGCGACCCCCGGCCGCTACGGGCTGTCGCTGCGCATGACCGTCGAGGCCGGGAACCTCGGCTTCACGCTGCTGCTCTCTGCGGGCGGGCACGACGTCGACGCCGCCACCGCCGAGGTCCACGCGCTGCATCGCGCCACGCAGCGGACGATCCAGGACCGGCCGCACGCGTTCCGGTTCGACGCCACCGATCCTGCGGTCCACCTCATCGACGCCCCGCGGTTCGCGCAGCGGATCGTCCAGCGACGCATCGAGGTCGTCGACGCGGGCGGCCGCTCGGCGAGCTGCGTGTCGCGATGGGAACAGTCCGCCGACGACTGGTCCTCCGTCGTCGACGCGCTCCTCCACGCCGACGAGCAGGGACGCCCCATCACCCTCGCGGTCGCGTTGATGCCGACGACCATCGGCGGAGAGGACGAGGCCGACCTCGACCTGCAGTTCCGCACCGCGATGGAGATCGCCGAGCTGCACCCGGACGGGACGATCGGGCAGCGCGCCCGGCGTGTGGCCGCGACGCTCATCGACCTGTCCGAGTCGATGCGCTCGCCGGTGTTCCTCGCCCACGTCGTCGTCGCGTCCGACCACACCATCCCCGCGACCGTGGCGAGGACGATCGCCTGCGCGATCACCGCGGAGGTCGACGTCGTCCACCTGTCCGAGCGGGCAGACATGGCGACCTCGACCGTCGCGGCCCGGCCGCGCTACGTCGGCGGGGTCGAGCTCGAGACCGTGGACCCGGCCGAGACGGCCGTGCTCTTCGCGACGGGGCTGCCCGGCGTCGGGACCCGACGTGCCACGACGCTCGGCGACAAGGTGACCCTCACCGAAGCGGCGCTCGTGCTGCGGCCACCGGTCCCCGCGGGCGCGCCGCTGCCGGGGATTCCTTCGCTGGGTGCGGGCGTGCAGCCCGAGGCGCCCTCACCGACCGTCGGGGCGCGAGGAACCGTCGTCCTCGGCACCCACCCGGACTCGCTGCGGCCGGTCGTGATCGACCTCTTCGACCCGCCCCGTCACCTCCACGTCGTCGGGGCGTCCGGGACCGGGAAGTCCGTCACGATCGAGCAGATCGTCATGCAGGCCCTCCATTCCGGCGCCCGCGTGCTCGTCCTGGACGGGCACGACGACGTCTCGCGGCGCTGCCACCGCCGCGCGCTCGACGCCGGGCTGCGATCCGCCGAGCTCGGAGCCGACGTGAGCCTCCAGGTGCTCGGCTCGCTGCACGACGACGCCGACCGTGCCTCGCGTGACATCCAGCGAATCATCTCGTCGGTGGTGTCGATGTGGAACCCGTCGTGGACCGGGGTGCGGTGGCGTGAGCTCGCACAGCACGCGCTCACGATCCTCAGCGCAGCCCCGGGTGTCCACCCCTTCCAGCAGGCGCGCGAGGTCGCCAACGACGAGCTGCTCTCCGTCGCGATGGACGTCGTCGACGACCGGCGCGTGACGGTGTCCGCGAGCGCGATGCGGCGGGCGCTGCGTGACCCGTCCGAGGTGGTCGGCTGGCTGATGAGCAAGTTCGAGGTGCTGGGGCCCGAAGGGCTGCCGACGCCGTTCGCCGCCGTCGGCGCGGGGATCCGCGCAGAGGAGCTCGTCGCCGACCACGACCTGCTGGTCATGTCGAGCCCGGTCGATGTTCCCCCCGCGACCTCCGGCGTGATGGCGCACCTCGTCATGGACCTGATCGTGCAGGCGATCCAGACAGCGCAGGACGGCCGACCGACGGTCATCGTCATCGACGAGGCCCAGCGCCTGCCGGACTCGCGCATCCAGATGGTGGCGACGGAGGGCCGCAAGTTCGGGATCTCGTTGGTCGTCGCGCATCAGCACCTGTCTCAGCTCGAGTCGACGACGCGCGACGCGCTGCTGGACAACGCCGGCACGCAGCTGACGTTCCGCGTGACGTCGGACGCCGCGTTGTTCTCGGGCCTGTTCGGCATGCCGTCATCGACCTGGCTCGGCCTGGCGACCTTCAGCGGGATGCTGCGTCGGCACACCGACTCCGGTCAGACCGTCGGGGCGGTCCGGGTCATGCCGATGGACCGCATCACGGTGGCGGACCGCGCGCCGCGCGTCGCCCCCGCACGGGTCGATCTCGAAGCCGCCCTGCGCGAGGCCGAGGTGGACGACGACGACTCATCGATCGGCTGGTGGGAGTCCGATCTCGATGACTCCGACGACCTCAACGATCTCGACGTCGTGGACGATCCCGATGATGTCGCCCACGAGCCGGACCTGAGCCGCGCCAGGCTCGTCGGGATCCTCCGCACCGCGCTGCAACGCGACGTGCTCGGCCCCGTCACCGCCAGGATCGCCCAGCTCACGGACGGTCCCGCAGCGACCCAGACCGCGATGTTCTGACCCGCAAGGACCGCCGCCGAATCAGGCGATGGCGAGCGCGGCGTCGTGGGCCTTCTCGATCACCTCGTCGATGACCGCGTCGGTGTGCACGGTCGCGGCGAAGATGACCTCGTAGCCGGAAGGGGCCATGTACACACCCCGCTCGAGCATCGCGTGGAAGAACCGCGAGTACGTCTCGTGGTCAGCCTGCTGCATCTCGGCGAAGTCCGACGCGGGCTCCTTGGCGAAGGCGATGCCGGAGAGGGTGAGGACCCGACGGACGATGACGTCGTGGCCGGCTTCCGTCAGCGCCTTCGCGAAGCCGTCGACGAGCCGCTTCGCGACGTGGCCGAGCTGGCTGTAGACCGCGGGGGTGAGCAGGTCGAGCTGCGCGGTGCCCGCGGCGACGGCGACGGGGTTCCCGCTGAGGGTCCCTGCCTGGTAGACGGGACCGACCGGGGCGAGGTGCTGCATCACGTCGCGGCGACCGCCGAACGCCGCGAGCGGGTAGCCGCCACCGATGACCTTGCCCATGACGGTCAGGTCCGGGGTGACGGCGTAGGACGCCTGTGCTCCGCCGAGCGAGACCCGGAATCCGGAGATCACCTCGTCGAACACCAGCAGCGCCCCGCACTTCGTGGCGCGGTCACGCAGCACGGCGAGGAAGCCCTCGACGGCAGGAACCAGGTTCATGTTCGCCGGGATCGGCTCGCAGAGGATCGCGGCGAGATCGTCGCCGTGGGCCGCGATGACGGCGTCGAGCGCGGCGATGTCGTTCCACGGCGCGAGGATCGTGTCGGCGACGGTTCCCGGCGTGACGCCGGGCGTGCCGGGGATTCCCAGCGTCGCCACGCCGGAGCCCGCGGCGACGAGCAGCGAGTCGACATGGCCGTGGTAGTGGCCGACGAACTTCAGGATCTTGTTGCGCCCGGTGAAGCCGCGCGCCAGCCGGACCGCGGTCATCGACGCCTCCGTCCCGGAGTTGACGAGGCGGACCTGCTCGACGGACGGCACGGCCTCGATGATCTTCTCGGCCAACGTCACCTCGGCGCGGGTCGGCGCCCCGAACGTGGAGCCGTTGGCGGCCGCAGCCTGGGCGGCCTCGACGATCTTCGGGTGCGCATGGCCCAACGGCAGCGGCCCCCACGACTGGACGAGGTCGATGTAGCGGTTGCCGTCCTCGTCGATGATGTGCGCGCCCTCGCCGCGGACCATGAACCGGGGCACCCCGCCGACGCTGCCGAACGCACGGACCGGCGAGTTGACCCCGCCGGGGATCGCCCGGAGAGCGTCCGCGAAGGCGGCCTCGGAACGGGCGGTCGGCTGGGGGGTGACAGGTTGCGTGGACACGGGCGGCCTCGGGGCGTCAGGTGGCTCGGCCTCCGAAGGTAGGCCGCCCTGACCGGGTGTCGTCGCGTTCACCTGCTGACCGCGACGACACCCAGCCGAGGCAGGCGCGAACTAGCCTCGCGCGCATGACCGAGCCGTCCATGTCCGTTGCCTCCCGGGTCCGCCGGGTCGCCGCCGCCGTGGGGCTGGGGTCGTTGGCCACGACCCTCGTCGCCGGTGGTGGTGCCGCGTGGTACTACGCGAGCCGGCTGATCCAGCCGCCGGCGAAGGTGCCCCCACGCGATCCGCTCGTGCACGAACGCGCCATGGTCGTCGGGGCGCGCCTGCGCAGCGTGAGCAGCGAGGAGGACCAGCCGACGTCGTTCACCGTCGGCGACGAGATCGAGGTCGTCCTCGACGGACCGGGCGGCCACCTCGACGGGACCTGGGGCCTCGAGGTCGAGGCGGACATGGCCTTCCTCCGGCTCGACCCGCTCGACCCCGACGACGACGATCAGGTCCGTCCGCCTTCGCCGCGAGGCGAGGGTGCCCCGCTGGAGGAGCTCGCTGGCCAAGGGCACCCCGACGACGCCCCGTTCGACGCCTCACCCATCCGCGCGGCCACCGCCGGGCCCGCGACACGCCCCGCGACCGTGCTCGCAGGGACCCTGGACGTCACGGAGCCGCGCGACGCCGTCGTCGATGCCTACGCGTGGCCACACGATCCGTCGCTGCTCGGCCACCCGTACTCCGCCGAGACCTACGCATCACCGCTCGGGCCCATGCCGACGTGGATCGTCACGCCGGCCGAGGCAACGTCGCATCGCGACGTCTGGGCGATCTGCGTCCACGGTCGGGCCGCGCGACGTCACGAGTCGTTCCGCGTGGTGCAGCCCATGCTCGACCGGGGGCTCAGCGCCTCGATCATCTCCTACCGCGACGACCACGAAGGGCTGCCCTCCGTCGACGGACGTGGGCATCTCGGCGCCACCGAGTGGGAGGACGTCGAGGCCGCCGTCATCGACGCACGTCAACGCGGAGCGCGACGCATCCTCCTCGTCGGGCTGTCGATGGGCGGGGCGCTGGTCACCCAGTTCCTCCGACGGTCGCCGTACTCGCGCCAGGTCATCGGGATCATCCTCGACGCGCCGGTCCTCGACTGGAGCCTCGTCGTCGACCGGGCCGCACGCGAGCGTGGGCTCCCTCGCGCAGTGCTGCCGGCGCTGCTCCCGTCGGCGATGTTCGTGGCGGGACGTCGGGCCGGCTTCCGTTTCGCGGAGCTGCGCGCCCTCGACCACCTCGAGGCGTTCAGCCGACCGACCCTGCTCATCCACGGCGACGCGGACGTCATCGTGCCCGTCGAGGTCTCCGACGCGCTCGCCTCGGCGCGCCCCGACACCGTCACCTACCTGCGCGTCCCCGGCGCCGGCCACGTCCAGGGCTGGAACGTCGACCGCCGCTCCTACGAACGCGCCGTCAACGACTTCGTCACCCGCGTCACGAGCCCTTCGGTGCGACGCCGCCTCGGCCGACGCTGATCGACCGACGCCGTCGAGCCGGGAAGCGCGCGCGCCGATCAGGGACGGACGTTCTCGAAGATCGGGACGACGTCTGCACGGTGGGCCGCGGCGAGGTCGATGTCGGTGCGGACCGTCCACGTCCAGACGGGGCGACCTGACGCGATGGTGTCCGCGACGATGCTCCCGCCGACGTCGCCGATCGGGATCGACAGGCCCCCCGGGCGAGTCCGGGCGCTGTCGAGGGCACGCAGGATGAGGCTGTCCGCGAGCCGACGCCACCGTGACGAGACCGGGGCGATCGTCTGGACCCGGAGCTCGTGCGGGACGTGGGTGCGGAACCAGGCGAGGACGGTGGGGTTGAAGGAGGCGATGCAGCGCTCGACGTCCGGGAAGCCGTGCAGCGTCTTGGCGACCGCCGTCTCGACGCCGCGGTCGTGACGGGTCTGCTTCTTGACCTCGACCATGATCGGCACACGCCCCGCGACGACCTCGAGCGCCTCGACGAGCGACGGGATCCTCTCGTCCGTCTGTCCGAGCGTGCGGGCGCAGACGTCCGCCAGCGTCATCCGCGCCACGGAGCCGGCCGAGCCGGTCAGGCGGGTGAGGTCGTCGTCGTGCACGACCACGATGCGCCCGTCGACGGTGAGACGCGCGTCGAGCTCGATCCCGTACCCGGCGGCCGCCGCGGCATCGAACGCCGCGAGCGAGTTCTCCGGAACCTCGTCGTCGTGCAGCCCACGGTGCGCCAGCGGGACCTCACGCGTCCACCCGGGAGCAACATCGCGCGTCACGAAGAACCGGACGACCGACGCCCCGCGCTGAGGAGCTTCGCGGCGAGCACCCCTGCGCCTGCGGCGGTGAGCGCGAGCGACGCCGCCTGCTTCACGTCCGTGCCGCGCGGGACGCCGGCCGAGCGGGCCTCGGCGATCCTGACCTGCTGCGCCACGTACTCGGCGGTGACCTTCGCGTCCGCGCCCGCGCCCGGCGCCTCCAGGGTCGGGGCGTCGGAGCGGTAGAACGCGTGTGCCCGCGTCCGACCTCGGACCGGCTCCACGACGAGCTCGTGGCTGGCGAGCCACTGGTCACGTCCGCGCTGCGGCAGGACGTCCGGGTCCTCGCCCTCGTAGGTCACGTTGTCGTACCGGTCGGCGAGGTCTGCGCCGGGGCGCCGGACGACGGAGGTCAGCTCCGCGCCGTACATGTAGACGCGCCCCGCCAGGTAGAGCAGCAGCATCAGCCCGACGACGCCGCCGAGCGCCCCGACCGACGCGTTGGTCTTCGAGATCTGCGACGTCACGTACGTCGCTCCGAACAGCTTGAGCGCCGTCCAGCCGACGGCGGCGAGCATCGCGCCCGGGATGAGCTGGCGGAACCGCGGCCCCTTGCCGTAGCTGAGCAGCTTGAAGGAGAAGAGGAACAACAACAGGTCCGCGGCGATCGAGCCGGCGTACCCGGCGACCGTCACACCGAGCTGCAGCGCCCCGTTGGCCGCATCGCCCCCGCCCACAAGACCTCCCGCCGCCTCGGACGCGATGGTCGCCGCGGCTCCGACGAAGCCTGCCGCAGCCACACCGAGGATCGCGAGGATGCCGAGCGCGACCAGCGCGAACAGCTGACGGAGGCGGAGCATGAAGCCCTTCGCCTTCACGTCCACGTGGAAGACCTGGAGCGTCGCGACGTTCGCGGAGTTGATGACCTTGAGGCCGGTGACGAGCAGCGACACGGCGCCGACGAGGCCGACCGCGCCGGCGTTCTCCTCGAGCGAGTCGATGATCGAGGCGACCGGCGACCCGCCGTCGCCGGACGCGAAGGCGTCGCCGAACCCGGGGATCGCGTCGATGATCGCCTGAACGACCTCGACCTTCAGCGACTCGCTGAGGAACATGGAGGCCGCCGCGACCGCGAGCAGCAGCAGCGGGAACAGCGACAGGAAGCCGAAGAACCCGATGGCCGCCGCGTGCTGGTCGGCGGCATCGTCCTTGTAGCGGTCCAGCATCCGCAGGGCGACGCCGATGTACGGCTTGCCGTACAGCTTGGCCTTCATGCAGCTTCCTCGCGCAGTCGTGCGGCGAGCCTAGTCACGCCCTGCGGCAGCGATCAGCGCAGCGGTCAGCCCGTTGAGATCGTGGGGGTCCGCCTCGACCGCGACCTCGAGGCCGAGCTCCCTGCAGGTTGCCGACGTGACGGGGCCGATCGAGACGACCTTCCCGGACCACGGCCGGTCGCCCATCAGCGCGACGAAGTTGCGCACCGTCGAGGACGACGCGAACGCGATCAGGTCGATGCCGCCGTCGGCGAGCCGGGCGACGACGTCGGGATCGAGCGCGTCCGGCCGACCCGTGACGTAGGCGTCGACGGCGTCGATGCGATGGCCCATGGCGAGCAGACCGTCTGCGAGCATGGGCGTCGCGATGTCGGCGCGCGGCAGCAGGACGGGGCGGTCGTCGTCGCTCGTGGGCGCGGGGAACACCGCCGCGAGGCCCTCCGACGTGAACGTCTCCGGCAGCAGGTCCGCACGGATCCGGAGCTCCTCGTAGAGCGCAGCCTCGGTGCCCGGGCCGACGCACGCGATGATCCCGGAGGGCGCGAACGCCCGCGCGTCGAGGCCTTCGGCGTCCAGCGCCGCAGCAACGGCACGAGCACCGTTCGGCGAGGTCAGGCAGACACCTTGATAGGCCCCGAGCGCCATGTTGCGCAGCCGGCGACGCAGCCCGGCGACGTCGCCGTCCTCGACGGTGATGGTCGGCGCCTCGACGGGCGCCCCGCCGAGGGTTCGGATCCGCATCGACAGCGCAGACGCCTGCTGGCGGGTGCGCGGCACCAGCACCGATACGCCCTCAAGCGGTCGACGTGACCGCCAGTCGAGCACGTCGCCCAGGCCTGCGACGTCCCCGACGACCGTCACGGCCGGCGAGCTGAACCCGACGCGCTCGACCTCGTCGGCGATGGTCGCGAGCGTCCCGCGAAGGACCTCCTGACGGGGCGTCGAGCCCCAGCGCACGAGCGCCACGGGCAGGTCCGGGGCCTTGCCGTGATCGAGCAGGTTGCGGGTGATGTCGCGCAGGTGGTTCACGCCCATCAGGAACAGCAGCGTCCCCGGGAACCGGCCGAGGGTCGTGTAGTCGATGTGGCCGGCGGGCTTGTTCGGGTCCTCGTGTCCGGTGATGACCGCGAACCCGGCCGCGACCCCGCGGTGGGTCACGGGGATCCCCGCAGAGCCGGGGGCGGCGATCGCGGAGGTGACCCCGTGGACGACCTCGAAGGGGATGCCGGCGAGGCGCAGCGACTCGGCCTCCTCGCCACCGCGACCGAAGACGTACGGGTCGCCGCCCTTGAGCCGGACGACGACCTTGCCGGACGCGGCGCGGTCGGCCATGAGCGCGTCGACCGCGGCACGCGTCATCCCGACCTCGGCGTAGCGCTTGCCGACCATCACGATCTCGGCGCCCTCGGGGACGAGGTCGAGGCCCTCGATCGGAGAGAGCCGGTCGTGGCAGACGACGTCGGCCGAGGCCAGCAGCGTCGCCGCGCGCAAGGTCATGAAGCCGGGGTCTCCGGGGCCGCCGCCGACGAGGTAGACGGTGCCGGGCACGCCGGGCATCCCGCCGAGCCCGCCGAGCGCTGCTGCGAGATCGTCGCTGCGCACGTCAGGACTGCTTGGCGCGGATGCGTTCGAGGATCTGGTCGCCGCCGCTCTGCAGCAGCGAGGCGGCGAGGGTCTGCCCGAGCAGCTCCGCCTGCTTCTCGGTTGCGTGGTGCGAGGCGCGCAGCAGGTCCGTGCCGTTCATGTCGCTCACCATCCCGAGGAGCTCGAGCGGTCGCGGCCGGCCCTCCTCGCCGATGAGCAGCGTCGCGTGCGCGCCGATCGGCGCGGTGCAGCCGCCCTGGAGCTCGCGCAGCAAGGACCGCTCAGCCGCGACGCAGATCGCGGTGTCCTTGTCATGGATGAGCTGGAGCGCCGCGAGCGTGGAGAGGTCGTCGGATCGGCACTCGATCGCGAGCGCGCCCTGCGCCGGGGCGTGCAGCATCTCGCCGTGCTCGATCGGTGCGGCGGTGAGGTCGTACTCGACGTTGCCGAGGCGCTTCAGGCCGGCGAGGGCGACGACGATCGCGTCGTACTGGCCCTCGGCGACCTTGCGCAGCCGGGTGTCGAGGTTGCCGCGCAGCGGGACGACCTGGAGGTCGCGGCGCCACTTCAGCAGCTGGGCACGCCGGCGGGCCGAGGAGGTGCCGATCATCTTGCCGGCGCCGCCGCGCGGGATCGTCCGGAGGAACCAGCCGTCGCGCGAGACCAGCACGTCGCGGGGATCGACGCGGGCCGGGACCGCAGCGATGGTGAGCCCGTCGACCGGCTCGGTCGGCAGGTCCTTGTAGGAGTGCACGACGAAGTCGCAGTCACCGTTGAGCACGGCCTGTCGGACGGAGTCGACGAACAGGCCCTTGACGTCGAACGCCTCGATGGCGCGGTCCGGGTGATCATCGCCCGTCGTCGTCATCGGGACGAGCACGTACGGGCGGCCGGACTTCTCCGACAGCGCCGCGCCGGTCTGGCCGGCCTGCGTCGTGGCCAGGGTCGAGCGACGGGTCGCGATGCGCCACGGCGCACGGTTGGACGGGTCGGGCGCCCAGGACGGGCGGGTGACGTCGGTGCTCACGTCAGTCCTCGTCGGCGAGGTCGAAGAGCTCGCGCAGCAGGTTCACATGGTGCTCGGCGCCACCGCGATCGGCGAGCTCGCGCAGCATCAGCGTCGGCTGGTGCAGCAGGGTGTTGATGATCCCCTGGGTGAGCGAGTCGACGGCAGCTCGCTGCTTCTCGTCGAGGCCTGCGAGCCGCGCCGCGAGCCGCTGGGTCTCGGACTCGCGGACGTCGCTCGCGTGCTTGCGCAGCGCCTTGATGCTGGGGTCCACCACCGTCGCGCGGGTCCAGGTACCGAAGCGAGCTGCCTCGTCGGCGACGATCACACGGGCGGCCTGGACGGCGGCGCCCGTCTCCGTGTGCGCGTCTGCGAGCTCGCGGACCTTGGCGATGCCGATCAGCTCGACGCCGGGGTAGGTGGCGCAGCCCGGGTCGACGTTGTGCGGCATCGAGAGGTCGAGCAGGACCAGCTTCTGCCCCTCACCTCCGACCTTCTTCCCGGCGACGTCGCCCGTGCGCATGTTGAGCGCCCTGGCGACGAGGTCCGTGCTGACGACGGGCTCGGCGGCTCCGGTCGTGGTGACGACGAGGTCCGAGACCGCGATGGCCTCGTGGAGCAGCGCGTCCGGCACGAGCTCGCCGTTGATGCGCTTGGCGAGCCGGGTGCCGGTGTCCACGCTGCGGTTCCAGACGAGCACCCGGCCGACGTCGGCCTCACGGAGCCGCGTGGCGCTGAGCCCACCCATCTTGCCGGCACCGACGAGCAGGACGGTCCGGCCGCAGAGGTCGCCGCCGAGCGCCTCGGCTGCACCCTCGAGGCCGACGCTGACCATCGAGGCTGCGCCGTCGGCGACGTGCGTCTCGGCGCGGACCCGTCGGGCGACGGCGGCCGCCTGGCGGAAGAGCTTCTGGAGCACCCGCCGGCTGGCGCCTTCGACGCGGGCGAGCTCCGCGGCCTGCTTGACCTGCAGCGTGATCTGCCGTTCACCGACGACCATCGAGTCGATGCCCGACGCGACCGCGAAGAGGTGCTGGGCGGCCTGCTCGTCGTAGCGGGCGAAGTGGCCGCGGTCGAACTCCGCGGTCGACATCCCGGCGCGGTCGGCGAACCAGTGCCGCAGCTCGTCGAGCCCGGGGTGGAAGCGCGTGACGTGCGCGTAGACCTCGACGCGGTTGCACGTCGAGAGCACGACGGCCTCGAGCACGTGGTCGAGCGCGGTCAGCTCCTTGAGCACCTTCGCGCCCTCGTCCACCGTGACGGCAAGCCGCTCCAACAGCGCGATCGGGGCGCTGTGATGCGAGACTCCGAGGAGGATGACGGACATGTCAGCAGCGCCTGACGGGGAGTCGTGCGGGGCGAGCGCGCCTCGAGGGTTCGCGCGCCCCGAAGGCTACCCCGCTCCCGGTCAGGCCCCGACCCGGGCCCCGTGTCAGACGTGCGTTGCCCGACCGATCGAGCAGACGGTCAGGCGTCGCTGCGGTCGTAGAAGCTGAGGATCTGCAGCTCGGTCGAGACGTCGACGGTGCGGAGCCGGACGCCGTCGGGGACATCGATCGCGGCGGGCGCGAAGTTCAGGATGGCGGTGACGCCGGCCGCGGCGAGGACGTCGGTCACCGACTGCGCGACCGCGGCGGGCGTGGCGAGCACCGCGATCGGGATGCCGTGCTCGCTGACGATCCGGGCCAGATCCTCCGGTGCGATGACGGGCAGCCCGGCGATCTCCTCGCCGACGAGGCGTGGGTCGGCGTCGATCAGCGCAACGGTGCGGAAGCCACGGTCGAGGAAGCCGCCGTACGAGGCGAGGGCGCGGCCGAGGTTGCCTGCGCCGACGATGACCACGGGACGGTCTCCAGCGAGCCCGAGCCGGCCGGACAGGACGGCGACGAGCGGGGCGACCTCATAGCCCACGCCCCGCGTGCCGTTGGCACCGAGGGTCGACATGTCCTTGCGCACGATCGCGGCGTTGACGCCCGCGTCGGCGGCGAGGTCGGTCGACGAGATCGTGGCGGACCCAGCCGTCTGTGCCTCGAGGAGCACCTGGAGGTAGCGGGGCATGCGGGCGACCGTGGCCTCGGAGAGGCGCGGTTCAGCATCGCTGGACGAACTGCCGAGAGAGAGATCAGACACGTGGGGCGAACCGGACTGAGGGGAGCTCCCCTGAGGCTAGACAGCACCCGCTCGGCCACCCAACACGGCTCCCGCTGCGTGCGTCAGGCCGCGCGGACGGCCGCGGCCACGTCGCCCGGCTGGACGAGGCCCTCGGCGACGACCACCCCGTTGACCGTGACGACGGGCACACGGATGTTGTAGGCGAGCTGGAGCTCTTCGTCGGCGTCGATGTCGACGAGCTCGACCGACGCCTGACCCGCCTCGACGGCGACGATCGCCTCGGCCTTCGCGCAGAGGCCGCAGTTCTGCCGCGTGTAGACGACGACGGCCGGAGCAGCGACGACCGCGGGGACGCGCGGCGTCGACGTCCGCAGGAACCCGCGGTACATGACCGTCACCCCGACGCCGAACCCGAACGCGTGGCCGGCGGTCGCGCCGAGGAACGAGAACATCCCACCCGACGCTCCGGCGACGGCCACGCCGAGGGCGATCAGCAGGTTGCCGCGCACGATGTGGTCGAGCCGCGCAGCGCGTACGCCCCGCCAGCCTCCGAGGGTCACGCGGGCAGCTGACGCGAAGGGGTCACGGCGCGCGGCGCCGCGGGCTGCGTCGCGCTCGGCTGACGGGGCGTGGCGCCACATCATCACGAACGCCGACACGGCGGCGCCGACGATGACGAGCAGCGATCCGGTCGCGTTGCCGGCGACCGACAGCGCACGAACCGACTCCTGGAAGAGCACCCGCCCCTCGGGCAGCTCGCCCGGGACGATCACTCCCTGGAGCTGCGCGGACGCGACGACGAACGCCGCGACCGCGGAGAACAGGCCGAGCAGCGCGATCGAGCCTGCGCGCACACCGTCCTGGTCAGCCCTCAGGATCAGGGCCCAGAGCGCGCTGAACGCGAGGGCCGGCACGAAGATCGGCGGGAACCCGGCCACCGCGGCGATGAGCAGCAGCAGCAGGAACGTGATGGCCCCGGTGCGACGTGAGATGGCGCGGTCCCGGGCGTTGATGGTCACCGAGCCGAGCGCCAGCCACGGCACGTTGAGGACCGCCCCGAACAGGTAGTAGGTCCGGAAGCTGGCCGCGTTCCAGCCGGCGACCTCACCGATGAGCAGCAGCAGGCTGGCGACGAGGAACATCGCGAGGCCGGTGGCCCAGTGCAGCAACGCACGGTTGCTGCGTCCGCCAGCGAGGTAGCGACGGACGAGCTGCACGGTGAACACCGCGCTCGCGACCGACGCGATCACGCTGAAGACCACGGCCAGCGGCTCCGCCGAGACAACGTCGGCCGCACGCTCCTCGAACCCCTGCGCGAGCGCAGGGAGCGCATGGGCAGAGGTCTCCAGCGCAGGAGCAACGGCAGCCAGGAGGGTCACGGTGTTGCCGTCGTCTCAGTCCGCACCGGTGATGGCCTGCTCGCGCAGCTCACCACGACGAACCTTGCCGGTGGCCGTCTGCGGGAGCGTGTCCACGAACGAGATCCCCTGCGGGCACTTGTAGCGCGCGAGGTAGGCGCTGCAATGGTCGTGCAGCGCGTCCATCGTGACCTCGGCGCCGGGGCGCAGCACCACGAACGCACGCACCGTCTCGCCGGTGTACGGGTGCGGACGGCCGACGACGGCAGCCTCGGCGACGTCCGCGTGACGCAGCAGGACGCGCTCGACCTCACGCGGGTAGACGTTGAAGCCCGACACGATGATCAGGTCCTTGACGCGGTCCACGAGGTAGAGGTAGCCCTCTTCGTCCTGGGTCGCGACGTCGCCGGTCCGCAGCCAGCCGTCGCCGTCGAGCGCGGCGCTCGTGGCTGCCGGGTCCGCCCAGTAGCCCGCGAACACGTTGGGGCCGCGGATGAGCAGCTCGCCCGGGTCTCCGACGCGGACCTCTTCTCCGGACTTGTTCAGCAGGCGGATCTCGATCTCGGGCAGCGGCAGACCGACCGAGCCGGCGCGTGCCTCGTCGGTCATGGCGTTGGACGTGACGCTCGGGGACGCCTCGGTCAGCCCGTAGCCCTCCCAGATCGTCAGACCGAAGTGGTCGCGGAACCGGTCGAAGACGTAGCGCGGCAGGGCCGCGGCGCCCGAGACGGCGATGCGGACCGACGACAGGTCGACCCCACCGAGCTCCGCCGCCTGCAGCCACGCGATGTACATCGGCGGGGCGCCGAGCAGGATCGAGACCTGGTGCTCGGCGATCGCCTCGAGCGACAGCGCGGTGTCGAAGCGCTCCTGGAGCACCATCGTCGCGCCGACGCGGACCGCGGAGCCGAGCCCGACGTTGAGCGCGAAGATGTGGAAGAGCGGGAGGACCAGCAGGACGGTGTCGGTCTCCTCGATGCGGAACCGACCGGCCAGCGACTGGTCGACGTTGGCGGCGAGGTTGCCGCGCGTGAGCATCGCGCCGCGCGGGCGGCCCGTGGTCCCGGAGGTGTAGACCAGCGCCGCCACGTCGTCGAGGTCGCGTGCCACCGGGCGGCGTTCGTGCTTCGCCGCGAGCAGGCTGCTCCAGGTGCCGGACGTGCCTTCGGGAGCTGCGTCGGTGCCGGTCACGACGATGTGCTGGACCTCGTTGACGTCGCGCAGCTGCGCCATGACGGCGTCGAGGGCCGACGCGGCGACGATGATCACGCGTGCACCGGAGTTGCGGAGCACGTGGCCGAGCTCGTCCGCGGTGGTGCCGATGTTGACGGGAACGGCGGTCGCGCCGCTGCGCAGGACGCCGAACCACGCCTCGACGAAGGCGGGGGTGTTGCCGAGCACGAGCGCCACGCGGTCGCCGGTCCCGACGCCGAGGTGCTGGAGCGCCCCGACGGCCGCGTCGACCTTGTCGTTGAGCTCGCGGTAGGTGATCGTCGTGCCCTGCCAGAGGATGGCGGGGTGATCGCCGCATCGCTCGGCGGTACGCCGGAGGCGTTGGGCGACGTCGACGAGACCGTCTGATGCCGCGGCACCGTTGCCGAGGGCTGAGGTCGTCATTGCGGGCTCCGCTGGGCGGTGAACGAGCGAGCAGGGGCGGTCCCCCCGGCCGACGTGAGGGTATCCCCGCATCGGGGCGACCCCGTCCGGGCGGTGGTGCACTGGTGATTCCCACCCCTGCCTCGACGCATACGCTGCGCCCCAGATGAACATCCCACCCCTGCTCGCATCCACGGGCCCGCTCTTCGGACGCGGGCTCGACTGGGGCATGGGCGTCATCGCCGAGGCCGGCTACGACGGCGTCGAGCTGATGGTCACGCGGGACCCGGACACCCAGGACGCCTCGACCATCCAGCGGATGGCGGCCACCGAGGGCGTCACGATCCCGGTCGTGCACGGTCCGTTCCTGCTGATCACCCGACAGGTCCTCGGATCCGACCCGGTCGACAAGGCGCAGCGCTCGGTGAGCCTGGCAGGCGAGCTCGGCGCGGACACGATGATCGTGCACCCACCCTTCCTGTGGCAGCGCGACTTCCATCGCTGGCTGTTGGAGGAGGCCCCCGTCCTCGAGGAGCAGACGAAGGTCAACGTCGGCGTCGAGAACCTCTATCCGGTGAAGGTCGCGGGACGCATGGTGCGGTTCCACCGCTACACCGACCCCGACCATCTCCTCCCGTTCCGCAACACCGTGCTCGACACGAGCCACTTCGCGGTCTCCGGGGTCGACGTCGTGGAGGCGTGGGAGAGCCTGCGCTCCAACGCCTGTCACCTCCACGTCAGCGACAACCGCGGGCAGGGTCGGGACAGCCACGCCCCCCTCGGACACGGGATCCTCCCGATCGCCGGGCTGCTGAACAAGGTCGGCGCGGACGCGTCCTGGGGCGGGGCGATCACGCTGGAGCTCGACTGCCGCCGCTACCTCGACGACCGCTCCGCCCTGGTGGGCTACCTCGCCCAGGAGCGAGCCAAGGCGCAGGATCTGCTGCGAGGCGCCTCGTCGGAGGAGGTGCTCGGACGCCCGGACCGCCCGAAGCACGCACCCGACCAGACCCGCGAGGGGCGCGGCGACGGCCCGGTCTACGCCGACCCGTCGCGCTGAGCACTTCGCGGGGCGTGCGCTGCGCTGCGCGGAACGCTCGCCGGGCACGGACTGCGGAACCACTTCACCGCGCGAAACGTCACAGGTGTGAGGTGACGGCCCGCGCGTGGCTCTCTACCTTGGGTCTGTGCGGAACGCGCGCGAAGCGGCCGCGCCTCGAACCTGCCTCGGACATCTCCATGCGCCCAGCCACCGCCGTCACCCTGACCGTCCTGATGCTCGCGATCCTCGGCCTGACCGTGGTGCAGCTGCAGGCGATCGGCTGACCTGACCGCGACGACACCATCTGACCGACCTCGACCCGGAGCCGCTGCCCCGACGTGACCGCCACCGCTGTGGATGATCTCACACCGCTCGACCAGGAGGTCGTGGGGTGGGTCGACCTTGCGAAGACCGGCGATCAGCACGCGTACGCACAGATCTATGACCGCTACGTCGGCATGGTCTATGGCTATGTCTACCGCCGCGTCGGGGGCCAGAAGCAGCTCGCGGAGGATCTGGTCGGTGACGTGTTCCTGCGCGGTTGGCGCCGGATGTCGACCTTCGAGTGGCAGGGCGTCGACTTCGGTGCCTGGCTGATGACCATCGCCCGCAACCGGGTCAACGATCACTACAAGTCCGCGCGCTACCGCCTCGACAGCACCGCCGGCGAGATCTACGACCCGAAGCCGACCATGGAGATGGCCGTCGACTCACCCGAGCGGATCGCCATCGCCCGCGACATGGCGCGCTCGCTCGGCGCAGCCCTGGAGCAGCTCAAGGACGATCACCGCGAGGTCGTTGAGCTGCGGTTCGTGCACGGGATGAGCGTGAGCGACACCGCTGCGACGATGCAGCGCACCATCGGTGCAACCAAGGCGCTGCAGTACCGCGCGCTGCGGGCGCTCGCGGAGCTCGTGAAGAACGAGCCGGGCCTTGCCGAGCTCGCCGCGGCGTCTCTGGCGACGCTGATCGCTGCGCTGGGAGGGCTCGCATGACCCCCGGCCACCTGTACGCCACGAGCGCCGCGCCGTGCGCGCACCGCACCGCGACGCGTGGGAACGAGCCGCAGCTTCCTTTCCTTGAGCTCCGGCGCACCCTCCGCGTCTCTGGGTCGTTTGTCCCATCGGAGGCATCGAACCCATGACCCGCACCACCGCAGAGATCGAGCAGCTGGCCACGCTGCTCGACGACGACACCCTCGCAGGGTCACCGTCCGATGACCTGCGCCAGCTCGTCGATCTCTCGCGTCAGATCAGCCTCTCCACGGTCCTCGCCGAGCCGGACGTCGCGTTCCGCTCGCAGCTGCGCCGTGACCTCTTGATGACGCCGGCGACCGCACCGACGGCAGCTGGCCGACTGCGTGACAAGCTGGACCTCCGGACCTCGCGTCTGCGCAACTCCCTGCGGGCCGGCGTCGCGACCGGCGTCGCCTCCGCGATGCTCGGCACGACCGGCGTTGCCTTCGCGGCCCAGCAGGCGCTGCCCGGCGAGCTGCTCTACCCGGTCAAGCTGGGGACCGAGAGCATCCGTGTCGCGCTGACCACCGGAACCCTCGGCGACGGACGCCTGCACCTCGCCATCGCCCGCGAGCGCATGACCGAGCTCGAGGACGCGGTCACCGTGCTCGACGCGGACCTCACGATCACCACGCTCGACCGCATGGACGGCTCGTCGACCGGCGGTGCGGAGAACATGCTCCTCGCCTACGTCGATGGCGGCGTCGACGATGCGCTCACCGACCTCACCGACTTCACCGCCGAGCAGGGCGCCCGCCTCGGGAACCTGCTCAGCGCCCTGCCGGCGGCCGCGCAGCCCGCAGCGCTGGACTCCTTGGAGCTCCTGCGCCGGATCGAAGAGCGCGCGACCCAGGTCAGCGACCCCTGCGGCACCTGCGGCACGCCGGTCGATGCGTCGGTCTCCCCGCTCACCCCCGAGGGACCCGCCGTGGCCCCGCCGGGCTCCGGTCCGGCCCAGAACGTGGCGCCGCCGTGCCAGTGCGGCAACGCGCCGTTCGCTCCGCTGCCGCCTCCGCGGGAGAACGCGACGATCCCTGCCCGCGACACGACCGACGAGCCGATCGACGGCCCCGGCGAGCCCCAGGTCAACGCGCCTGACACCCCGGAGCCGACGCCGAGCCCGACGCCGGACCCGGACGGCACGATCGATCTGCCGGGGCCGCTCGGCGAGCTGGTCGACGAGGTCGAGACGGTCGTCGACGGCATCATCGACGAGGCGACCTCCCCGCTTCCCGACCCGATCCGGACGCCGTTGCGTGACGGCGTCGACCAGGTCACCGGCACCGTGGACTCCACGCTCGACCCGGTCGAGCAGATCCTCGAGGACGTGCTCGGCCCCTGAGGCCAGCAGATCCCGTCGCCATCGCGCAGCGTGCGCATGTCGGCTGGCGTGAAATGACTAGTCCGATAGAGTCATGCCCATGGGCCGGACAAAGTGCGCGCTCACTGCACGCTTCCGAGCGAAGCGGGCCGTGGGGGCGCGTTTCCTCGGGGCGAGGGCGCAGGGCTGCACGCGCCGTCGACACAGAGAGCGGTGTGCGCACGAACAGGGCGTTGACCGTCTCCCCCAAGATGACCAGTCGTTGAACCACGTGGCGGATCATCCCGCCCGATCAGCTGCCAGACACGCAAGCACACGGTGCCCACCGCACCGAGGGAACCACGAAGCCGGGAGGCCGGGGCACATGACTCAGACGATCACCAAGCGCACTGTCGCAACGATGGCGGCCGCCGCCTCCATCATCGCCATCTCCGCCCCGGTGGCGGGTGCAGCGACCACCGCGCCGGCCGTCTTCTCCGGCTCCGCAGAGGCGCTCGCCCTCGACCTCAAGGTCTCCGCAGCTCCCGAGCTCCTCGGCGGCATCACCGACATCCTCGGTGAGCAGGCCGGCCAGCTGACCCGCCTCACGCAGAAGGTCTCCCTCACGAGCGCGTCGCTGAACAGCGAGGGCGTCGCCGAGGCGGCCGCCTCGCTCCTCAGCGACGGCCTGTTCGACACCGGGACCTACGGCACGGGCACCGGCAACGCCTCCGGCCAGCAGGGCTACGGCGAGCGCGTCCTCGACGTCGTCGAGATCGGCGCCGGAACGGTCGAGTACCTCGCCGACGCCGCCGGCAACCACAGCCGCTCCTTCTCCGAGCTCGCGCACCTCAACCTCACGATCGCCCCGCTCTTCACCGAGACCTCGCCGCTCCCCGCCGAGCTGCAGGCTCCGGTCCAGGACGCGGTCGCGGTCGCCACCGACACGGTGAACCTCCTCGTCGGTGAGCTCAACGGCATCCTCGACCAGGTCGAGGTCATCGTCGAGGACACCGTCGGACAGGTCATCGCGATCCCGACCGTCCTGCCGGACGAGCTCCCGCAGGTCCCGGACGTCACCATGGTCGACCTCATCCAGATCAAGAAGATCTGGTCGCTCTCGGAGGTCCTGACGACCGGCGAGAAGGTCCGCTCGACCGCCACGTCCGGCATCGTCGAGGCGTCGCTCCTCGGTGGCCTCGTCGAGGTCCCCGCCTTCCAGTACACCTCGTGGGCCGAGACGGCCGGAACCCCCGGTTCCGCCAACGCCGGCACCGACATCACCACGATCGCCGTGCGCCTCGCTGACGACACCGTCGTCTCCGTCGTCGGCAACGTCCTGACCGTCGGCGACTTCGCCCTCGACCTCGACGACCCGAACCTCGCAGGCCTTCCGGCCGGTGACATCCTCGGCCCGGTGACCGACATCCTCGGTCAGGTGCTCGACGCCGCCGGCCTCTCGATCGCCCAGGGCGTCGGGACGGTCGACATCGCCGCTGACGGCTCCTACGCCACCGCCAACACCTCGGCGTTCGCGCTGCGTCTCACCCCGCTCAACGCGGCGGGACAGGCCGACCTCCTCGACATCCAGCTCAACCTGCTGCCCTCCGCCGTCGCCGCATCTGCCGGCGTCCGTGAGGCTGGCAACCCGGCGGTCACCTGCACCACCAACTGCCTCCCGCAGACCGGTGGCGGCTCGATCGTCGCAGGCCTCGCCGCCCTCGGTGGCGCTGGCTTCCTCCGTCGCCGCAAGGGCTGACACCAGACAGACAGCAACGGGCGGGCCTCACGGCCCGCCCGTTCTGTGTGTCAGCGATGTTTGGATGCTTGTCCGGGGTGCCGCATCGCGGATCGCCCGGAGAGACGACCGGTCAGAGGAAGACCGGTCAGAGGAAGACGGAGCGGCGGCCCATCAGGTTGCGGTAGAGCATCTGCTGGATCGTGTCACGAACCCGGTCGGTGAGGTCGAAGACCGCCATCGGGTCGTCGGCACCTTCGGGGCCGTACTGCGACGTGTCGATCGGCTCGCCGTACTCGATGATCCACTTCGACGGCAGCGGCAACAGCGCGAGCGGACCGAGGACGGGCAGCGCCGCCATCTGCGGCAGGACGATCGGGAAGTACGGGAACCCGAGCATCCGCGCCAGCAGCTTGAAGTCGAACATCAGCGGGTAGATCTCCTCCGACCCGACGATGGCGGTCGGGATGATCGGGGCTCCGGAGCGCATCGCGGTCGCCACGAACCCGCCGCGACCGAAGCGCTGGAGCTTGTAGCGGTCCTTGTACTTCTTGCCGATCCCCTTGAAGCCCTCGGGCCAGACCGCGACGATCTCGCCGGCGTCGAGCAGCCGGTTGGCGTCATCGCCGGACGCGAGCGTCGCGCCGGTCTTGCGCGCGAGGTGGCCCAGGAACGGGGTGCGGAAGACGAGGTCGGCGCCCAGCTCACGCGCATGCCGGCCGGTCTCCTCGAAGATGTCGAGACGGGTCATGACCGCGTCGAACGGCACCGTGCCGGCGTGGTTGGCGACGACGAGGCCGCCGCCCTCCGGGATGCGGTCGGAGCCGTGGCTGGTGATGCGCCAGTAGTGGCGATGCAGCGGGCGCATGAGCGGGATCAACGCCTCGGTGAAGCGCTGGTCGAAGCCGAACGCGTCGACCTGGTAGTCGCCGGTGATGCGGTCCCGCAGGAAGGCCGCGACGGTGCGGACGTGCTCGAGCGCGCCATCGCCGAGGACGACTCGGAGTCCCTCGAGGAGATCGATGCCGCCCGGCGGGCGGCGCTCCTCGACCTCGTCCTCGACCTCGAGGACGCGGAACCGCTTGGCCTCGGCGCGGTCGAGCCGCGGCGAGAGCCGCATGTCGCGGGCCTCGTCGATCGAGATCACCTCGGCCTCGCGCTCGGGCGTCATGTCGTTGTCCCCGGGCATCAGGTCGTCCCTCGGCGTGCAGCGACGAAGCGTTCCTGCCCCTTGCGCTGGATGAAGTCGTAGAGCTCGCGCTCGATGCGCTGCACCTCTTCGCGGTTGACCAGACCGGAGATCCGACGTCCTGACACGAAGTCCTCGAACGCCTCGCGGGTCGTGTACTTCGGGTCGTAGCCGAACTCCTCCCGGAGACGATGGAGGTCCGAGACCCGACCGAACTGGAGGAACCGGAGCTGCTCCGGCGAGAAGTCCGCACGACGGCTGCGACGGACCAGACCGGCGACCATCGAGACGGCGGGGAGCGGGACCGGCATCGCGATACGACCGGCCAGCCGGATGCACTGGGACAGGTAGAGGATGCCCTCGCCCGCGACGTTGAAGATGCCCGGGTGGTCCTCGGTGGCCGACCGCAAGATGATCTCGACCGCGTCGTCCTCGTGGACGAACTGCAAGCGCGGGTCGAACCCCAGCACCGTCGGGACGACCGGCAGCGTGAAGTAGCTGTGGAAGGCCGAGTCGATGGTCCCGCCGACGAAGTTCGCGAAGCGCAGGATCGTGAGGTCGACGTCACGGCGGCGACGACCGAAGGAACGCGCGTAGCCCTCGATCTCCGTCATGTCCTTGGCGAACCCCGACTTCGGGGCGACGCGCGGCGTCTGTGGCTCACGGAAGAGCGCCGGGTCGGTGAAGTCGGAGCCGTAGACGGCGGTCGACGACTTCAGGACGAACCGCTTGACGGTCGGCGCCTTCTGGCAGGCGGCGAGCAGCTGCATCGCCCCCATGACGTTCTGCTCCTTCATGCGAGCACGCCCGCCGGAGCGCCCCGGCGAGGCGAGCACGCTCAGGTGCAGGACCGTGTCGACCTCGGTCGCCGTGACAACGCGCGCCACGAGCGGGTTGCGGATGTCCGCGCGCACGAACTCGGTGCGGGTGAGGTCATGCTGCGGCTCGCGGACGTCGACACCGACGATGTACTCGACGTCATCACGCTGCTCGAGCTGTCGCGCCACGAGGCCCTGGAGGTCACCGGCGATGCCGGTGATGAGCACGCGGCGCCCAATGGCACCGGGTTCCACGCGAGGTCCCTTCTGAGGTCGACGACTGCGGTGCGCAGCGTACGCGACGCGATGGCACGGTCGTGGCCCGGACGGGCGAGGTGAGGACGACCGTGTGCGGACAGCGCCGAATTTGGAGCGAAACCCACACTTCATGGCCCAAATGTGAGAGGGTGTCCCGGGGGGGCCCTGTCCATGGCGATTTCGTCATGCCTGCCCAAGGGCCTTCCGACCCGCATCCCGCCGTGGATGCGGTGACTCCTGTTGCCCGACCCGGTTGGTTCCATGCGTTCATCCATGTCATTCGTCAGTGCGTTCCTCGTGGCCTCGGCCACCCTCGTCCTCCCGGCCCCACCTGCTGAAGCGGCCCCGACGAGCTACCAGATCAACGCCGGCGGCTCCCGCGCCGGCAGCTTCCGTGGCGATCACACGCTGCAGACCAACACCCGCGGAGACTCCCGAGCCATCAGCGTCGGGACGATCAACGCGAGCCATCCGTCCGAGGCCGGGCACAACGTGCCGCAGGCAGCGTTGCGGACGGGGCGTGAGCTCCTCAAGGGGCGCGACCTCACCTACCGGCTCCCGATCGCCAACGGGACCTACGACGTCACCGTGCATCTCGCCGAGTTCACCAGCGGCGCCCGTGCAGGGTCCCGCAAGGCCGACCTGCGGCTCGAGAACCGCACCGTGCAGCGCGTCGACGCCGTCGCGCTGGCCGGATCGACACGCAAGGCTGTGGCGGTCACCCACTCGGTCCGTGTCACCGACGGCGCGCTCGACCTCGCCCTGCGCTCGGTCACGGGTCGCCCGCTGCTGAGCGCCATCGAGGTCTCCGCGCGAGGCTCCGGCCAGGCAGCACCCACCCCGACGGCCTCGGAGTCCGCCGCACCGGCACCCGCACCGTCGTCCTCGCCGGCACCCGCACCGACGTCCTCGCCAGCACCGGCACCGACGTCCTCGCCAGCACCGGCACCGACGTCCGTGCCCAACGCGCCGAGCAACCCGCCGTCCGGCTCCGTGCGTCTGAAGCCGTCCATGAACCTCCAGGCCGAGGTCGACCGGCGCCCCGCCGGCACGACCTTCTGGCTCGAGGCCGGCGTCTACCGCAACGCCTCGATCGAGGCCCGGACCGGTGACCGCTTCATCGGAGCACGCGGCGCGATCATGTCCGGCGCCGTCGTCCTTCCGAAGAACTCCTGGACCCGCGAAGGCAGCTACTGGTGGATCGGTGGTCAGAACCAGCAGGGCTGGGCGACCCCGCAGCACGCGCTCGCGCGCGGCGGCAACGCCCGCCACCTCCGCCCGGAGATGCTCTTCGTCGACAACAAGATGTGGGAGCCCGTCTCCGCGAAGTCCCGGTTGACCGGGAGCGGCACCTGGTTCCTCGACTACGGGAAGAACCGGATCTACCTCAAGGCGAACCCGACCTCGCTGCGTCAGATCGAGGCGTCGAAGGCGTCCTACGCCATCGAGGGTGAGAACACGAAGAACGTGACGATCCAGAACATCACGTTCGAGAAGTACGCGTCGCGCTCCAGCCACGGAGCGATCCACGCCCACAACACCGCGAACTGGACGATCACCCAGGTCACGTCGCGCCTCAACCATGGCGCCGGCATCACGGTCGGTCCGGGCACCGTGATCGAAGGATCCAAGTTCGTCGACAACGGCCAGATCGGCATCGTCGGCTACGGCATCTACCGGCAGGGCCCGAACGACGGCCGTCGCAGCAACCGCTCGATCGCGGTCCGCAACACCGAGATCGCCCGCAACGGCACCCTCGACTACCTCTGGACCTGGGAGGGCGGCGGCACCAAGTTCAAGGAGGCCGACGGCATGGTCTTCGAGAACAACTGGTCGCACCACAACGACGGTCCGGGCATCTGGTGGGACGTCTTCAACCGCAACGTGACGATCCGGCGCAACCTCGTCGAGGACAACACGATCCGCGGGATCATGTACGAGCTCTCCTACGGCAAGACTGTCATCACCGACAACGTCGTCCGCAACAACGGCGCTGCTGGCACCAACGGGTTCACCGGCTCGCAGATCTACATCTCGGCGTCGACCGGTGTCGAGGTGAAGAACAACACCGTCAGCGGTGGCACCCGCGGGATCATGGTCCGCAACGACGGCAACCGCCGTCCGCGCGCGGCCGACATCCAGATCCACGACAACGACATCTCGATGATCAACCGCTCGTGGTCCGGGATGGTCCAGGTGAACGGCCAGGAACAGTCCAAGTGGACCAACGGGTCGATCAAGTTCAGCCGCAACACGTTCCGGACGCCGGCCGGCGTGACGAACACCTTCTACTGGAAGAACACGCGCATCTCGTTCGCCCAGTGGAAGGCGACCGTCAACGGTGCCGGCTCGAAGCTCGTGCACGGCGGCTCACAGCCGGGCCGCAACGTCCGGATCGCGTCGCGCTACGGCGCCCGCTGATCGGAACAGGCACCACGTCGAGCGACGGATCGCAGGGCACACGCCCGGCGACCCGTCGCTCGTCTGGTTCGTGCCTTCGTCAGCGAACGCCGTGACGCGGGAGCACGAGGCGTCGCAGGGCCGCGATGACCTCGTTCGACTCCTTGCGGGCCCCGGCCAGGATCTCCTCGCTGACCACGACGCGACCGTCATGGAAGTCCACCGGGGCGCGCTCGCCGGTGCGCTGGAACACGGTTTCGCGCCAGCCGATCGGGGTCTCCGTCGGGAGCGGGGCGTCGCACATCTCGGCGAACGCCATGGTCCACGCACGCGGAACGACCTCGATGAGCTGGTAGCCGCCACCGCCCATCGCGACCCAACGTCCGTCGCTGACCTCGTGCGCCAGGGTGTGCAGCTTCGCGACGATCCCGGCGAACTCGTCGACGTTGAGCGCGAGGTGGGCGAGCGGGTCGTTCGCGTGGGTGTCGCAGCCGAGCTGGGTCACCAGCACGTCCGGGGCGAACGCCCGGATCAACGGCTCGATGACCGCGTCGAACGTGTCGTGCCAGATGCGGCCGGTGGTGCCGGGCAGGAACGGGACGTTCGCTGCGGAGCCGGGCGCACCGGAGCCACCGACGTCGTCGGAGAAGCCTGTTCCGGGGAAGAGGAACCGCCCCGACTCGTGCAGCGAGATCGTCAGGACCCGGGGGTCGTCGGCGAACATGACCTCGACGCCGTCACCGTGGTGGACGTCGACGTCGACGTAGCAGACCCGCTCCGCACCCTGCTCGAGCAGCCAGTCGATGGCGACGGCAGGGTCGTTGTAGATGCAGAACCCGGCCGCCCGGTCCGGCATCGCATGATGCAGGCCGCCTGCGGGGTTGAAGGCGTGGACAGCCTCACCCTCCCAGACGAGGCGCGCCGCCTCGCGAGACGCGCCGCAGACCGCCATCGATGCCTCGTGCATCCCGGGGAACGCCGGGTTGTCGCCCGAGCCCAGCCCGAACGCCCAGTCGGGGCTGACGGTCGGGTCGGCGCTGACCTGCTGCACGGCGCGCACGAACGCCGGGCGGTGCAGCCGGAGCAGCTCGTCGGGGTCCGCCGGTGCGGGCTTCACCTCGATGACGTCGTCACGCCCGAGCAGCCCGACCTCACGGATCAACGCGTGGGTGAGCTCGACGCGGATGGGGTCCAGCGGGTGCCCGTGCCCGAAGTCGTAGGTGGCCAGGTCGCCGTCCCAGACCAGCGCAACCGGCAGCTTCGTCTCACCGCCACGTCGATCTGCCACACGCGCCTCCAGCTCTCCGGGTTCTCCTCGAAGCCTACGCCCCGCGTCCACCACGGTCCCCTCGTCGAGCGACGCCCAAACCTGCACCACGCAGGAAAATCCATCGCTCGGCGAAACGGTCCCCCCGGCGAGCGATGCCCAAACCTGCACCACGCAGGAAAATCCATCGCTCGACGAAACGGGCCCCCCGGCGAGCGACGTCCAAACCTGCACCACGCAGGAAGATCCATCGCTCGGCGAGGTGGGCTCGGGCGGGTCAGTCGCCGGCGAGCTCGACTGAGCGGTCGCGGGCGGCCTCGATCGCGTCGAGGAACGCGGCGCGGACGCCAGCGGACTCGAGCTTGCGGATCGCGGCGATGGTGGTGCCGCCGGGCGAGGTGACCTGTTCGCGCAGCTCGACCGGGTGCACGCCGGAGTCGCGCAGCATCAGGGCCGAGCCGACCATGGTCTGCACGATCAGCTGGGTCGAGACGTCGCGCGGCAGCCCGAGCAGGATGCCTGCGTCGATCATGGCCTCGGCGAGCAGGAAGAAGTAGGCGGGGCCGGAGCCGGACAGCGCCGTGACCGCGTCGAGGTGCTCCTCGCGCATCCGGATGACCTGACCGACGTGGCTGAGGATCTCCATCGCGAGATCGACGTGCGCATCGTCGGCGTGGGAGCCCCCGGCGGCGACGCTCATGGCCTCGTCGATGAGCACGGGGGTGTTCGTCATGACCCGCACGACCGGGACGTCCGCGGTGAAGGCACGCTCGAACCGCTCGGTCGTGATGCCGGCGGCGACGCTGATCACGGTCTGGTGGATCCCGAGGACCGAGCCGATCTCGTCGAGGAGCTCGCCGATGGCCTGCGGCTTCACCGCGACGAGGATCACGTCGCAGTCGACCAGCGCCGTGGTGTTGTCGGTCGAGACGGCGACCCCGTGGGTCTCGGCGATGAAGGCGGTCCGACGGGGGTCGCGATCCGTGCACATGACCTGGTCGGGCGTGATCCACCCGGAGCGCAGCAGGCCGCTCAGGATGGCCTCGCCGATGCGTCCCGTCCCGACGATGCCGAGGCGACGGAGGTTGGACTCGGTGGCGGTGGCGGTCATGGCGGTCCTTCGGGTGCGTGGTGCTCCGCGGGAGCCTAGGACGCCACGTTCACCGGTCGCGCAGCGATCCTGCCAACGCCCGGGCGAAGAACCACAGGTTGGCGGGCCGCTCCGCCAGACGTCGCGTCAGGTACGGGTACCACTGCTCGCCGAAGGGGACGTAGATCCGAACGGCGTAGCCGGCGTCGCGGAGCTCTCGCTGGAGCGGTTCGCGGATCCCGTGCAGCATCTGGAACTCGAAGCGGTCCTTCGCGACGCCGCGCTGCTCGGCCGCAGCACGGATGCGGTCGATGACGACGTCGTCGTGGGTCGCGAACCGCCCGTAGGTCGTTCCGTCGAGGACGAGCTCCGCGATGCGGACGAAGTTCTCCCTGATCCACTCTCGCTCCTGGCCGGCGAGCTCCTCCGGCTCCGCGTATGCGCCCTTCGTGATCCGCAGCGAGGCCCCGGCAGCGGTCAACCGCTCGACGTCGTCGAGCGTGCGGTGCAGGTACGCCTGGACCGCGCAGCCGACGTCGTGGCCGGCACCCACGAGATCTGTGGTGAGGTCAATCGTCCGTTGCGTGAGCGGTGAGCCCTCCATGTCGATCGTCACGTGCCTGCCGACACGGTCCGCGGCGGTGCACAGCTGCACGAACAGCTCCGTGCAGACGCCCTCGTCGACGTCGATCCCGAGCGCCGTCGGCTTCACCGAGATCCCGCTGGGCAGGCCCTCGGCGTCGAGCCGGTCGAGCGCGATCAGGTACTGGTCTGCCGCTGCCCGTGCGATCGCGAGGTCCGTGACGGACTCACCGAGCAGGTCGAGCGTCGCGGTGAAGCCGTCGGCGGCGTGACGTCTCACGACGGCAACCGCATCGTCGAGCGTCTCCCCCGCGACGAAGCGCAACGCCACGGCGCGCCCCGCCCGCGAGGTCATGGCGAGGTGACGGAGCCGCGCGCTGTCGGCGGCCGCGATCAGGGAGCGTCGGAGCATGCCTCAGCCTCGTCAGGAAATCGGGTTGCGTGGCTGGCCGGTGGTTTCACGCCACTTCTGCTCACGCTCGATGTAGTCGGTGAAGCCGCGCCGGAGGACCTCGTTGAACGTGCCGTCGGCGAGGTCGAGCAGCGAACCGAGGACCTGGTCCAGGAGTGCCCCGTCGACGATCTCGCGTGTCCACGACCCGACGATGAGCACTGCCCCTTCGCCGTCGAGCGCGAACCGGAGATCACCGGAGGTCTCGTTGCGGCGGAGCAGGTAGCGGTAGACGTCCGCCTCGTGCTGGTCGGGGCGTCCGACGAGCAGCGACTGGAGATGCAGCCGCTGTTCGTCGAGGTGCAGCATCACGGGGATCGTCCGCTTGCGCTCGCCGGCGAGCATCGTCATCAGCCGGCCCTCGCTGACGTGGTCGACGTCGAGCCCGAGGTCCGTGAGCCAGGTCCGCAGGGATCCGAGCAGGTCGTCGCTCACGTCACGCTCCCACGGGCTCCGCGAGCCGCGCGGCGTGCACGGCGAGGACGTCACCGTAGACGTCCAGCAGCTGCGTGACCGATCGGTCCCAGCCGGCGGATCTCCCCGCTGACAGGGCAGCTGCCACGGCCGCGGCATGTCGGTCCGCATCGGTCAGCAGCGACACGACGGCAGCAGCGTGATCATCGGGGTCGTGGCCCTCGACGAGCGCCCCGCCGGCGCCGACGGCGGCACGCAGCCCG
>RCMY010001539.1_pt1 | contig 42730 bp, 35 predicted proteins | sample 2041341 | NCBI WGS metagenome assembly RCMY01 (sample SAMN09708234, study PRJNA481090) | Marine sediment metagenome, whole genome shotgun sequencing project. | reverse complement strand
CGTCGCCGGCTCGCGCTACCGCGGTGACTTCGAGGAGCGCCTGAAGAAGGTCCTCAAGGAGATCACGTCACGCGGCGACATCATCCTCTTCATCGACGAGATCCACACCCTCGTCGGTGCAGGTGCCGCTGAGGGCGCCATCGATGCGGCCTCGATCCTCAAGCCGATGCTCGCCCGTGGCGAGATCCAGACGGTCGGCGCGACGACGATCGACGAGTACCGCAAGCACCTCGAGAAGGACGCTGCTCTCGAACGTCGTTTCCAGCCGGTCAAGGTCGCCGAGCCCTCGATGGAGCACACGATCGAGATCCTCAAGGGTCTCCGTGACCGCTACGAGGCGCACCACCGCGTGACCATCACCGACGAGGCGCTCGTCGCTGCCGCTGAGCTCGCGGACCGCTACATCTCTGACCGGTTCCTGCCGGACAAGGCGATCGACCTGATCGACGAGGCCGGCTCGCGTCTGCGCATCCGCTCGATGACGCAGCCGCCAGACCTCAAGGACCTCGACAAGAAGATCGAGGAGACCCGCTCCGCCAAGGAAGCGGCGATCGACAACCAGGACTTCGAGCGCGCGGCCAAGCTGCGCGACGAGGAGAAGAAGCTCATGGAGCGGCGTCAGGGCCGCGAGAAGGAGTGGCGCTCCGAGGGCCTCGACACCGTCCTGACCGTCGACGAAGAGGTCATCGCCGAGGTCCTCGCCACGTGGACCGGCATCCCGGTCTTCAAGCTCACCCAGGAGGAGACGGAGCGTCTCCTCAAGATGGAGGAGGAGCTGCACAAGCGCGTCATCGGCCAGGAGCAGGCGATCACCGCCGTCTCCAAAGCGATCCGCCGTACCCGTGCTGGCCTCAAGGACCCGAAGCGTCCGTCCGGCTCGTTCATCTTCCTGGGACCGTCCGGCGTCGGCAAGACCGAGCTCGCGAAGACGCTCGCCGAGTACCTCTTCGGTGACGAGGACGCGCTGATCCACCTCGACATGTCCGAGTACATGGAGAAGTTCACGGTCTCGCGCCTCATCGGCTCGCCTCCGGGCTACGTCGGCTACGACGAGGGTGGTCAGCTCACCGAGGCCGTTCGGCGCAAGCCGTTCAGCGTCGTGCTCTTCGATGAGGTCGAGAAGGCCCACCCGGACGTGTTCAACACGCTCCTGCAGATCCTCGAGGACGGTCGCCTGACCGACTCGCAGGGCCGCAACGTGGACTTCAAGAACACCATCCTGATCATGACGTCGAACCTCGGGACGAAGAACCTGACGTCGCCTGCGACCGGCTTCGCGGCCAAGTCCGACGACGAGTCGATGTTCGAGAAGATGAAGCGCCAGGTCGACGACGAGCTGAAGCGTCACTTCCGCCCGGAGTTCCTGAACCGCATCGACGAGACCATCGTCTTCCACCCGCTGACGAAGGAAGAGGTCAAGGAGATCGTCGACCTCCTCGTCAAGCGCGTGAAGACGCAGCTGCGGACCAAGGACATCGACTTCGAGCTCACCGACAAGCTGAAGGGCTGGTTGGCGGAGCAGGGCTACGACCCGCAGATGGGTGCTCGTCCGCTGCGTCGCGCCATCCAGCGCGAGCTCGAGGACAAGCTCTCCGAACACATGCTGCTCGGTGAGTACGGGCCGGGTCAGCTCATCGTCGCCGACATCGACGAAGAGGCCAACGAGGTCACCTTCCGCGCGGTCGAGGCTCCTGGAGCTCCGGACTCGCCACCCCTCGAGCTCGCCGGCAGCGGCGACGCGCCGACCGACGACGAGAGCTGACACCCCACCGCACGATCCTGTGACGGCCGCGAGCATCGCTCGCGGCCGTCGCCGTTGCCCACACCCCGCCGAGCGATGGATTTCCCTGCGTGGTGCAGGTTTCGGCATCGCTCGGCGCAACGGTGTCGCGGTGAGCGATGGATTTCCCTGCGTGGTGCAGGTTTTGGCATCACTCGGCGAGGCGGCGCTGGCGGGCCATGTGGAGGCGGAGCTCGACCTCTTCGATGAACGAGTCGGGGTGGTCGACGATCTCGTTGTCGACGCGCCACACGACCCAGCCGTCAGCACTGGCTTCGCGATCTCGTTGCTGGTCCCGAGCTCGGTCGATGCCAAGGCTGTGGAAGGGACGGCCATCGAACTCGACGGCGACCCGCAGATCGATCCACGCGGCGTCGAACTCGACCACCCGTCCTTGTCCGACGACGACCTTGGCGTTCAACGCCGGTGGACCGAACCCGTGAACGCGTCGGAGGGCCGCCTGCATCATGGCCTCCGACGATGATCGGGACGGATCGTCGAGGCCGAGCAGCTCCAGCATCTCACGGACCCGGGCGGCACCGCGATGGCCGGGACGGATACGGCTCTGTATCCCACGGGGCGTGACGGGCAGCCGCCTGCAGGCGTCAGCCGCGAGGGTCAGCAGTCGACGCACGCTCATGTAGCGAAGGCCAGCGAGGTCCACGATGGTCTCCGCGATCGTGGTCACCCGGATCCCGTCGACCGCGGCGACCTGTGACTCGTGGTCGACGCGGCTGACGAACGTGGCGTCGAGCCGGATCGGAGCGGGGTCGTGCCGCGCAAGCCTCACCGGCGTCTCGAGCGCGTACCCGCGGAGCCCCCACAGCGCCGCGGCCGACTCGTGCGTCGCCCAGGACTCGGGGAGGTACATCTGGCCGGCTCGCAGACGTGTCCGCGGAGTCACCGCCAGCGATCCGCTGGCGAGCACGCCAGGCGCGAGCGCGACCCACTCTCGCCGGGCCAGGCGCCCTTCGATCTCGCTCGGGGTGAAGCCGAGCGACAGCGCCTCGTCAGCCCTGAAGAGGCTGTGCTGACCGCGCGCACGCTGGAAGAGGCGGATCAGCCGCGGATCGCGGCGGGCGAGGGCAGGTCGGTTCGTCATTCCGTCAAGTCTTACTGAACATCGTCAGACTGCGCAAGAGCGCGTTGTTGAGATCTGTGGAGGACGCGAGCCGCCGCCACGATCCCTCCGCCGAGCGATGGATTTTCCTGCGTGGTGCAGGCTTGGGCATCGCTCGGCGATTCGGGGTCTGCGGCGAGCGATGGATTTCCCTGCGTGGTGCAGGTTTGGGCATCGCTCGGCGGTTCGGGATCGGTGGGGAGCGGGGTCGGGTGGACGGGGTTGGGCAGAGGCAGACGGGGCGTGGGGGTCTATCGTCGGATGTCCCTCGCTGAAAGGCCGCTGGTGTCCTTGGCTGATCTCGGATCCGGTCCGGCTCCCCAGCCGGTTGCTGGTGGCGCAGAGTTCGCCGCACGCGTCTACGACCTCGTCAAGGTCTACGGGCGCGACGAGTCGCAGGTCGTGGCGCTGGGCGGCGTCACGCTCGGGTTCGCGCGTGGGACGATGACCGCCGTCATGGGGCCGAGCGGCTCGGGCAAGTCGACGCTCCTGCACCTGCTCGCAGGGCTCGACCGGGTGACCACGGGACGCGTCTTCCTCGGCGACGACGAGATCACGATGGTCCGCGAGAAGGACCTGACGCGGATCCGACGCGACCGGCTCGGCTTCGTCTTCCAGTCCTCCAACCTCGTCCCGTACGTCGACGCCGAGCACAACATGCGCCTGCCCGCCAGGTTCGCGCGACGGAAGGTCGACGAGGCCTGGCGTGCCCGGATCGTCGACACCCTCGGCATCGCCGACCGGCTCCACCACCTGCCGGGGGAGCTGTCCGGCGGGCAGGAGCAGCGCGTCGCTCTCGCCCGGGCGCTCATCAGCCGCCCCGAGCTGCTCCTCGGTGACGAGCCGACCGGGTCGCTCGACCGCCACCGCAGCGGGCTCATCATGGACCTCCTCCGGCGGACGGTCACGGAGTTCGACCAGACGATCGTCCTCGTCACCCATGACCCTGCGGTGGCAGCGCGGGCGGACCGGGCGGTCTTCCTGGCGGACGGGCGGGTGGTGGACGACGTGGCATCACCCGACCTCACCCGCATCATCGACACCATGAAGCGCCTCGGAGCCTGACCATGTTCCAGCTCTCCCTCGCGTCGCTCCGACGTCATCCCGCCCGCTTCATCGCGACGGCCCTCGCGATCGTGATCGCGACCGGGTTCCTCGCCGGTGCGCTCATCCTGCGTGACTCGTTGGGCGCAGCGCTCCAGATCAACGCGGAGTCGCAGTTCGCCGGGGTCGATGCGGTGATCTCCCGGGAACCCGAGATCGACTTCGGCTTCGCGGGCGGGGGACCCGGTGGCGACGGGGTGCAGGTCGAGCTCGTCCCGTCGTCCGTGCTCGACGACGTCCGCGAGCTCCCGGAGGTCGCCGCCGCGGAGGGCTTCCTGTCCGGCCCGATGTCCGTGCTGGGGGATGAAGGGCCGATCCGAGGCGATCTCGGCGGGGGCAACGTTTGGTTGACGGACGCCGCGCTCAACCCGTTCGGCCTCGTCGAAGGGGTCGGCCCGTCGCAGCCCGGCGAGGTTGCCATCGACCGCGCCACCGCCGTGGCCGGGGACATCGAGGTCGGCGACGAGGTCCAGCTGTCGACGCCGGTCGGGGCGGCGCGCGCCACCGTCGTGGGCATCACGGTCTTCGGCGACCGCGACTCCGAGCTCGGAGGCGGCGACGTCCAGATCGTCGCGTCGGAGGCGTTCCGCCTCTTCGCCGCCGACGGAGACGGCTTCCAGGAGATCCGGATCCGCGCGTCAGGGACCGAGGTCGAGCTGATCGAAGCGCTGGCGACGGTCGTTCCCGGCGACTTCGACGTGCGGGGCGGCGATGCGGTCCGCGAGTCCGAGGGCGGCGACGCTGCGGGCATCGCGACGGGCATCGGCGTCGGCCTGCAGGTCTTCGCGTACCTCGCGATCATCGTGGGCGGGCTGATCATCTACAACACGTTCGCGGCGATCGTCGGCCAGCGGACGCGCGAGTTCGCGCTCCTCCGGGCGATCGGGGCGTCCCCGCGTCAGGTCCGACGGGCGGTCCGGATCGAGGCGTTCCTGCTGGGCCTGGTGGCATCGGTGGCGGGCGTCGGGCTGGGAGCGTTGCTGTACGTCCTCATCGCCGACTCGGTCCCTGCCTACCGGACCTACGTCGGCTCGGGGAGCGAGACCCTCGTGATCACCCGGGGGGCCGTCATCCAGGTCCTGTTGACGGGCGTCCTCGTGTCGGTGTTCTCGGCGATCATCCCGGCCTTCCGCGCGGGGCGTGCGCGCCCGATCGAGGCGCTCGCGGCCAGCCAGATCGACTCCGGCGGCACCTCGAAGCTCCGCACGGTCGCCGGTGTCGTGCTGCTCACGCTCGGAGTTGTGGGGCTCGTCTGGGGGACGGCCTCGGCGCCACCGCTGGTCGCAGCTGGAGGGGCGCTGTGCCTGTTCGTCGGAGCCGTCGTCGGAGGCCCGGTCCTCGCGCGGCTCGTCGTCGCAGCCATCAGCCCCATCGCGAAGCGGATGTCCGCGACCGGGAAGCTCGCCGTCGCGAACGTCGGTCGCAACCCCACACGCACGGCTGCGACGGCCAACGCGCTCGTCGTCGGGGTCTCGTTGGTCGTCTTCACGACGGCGGCCGGCGGGTCGGTGCGCGACTTCGCCACCGACCAGATCGCCCAGCTCACGGGGGCGGACCTGCAGGTCATCGCGACGCTGAACGACCCGCTCCGTCCCGAGCTGATCGAGGCTGTCCGCGAGGTCGACGGCGTCGGTGCGGTCGTCGCGTTCGCGGGCGTCATCGGGCAGGTGCCGGCGCAGCAGGACAACGGCCCGTTCGGGGAGGCCCCGCCCGATCCCGTCGGGGCGGCCGACTTCACCGGGCTCAGCGACGTCTCCGGCATGCGCGACGAAGCCGGCGAGCGCGTCGACACGCTTGACGACGAGGGGCTCCTCATCATCGACTTCTACGCTCAGGGAACCGACCTGGGAGTGGGTGACGAGCTCGAGGTCACGTTCGTCGACGGCGAGACCGAGACGCTCGCGATCGTCGGGGTCGTCCCGTTCTCGATCGACCTGTCCGCCCCGATCATCGTGTCGCCGACCGTCGCGGCACGCCACGGGGGACTCAACGCCACCTCGCTGTTGATCGGCGCCGACCTCCAGTCCGGTGAGGACATCAACGACATCGTCCGCCGCGTCGAGAACGTCGCGTTCGGCTTCTCCGGGGTCACGGTCATCGCCGGCAACTTCATCGCGGACCTCATCAGCTCCGTCTTCAACGTGATCATCTCCGGGATCAACGGCCTGCTCGCGATCGCGGTCGTGATCGCCCTGTTCGGCATCGTGAACACGCTCGTGCTGGCGATCGTCGAGCGCACGCGGGAGATCGGCGTGCTCCGAGCCGTGGGCATGACGCGTCGTCAGCTCCAGGCCACGGTGCGCACCGAGTCCATCATCGTGTCGCTGTTCGGGACGGCGTTGGGCATCGCGTTCGGGCTGTTCTCCGCGTGGGCCGTCACACGGCCGCTCTTCCGCGAGGTCGGCTCGGGCAGCCTGACGTGGCCGGTCCAGGAGGTCGGCGTCATCGTGGTCATCGGCCTGCTGATCGGGGTGCTGGCGAGCGTCCTGCCAGCGTGGCGCGCCTCCCGTCTGAACGTCCTCGACGCGATCCGGACCGGCTGATCGCGTCGGCCTGCAGGGCGGTGGTCGCTAGGATCTCTGCATCGAGCACGATCGGATGTGGTGGCGGTGGCGAACGACCTGATCGACTCCACGGAGATGTATCTCCGGACGGTGCTCGAGCTGCACGAGGAGGGGATCCCCGCCCTCCGTGCCCGCCTTGCGGACCGGCTGGGGTTGTCGGCACCGTCGGTGAGCGAAGGTGTTGCCCGGCTCGTGCGCGAGGACCTGCTCGAGATGGCCGAGGACCGCACCGTCACGTTGACGGAGCGTGGGCGTGCCATCGCCGAGTCGGTGATGCGGAAGCACCGGCTGGCGGAGCGCCTGCTGGTCGACGTCCTCGGGATCGAGCGGGAGTTCGTCCATGAGGAGGCCTGCCGCTGGGAGCACGTCATCTCCGATCGTGTCGAGGAGAAGCTGATCGCGTTCCTCGGCTCCCCGGACCGCAGCCCGTACGGCAACCCGATCCCCGGGTACTCCGAAGCCGCGGACGGACCGCAGGTCTCGCTCGCCGAGCACGGCGTCGGGGTGATCCGCATCGAGCGGATCTCGGAGCGCCTCCAGGCGGACCACGAGCTCATGGGCGCGCTTGACCGTGCGGGGCTGTCGGCGGGCGACGTCGTCGAGGTGACGGCCACCGTCGACGGGCTGCGCCTCGAGGCCGGCGGGGGTGTCGCGGTCAGCGACGAGGCGTCACGTTTCCTCTACGTCACGCCGGCCACGTCCTGATCATCGACGATCGTGTCCGCTCGCTCGTGGCGGATCTGCACACGTGGGGCGACGCGCAGCGCCGCGACCTGCCATGGCGCGACACGCGCGATCCGTGGGAGATCCTGGTCTCCGAGCTGATGCTCCAGCAGACCCAGGTGGCTCGGGTGGTGCCGCGATGGGCCGCGTTCCTGCAGCTCTTCCCGACCATCCGCGCGGCCGCCGACGCCCCGCGCAGCGAGCTGATCCGCGCATGGCAGGGGCTCGGCTATCCGCGTCGGGCCGTGAACCTGCATCGCTGCGCGCAGGTTGTCGTGGAGGAGCACGACGGTGCCGTCCCCGACGATCTCGACGCGCTTCTCGCGCTGCCGGGCATCGGCCCGTACACGGCCAGGGCGATCCTGGCGTTCGCGTTCGAGCGCGACGTCGGCGTGGTGGACACCAACGCCTCGCGCTTCCTCTCCCGCGCGGTCGTGGGGGAACGCCTCACCGCCCGCACCGCCCAGACGTGGGCCGACGTGGTCGTGCCCGGCGGCACCGGATGGGCGCACAACCAGGCCGTCCTCGATCTCGGGGCGACGGTCTGCGTCCGCCGGTCGCCCCGCTGCGACGACTGCCCGATCCGGAGCCGCTGCGCGTGGGCGCGTGCGGGATTCGCCGAGGAAGACCCCGCGGGACGCAGCGCGGGGGCGCCCACGCGTCAGGCCCGATTCGACGGGTCGGATCGCCAGGGTCGTGGACGTCTGGTGGCTGCGCTCGGGAGCGGCGACGTTCCCGTTGACGATGCCGCGCGCGCGATGGGATGGCCTGACGACGCGGCGCGGGCGTCACGGGTGGTGGCCGATCTCGTCCGAGATGGGTTGGTCGTGGAGGACCGGGGAATGCTGGCGCTGCCGGACTGACCAGCCGTGACGCGGTCAGACGGGTGTACGCAATGGCCACGGAGCGCAACATCGCGGAGTATGGTCCGCGCAAGGGCGCCGACGCTTCGAGCGCAGGGGTCCCGGTCAGGAGTCGGAACGGTGAGCATCTCGGGTGGGCGGCTGAGCCTGCGTGACGTGGTCCAACAGCTTGCGCCGGGAACGGTCCTGCGCGAGGCGCTGGACCGCATCCTCGCGTCCGGACGAGGCGCGTTGATCGTGCTGGGACCGGAGGCCGAGCTCGAGCCGTTGATGTCGGGCGGCTTCCGCATCGACACGAACGTCACCTCCCAGCGGCTGGCCGAGCTGGCGAAGATGGACGGTGCGATCCTCATCGATCCGGTCGCCGAGCGGATCTTGCGGGCGAACCTGCACCTGGTCCCGGACTCGTCGATCCCGACCAGTGAGACCGGAACCCGCCATCGCACCGCTGAACGCGTGGCGCGGCAGTCCGGCCGCCCCGTGATCACGGTCTCGGAGTCCCGGCGGACGGTGACGCTCTACACGGCCAACGGCAGTCGTGCCCTCGAGGCCGCGAGCACGCTGCTGTTCCGCGCGAACCAGGGGCTGAGCACGCTCGAGCGCTACCGAGCTCGGCTCGACGAGGTGTCACGCACGCTTGCCTGGCGAGAGACCGAGGACTCGGTCACGCTGCGCGAGGTGGTCACCTTGCTGCAACGGGCCGAGATGGCGCAGCGGATCGCTCGCGAGGTCGAGGGGGTCATCCTCGAGCTCGGGGCTGAGGGCCGACTCGTTCGACTCCAGCTCGACGAGCTCGTCGGGACGGGCGAGGACGAGCGTGAGCTGGTCGTCCGCGACTACATCGGAGACCGACGTCGCAAGGTCGAGTCGGTGCTGTCCGAGCTCGCGAAGCTCACGACCGAGGAGCTGCTGGGCGGCGAGGAGATCGTCCTGTTGCTGGCTCGCGAGGGGCAGGAGTTCGACGACCCGGTCACCCCGCGGGGGCATCGGATGCTCAGCCGGATCCCACGGCTGCCCGACCCTGTCATCGAGAAGGTCGTCAGCCACTTCGGGACGCTGCCGCGGATCATGGCCGCGTCGCGCGAGGAGCTCAACGAGGTCGAGGGCGTCGGTGGCGCTCGCGCTCGGGCGATCAAGGATGGCCTGCGGCGCATGTCGGATCCGGCCCTGCTGGATCGCGCCGGAGGCTGGTGACACCGGGTTCGCAGGATCGCGACGCGCCGGCCACGCAACGTGGTGAGTTGACCCAATGTTGACCTCAGGTCGCACATCTTCTCGATGTGTCCGACGCCCTTCGTGGTAGTTTGGGCCAGCACGGGTTGTTTCGGCGGAACCGGGCGCACGTCACCAAGAACTGATGTTCCGGTGACGGCGGCGCGTGGCCATGGGACGCCCTCGCGGGTGTCCTGGATCAACTGCCCAAGGGAGTCAGCGCCTCATGACGTATCGCGTCGGCGACACGGTCGTCTACCCGCACCACGGTGCGGCGGTCATCGAGAAGAAGGAAGAGCGCGAGCTGCTGGGGGAGCGGCGCGACTACCTCGTGCTCCGTCTGACCTACGGCGATCTGACCCTGATGGTCCCGGAGGACTCGTGCGAGGAGGTCGGGATTCGCAGCGTCGTCTCGAAGAGGGAGGTCGAGAAGGTCCTCGTCATCCTCCGCCAGCCCGAGGGAGCGGCACCGAAGAACTGGTCACGACGCTTCAAGGCGAACTACGAGATGCTGCGCTCCGGCGACATCTACCAGGTCGCGGAGGTCGTCCGGAACCTCGCCACCCGCGACGGTGCCAGCGGCCTCTCCGCAGGGGAGAAGCGCATGCTGACCAAGGCCAAGCAGATCCTGCTGTCGGAGCTCGCCGCCGCCATCAAGAAGGACGAGGCCGAGGCGGAGGACCTGGTCAACCGCGCCCTCGACATCGCCATCGCCGCGAGCTGACCGTCGGCCCACATGGCGCGACACGACCCCGCCGCACGGCGGGGGTCGTCGTGGTCAAGCGGGGCAGCGTTCCGGCCGACAGGGAACACAGAGGACGGACCGGGTGGCGGTCTGCCGTGACGTGATGAGCACTCGTGGGGAAACGACGCTCCGTGAGCTTGATGGTCGAGGCGATCCGCCTCGCGATCGTCTTGTTCGCGCTCGCGGCTGGCTACGCCGCCAGCACGCCCGCCGCACGGTTCCTGGGAGCGGCTGAGCCGGAGTCGCTCCGGCTCGTCAGCGCTGTCCTCGGTGCCCTGTCCGGCTATGTCGCCGGCGGCATGCTCGGCCGCGCGATCATCAAGCGGGTCGACCGGGCCCAGACGAACCTGCAGCAGGTCGACGCGGCGGTGCTCGTCTCCGGGGCGCTCGGGGCGACCCTCGGGGTGCTGGTCGCGGTCGTCGTCTCGTTGCCGATCCTGATCCTGCCGGCCAAGCAGTTCACCGTGCCGATCGCCATGTTGCTCGTTCTGCTGCTCGCGTACGGCGGAGGCCTCACGGGAGCGAACCGCGGCGGTGACCTCTCGCGCTGGGTCGGCGTGCGCGGTCGGCTCAACGTGGTGAGCCCGAGCCGTGGCGGGGGGACGATGCTCATCGACACGAGCGCGCTGATGGACGGACGGATCGTCGACGTCGCGCGCGCGGGGTTCCTCGCTGGGACTCTGGTCGTGCCGCAGTTCGTCCTGGAGGAGCTCCAGTCCCAGGCTGACGTCGAGGACCCGCGGCGCCGCGACATCGCCCGTCGGGGCCTTGATGCCCTGCGCATCCTGCAGGACGAGCATCTCGTCGGGGTCGAGGTCACCGACGAGGACGCTCCGGAAGCACGCGACGTCGACGCGAAGCTCGCTGCGGTCTGCCGGCGCCGCAGCGCCGCGCTGATCACCGTCGACGCCAACCTCGCACGGCTCGCCGAGATCAGTGGGCTGCGGGTGCTGAACCTCCACGCCCTCGCCGAGGCGATGCGCGCACCGGTCCTGCCGGGCGACGAGCTCTCGGTCCGCGTGATGCGCGAGGGCCAGCAGCCAGCGCAAGGGGTTGGTTACCTGCCGGATGGCACCATGGTCGTCATCGAGCGAGCCGCTGCCGCCGTCGGCGAAGAGATCCTGGTCATGATCACGTCCATCACGCAGACCCGGCAGGGACGGATGCTCTTCGCGCGTCGCGCTGAAGAAGCGGACGTCATCGATCACCCGCATCGCGCCTCGGCCTGACCGATGGCGACCCCGACGCTGGGCGTCGTGATCGTCGCGGCCGGATCCGGTCAGCGCCTCGGCAGCGATGAGCCGAAGGCGTTCGTCGATCTGTCCGGCGTGACGTTGCTCGGGCATGCCCTGGCCCGCGTCCGCGAGCTCGAGCCCCTTCGGATCGCCGTCGTGCATCCCGACGGGTTCGGGGACCGCACCGCGGCGATCTGCGCAGGGCCCGACGTGATCCTCGCGGTGGGCGGGGCGACCCGTGCTGCGAGCGTCCGGGCCGGGCTGGCGGTGCTCGAAGGGTGCGACGTCGTCGCCGTGCACGACGCGGCGCGGTGCCTCCAACCTGCGTCGGTGATGCGCGAGGCCGTTGCTGCGCTGACCGAGGGCGTGCTCGCGGCTGCGCCGGCGCTTCGGGTCGCGGACACGCTGAAGCGGACCCGTGCCGGGAGCACGGCTCCGATCGTTCTCGAAACGGTGGATCGGGCAGATCTCTGGGCGGTCCAGACCCCCCAGGTCGCCCGACGCCAGGACCTCCTCGTGGCCGCGCATGCGACGGGTGCTCCGGACGCGACCGACGACCTGGGCCTGCTCGAGTGGGCCAGAGCGCGTGGCCTCGTCGGCGGTGACGTCCGGCTCGTCCCGGGGGCCGACGCGGGGCGCAAGATCACCTGGCCTGACGATCTCATCGTCGCTGCCGCCGAGCTGGCGCGGGACGGCTCGACCAAGATGTCCCACCCGTTGGAAGGGCCTCCCATGCGCATCGGCACCGGTCATGACGTGCATCCCTTCGCTGAGGAGGAGCGACCGCTCGTGCTCGGCGGCGTGGAGGTGGATCCCGTCAAGGGCCTCGCCGGGCACTCGGACGCCGACGTCGTCTCGCACGCGGTGATCGACGCCGTGCTGGGAGCGACGGCGGCCGGCGACATCGGGCAGCGCTTCGGGGTCGACGACCCGGCGATCGCGGGCGCACGCTCGGTCGAGCTGCTGGCGATCGTGGTCGCCGAGGCCGAGGCTGCGGGGTGGGTCCTGGGCAACCTCGACATCACCGTGCTGGCCCAGCGGCCGCGCCTCTCGCCTCACCGGAACGCGATCGTGGCTGGCGTGGCCGCAGCCGTCGGGCTCCCGGTCACGGCGGTCTCGGTGAAGTTCACGACCACCGACGGGCTCGGGGCGATCGGTCGCGGCGAGGGCATCATGGCCACGGCGTCGGTCCTGATGCGGGCCGTGTGACACCTCTTCCAGATGTCCGCGCGTCTGTCGAGCATCGGTGTGGTTGTATCGCTCGTCCGGGAGCAGATCCCGTGCGGTTGTCCACGCACGGCGATTGGCTCAGCGCTGGAACGCATCGTCCGCGGTGCACCGGCCTCGTGGTGTTCCTGATCTCGACGTGGAGATTGGGTCTCGTGACCCATGCCGGGACCCCATCCTGTTCGTACTGTCCGTTGTCACAAGTCCGGGCTCGTCGTGCGACCGCGCCCGACGCCCCATCAGCCAGGAGATTCCGTTGGCCACCTCGCGATCCAACCGGTTGCTCGTCATCGGTCTAGCCGTCTTCGTGGTCGGCGCCGCTCTCGTGCTCTTCCTCACCAGCCGTGACGGCGGGAACGCGACTCCCGTCGAGCAGCCGACCGGGGTCGCCTCGCCGACGCCGAACCCGAGCGCCTCTGAGACCGGCCCCCCGCCGAACGCTCGCGTCCCGAGGCCGGTTCCGCTCCCGGAGGGCTACGAGGCCGTCGCGATCACGATGAACCTCGCGCAGGGCGTGATCGGCCTGCCCAGCCCGGGTGACCGTGTGAACCTGTACGGCGTCTACTCCAGCACCGGGGTTGCGACGCTCGACGTCGAGATCGAGCGACTCGCCCGCGAGCCCGACTTCAAGCCACCGGCCGGCGTCCGGCTCATCGCGACCAACGTGCTCGTCCTGGCGAGCCTCGGACCGAACGGTGAGTTCGGTGGCGGCAACCCGACGTACCTGCTCGCCGTTGACACCAACATCGCCGAGACCGTCATCTACGCGACGAACTTCGAGTCGATCCACGCCACGCTGGTGCACCCGGACGCCGCCCCGTCGGACTCCGACGGACGCAGCCGCCTCAACATGCTGAACGACGCTCCCTCGGACCAGACGCCGCCCGAGGGGTCGCTCGAGAACGAGAACGGTCCGAAGGACCCGATCCGTCAGGCCGAGGAAGACGCGGCTGCTGCGGCCGAGGCTGAGGCCCAGGCCGAAGCCGACGCGTCGAGCAGCGAGGGTGGCCAGTGAGCAAGATCCCGATCCTCGTCGTCGAGCCGGATCCGTGGCTCGCCATCGCCATCGAGTCAATGCTCGGTGACCTCCAGCCGCGGCCCGAGATGTTCGCCGTGGCCGATGTCGAGGAGCTGTACGGCTACGCGAAGAGCGGGGCCGTCGTCGTCGCCGGTCCGTCCTGTCGTCCTGCGGCGGCGATCGCGGAGCTGCAGGCGTTCCACGACGCGTTCCCGTCCGCCCGGATCGTCCTGGCGTTCGACAAGCGTCCGGGTGCCAACATGGCCGAGGTCGTCCGCGTTGGTGCGGAGTCGCTCGTCGACCCGCGCGACGAGGAGGCGCTCAGCGAGTCGATCCGCCGCTCGCTGGTCCTTGCGGACGCGACCGCCCCCACGACGCTCGTGGTCGCCTCGGACGGTGGACTCGACGCCCCGCCCGAGGGCCGGGTCTTCACGGTCTGCTCGGCCACCGGTGGCTGTGGCAAGACCTTCTACGCCTCCAACGCTGCGTACATGCTGTCGAAGTACACCCGCGGCAAGGTGGCGCTGGTCGACCTCGACCTGCAGTTCGGTGAGGTCGTCACCGCGATGCGGGTGCGCTTCAAGCACACGATCGCCGACGCCATCGAGATCGACTCGGACGACGAGCTCGAGGCCTACATCCCCGAGATGATGGTCGCTCACGAGTCGGGCGTCTGGATCCTGCCGGCGCCGGCCGACCCGGCCCAGGCCGATCAGATCCGCCCGCAGGACATCACCCGGATCATCCGGGCGCTCCAGAACCACTACGACTACATCATCGTGGACAACCCGACCGGCTTGGGTGACCAGACGCTGGCGGCGATGGATCTCAGCGAGCACCTGTTCATCCTGGCCGCGCTCGACCTCTCGTCGGTCCGCAACCTCCGCCTCTTCCTGCAGACGATCGACCGGCTCCAGATCCCGGACGACAACCTGTCGCTGATCCTGAACAAGGAGCAGTCGGGCGTCGGGATCGACGCAAGTCAGGTCGAGAAGCTCTTCCCGGCCGGGTTCCGCTCGACGATCCCGTTCTCCAAGGACGTGCCCAAGTCGATGAACCAGGGCATCCCCGTGCTGGCATCGGTCCCCGAATCGCCGCTCGGCATCGAGATCGTCGAAGGGCTCATGGACTTCCTCAACCCGGCGGACCGCGCGACCGCCAAGGCCGACCTCGACTCCTTCGGGACGACCGGCTTCTTCGCGAAGCTGTTCAAGAAGAAGAAGGAGTCACCGGACGTTCCCGGTGATGATGCCGAGAAGCTGCGCATGGTGACTGGCGACGGAGATCGTTCATGAGGCTCTCGGACAAGCTTGCCGCGCAGAACGCGGAGAAGGCAGCGAAGAAGGCGCCGGCGAAGAAGGCCGTGGCCAAGAAGGCGGCCAAGAAGGCGCCCACGAAGAAGGCGGCGGCCAAGAAGGCCACGGGCAAGGCCGCAGCCGCCAAGGCTGCGCCGAAGTTCGGCAACACCCGTGACGGCGAGCGCGCTGGTGGCCGCTGGAACGACGCCAAGCGTCAGGTCCGTGACCTCGTCCTGCGCGAGCTGGCCCCGAAGATGTCCGGGCCGAACGCCCTCAACGGCGAAGATCTCCAGAACGAGGCGCGGGACGCAGTCGACATCATCCTGGCCCGCGAGGACGTCGAGGTCTCGCCCGCGGAGCGTCGCAACTTCACCGCAGAGCTGCTCGCGGACCTTCTCGGCTACGGCGCGCTCGACCCCCTCCTGCGCGATCCGGCCGTCAACGAGGTCATGTGCAACGCCTACGACCAGATCTACGTCGAGAAGGCCGGCAAGCTCACGCTGACGGACATCAAGTTCGCTGACCGTCAGGCCTACCGGCAGGTGATCGACAAGATCGTGCTGCAAGCAGGCCGTCGGCTCGACGAGTCCAGCCCCATGGTCGATGCCCGCCTCCCGGACGGATCGCGTGTCAACGCGATCATCCCGCCGATCGCGCTCAGCGGTGCCAGCCTGACGATCCGTCGGTTCTCCGAGGACCCGTTCACCGTCCAGGACCTCATCAGCTTCGGCTCCATCACCGACGACCTCGCGCTCGTGCTCGAGGCGTGTGTTCGCGGAAAGCTCAACATCCTGGTCTCTGGCGGAACCGGTTCCGGCAAGACGACGCTGCTGAACGTCATGAGCCGGTTCATCCCCGAGGACGAGCGCATCGTCACCATCGAGGACGCGGCGGAGCTGCGGCTCCAGCAGCCCCACGTGGTCACCCTCGAGACGCGCCCGGCCAACGCCGAGGGTTCCGGTGAGGTCTCCATCCGTGACCTCGTCAAGAACTCGCTGCGCATGCGCCCCGACCGCATCGTGGTCGGTGAGTGCCGCGGCGGTGAGGCGCTTGACATGCTCCAGGCGATGAACACCGGTCACGACGGGTCGCTCACGACCATCCACGCGAACACGCCCCGCGACGCGATGTCGCGGCTCGAGACGCTGGTCCTGATGGCTGGCATGGATCTCCCGCAGCGGGCCATCCGCGAGCAGATCGCGTCGGCCGTCGACGTCATCGTGCAGATCGAGCGGCTCCCCGACGGGCAGCGCAAGATCACGAACCTGACCGAGATCCAGGGGATGGAGGACGCGACGATCGTCCTGCAGGACATCTTCGAGTACCAGCCCAAGGTCGAGAACGGCCGTCACGTCGGGCTGATCGTCCCGACGGGGCTTCGGCCGCGGTTCCTCGACAAGCTGGCCCAGGAGGGCGTGGAGCTGCCGGCGGCAGTCATGCGCAACCCGAACCAGGGCGCCACGCGGACAGCCGCGAGGACGAAGAAGGGTCGCTGATGGAGTCCTTGATCGCTGCGGGCCTCGTTGGGCTGGGGCTTGCCATCATCGTGGTGTCGCTGCTTCAGCGCGCCCGAGCTCGCGATGACGAGCTGCTCACGCTGCTCGATCTCCCGTACGCCGAGGAGGACATCGACCCGTCGGACGTCGCCAAGCGTGTCGGGCTGCTCGAGCCCGGCGTCGGCGCGGTGAGCAACGTGCTCGACCGCCTCGACCTCACCACGAAGCTCGCACAGCGTCTCGAACGCGGACGCGTGCCGCTGCGACCCGGCGAGTTCGTGCTGCTCGTCGCCGTGCTCACCATCGCGCTGGCGATCTGGACCTGGGCGCTCGTCGGGCAGCCGCTGTTCGCCGCCGTCGCGATCCTCGTGGTCCCCGCCGTCTCGGTGCGGGTCGTGGACCGCAGGTTCACGAAGCGCCAGTCCGCCTTCACCGAGCAGCTGCCGAGCGCGCTGTCGCTGATCGCGTCGTCGCTCCGGTCCGGCAACTCCTTCCTCCGAGCCATCCAGTCCATGGTCGACCAGGCGCCACCGCCGATGAGCGAGGAGTTCTCTCGCGTCGTCGCCGAGACGCAGCTGGGCACCCCGCTCGTCGACGCGCTCGAGCACATGAGCGCGCGTCTCGAGGTCGAGGACTTCGGCTGGGTCGTCCAGGCCATCCGGATCCAGCAGGAGGTCGGTGGCAAGCTCGCGGACCTGCTGTTCACCCTCGGCGACTACATGCGTGCTCGCGAGGACGTCCGACGTGAAGTCGAGGTCCTGACCGCCGAAGGCCGCTTCTCCGCATGGGTCATGGCGGCGCTGCCGATCTTCGTCGGGCTGTTCATCCAGGCCACGAACCCCGGCTACATCGCGGCGCTGTTCAGCGGGACGGGGCTCTTCCTCCTCGCCGGTGCCCTCGTCAGCGTGGCGATCGGGCTCTGGCTCATCATGCGGATGGTCAACAAGGTGGCGCTCTGATGGACACCAACGCATCCCTCGCCGCCTTCGTCGCCGTCATCGGGCTGGCGATCATGATCTATGGCTTCTTCCAGTCGCGCCGCAACTCCTCGATCGAGGAGCTGATCGAGGAGTGGGACTCCGCACCTGGTGGGACGCTCGACGAGTACACGGCGTCGTTGTCCGTCCCGGCCTACTCCCGCATCTTCGCGCCGATCGCGGCGAGCATCTCGGAGAGGGCGAGCAGCCTGCTGCCCAGCAACTACCTCGACAACCTCCGGCGCCGACTGGTCCTCGCCGGCCTGACGCGCGACATCAACGCCGAGGAGTTCCTCACCTATCAGGTGATCGCCGTGGCGGCCGGTGCCGTCGCCGGCCTCGCCGTGCCGACCTTGATCAGCTTCGAGGGGGCTCGCGGCGTCGCTGTCGGTCTGCTCACCTTCGCGCTGATCGCCGTGCTGCCCAAGCAGCGCCTCGACGGTGCCCGCGCGGCTCGCGTCGAGGAGATCGAGCGCGAGCTCCCCGACGTCCTCGACCTGCTCGCCATCTCCGTCGAGGCCGGCGTCGGTCTCGAGGGGGCGTTCGCCGTCGTCACCGACCGGTTCGACTCGGAGCTGTCGCGCGAGATCGGGCACACCATCAAGGAGATGCAGCTCGGGCTCAACCGCTCACAGGCGCTGCAGAACCTGCGTGCCCGCACCGAGATCCCGAACCTGACCTCCTTCATCCTGGCGCTGATCCAGGCCGACGCGCTGGGCATGCCGCTGACGCGGATCCTCAAGACGCAGGCGGAGGAGATCCGCGCGCGTCGTCAGGCCAAGGTCCGCGAGCAGGCCGCGAAGCTGCCGGTGAAGCTGCTGTTCCCGCTCGCCGCCTTCATCCTCCCGGCGCTCTTCGTCGTCATCCTCGGGCCCGCAGCACTGAGCATCTCCGAAGCGCTCTGATCCGCCTCCGGGCGAGCGAGGACGGGACCGCGTGAGCGACACGTCCACGACCTTCGAGGTGCCCTACATCGGCGGCACCCAGCTGCCGTGGCTGCGTGGGGCCGTCGTGGCCGTGCGCTGGGCGCTGGTCGCGCTTGCGGGGATCGCCCTGCTCCTCGACGGGCTCGCCACGGCAGAGATCGTGGCGCTCGTGCTGACGGCCGCCTTCGCGACGTGGCGGACGATCGGTGCCCTCGGCGCGAGGGCATCGCTGCGCACGGTGCTGATCCTCGAGGCGCTCATCGGCCTCATCGCGGTCCTGCTGACCGATCAGTTCACCAGCCCCTTCCTGCCGCTGCTCATGCTGCCCCTCTTCACCGCAGGGCTGGGCGCCGGCTTTCCGGCGACGATGCCGTCCTGGTTCTTCTGCACCGCGGTGATCTTCGGCGTTCAGGCGGCCACCGGCGAGAACCTCGCCGGTGCGGCGACGGGTGCGCTGCTGCTGCTGACGCCGTCGGTGATCGGGGCGATCGGGCGACAGATGGTGCTGCGGATCGAGGAGGAGTACGAGGTCGAGTTCGGGCGCGTCGAGTCCCTCGAGGGCGTGAACGAGCTGCTGGCCGCGCTGACCGAGCAGGTCCGCTCGCTCCCGGTTGCCCGCAAGCCGTCCGAGGTCATGGCGCAGGTCCGCGACCAGATCATGAACAAGTTCGAGCCGGACGCCGTCGCGCTGCTGATCCATGAGCGTGACATGTGGCGGCCCGTCCACGTCGAGGGGCTGGAGATCGACGGGCCGATCCCGCATCGTGCTCTGCCCCAGCCCCTGCTCGATCGCGGCCCGCTCAGCGGTCCGTCCGCGACACCGTTCCTCCGGCCGGGGCAGGGGCTCAGCCCCTCGTCCGAGGGAGGGCTCTATCAGTGGCTCTGGTCACGTGGGCAGCCGATCGGGCTCCTCGCGCTGGAGTACCGCGACAGCCGCGACCTCGACCGCGTCGACCCGGCAGAGCTGGAGCGCATGTCGATCCCGCTGGCGCTGGCGCTGGACAACTCGATGTGGTTCGAGCGGCTCCACACGCTCGGGGTGGACGAGGAGCGGCAGCGCATCGGGGCAGAGCTGCATGATCGCTTCGCCCAGTCCCTCGCCTTCATCGGGCTGGAGCTCGATCGCGCCATCCGCAACAACCCGGAGTCCTCAGAGCTCGGCCGGATCCGTGACCACGTCCGCGAGACGCTCGGGGAGCTCCGCGAGACCATGCGCGACCTCAGGGTCCATGTGACGGAGGAGCGCTCGCTCGAGGAGATCCTCACGAGCGAGCTGGAACGGTTCGGTGACCGGTACGGCGTCATGGCGACGCTGCTGATGCCGGAGGGTGGGCTGCCGCGGCTGTCGCTTCCGGTCGAGCAGCAGTTCCTCCGGATCGTCCAAGAGCTGCTGGTGCTGGCCGAGCGAGAGCAGAAGGCGACGCAGGTCGAGGTCTGGCTGGCGGTCGACTCTGCCGGCGTGCTCCTCGGGATGGACGACGACGGCAACGGACAGCCCGACGAGCGGCTCGGCGCTGAGGCGCGTCAACGGCTCGACGTCGTGCGCGCGCGTGCTGACGCCATCGGCGCGGAGGTCGTTCGTCGGGCGACCCCGGGGGAGGGGGCGGCGACCCGCGTCTTCCTGGCCAACCTCCGTCCGCCGACGGAGGCCGAAACCGCGCCGTCTGCCCGTTCGACCACGTAGGTTCATGGTGGTCGGGGGACTCTGATTCCCGAAAGGCGTTCCCGATGGTGCGTGTGCTCCTGGTCGATGACCACAAGCTGGTTCGCGAAGGGCTGCGGCGGACCCTCGAGGACGCGGGGTTCGACATCGTCGGCGAGGCGGCCGACGGTGCGGCGGGGCTGGACCTCGCGGAGCGACTCCGACCTCACGTCGTGCTCATGGACGTCTCGATGCCGGTCCTCGACGGGATCACCGCGACGAAGCGGATGCGCATGCGTTCGCCGGAGTCGCACGTCGTCATCCTGACGATGCACGCCGATGACGACATCATCACCAAGGCCCGGTCCGCGGGCGCGAGCGGTTACATCCTCAAGGATGCGTCCGGGGACGAGGTCGTCGAGGCGGTACGCCTCGCGGCTCAGGGCCGCAAGATCCTCGGCTCGACCGTCGCTGACGCGCAGGAGATCATCGCGGCTGGAGAGGGCGGCGACGACGGGCCCAGCGCGTCGGAGGTCGGCCTGACCGACCGGGAGACCCAGATCCTCCAGCTCCTCGCGGACGGGTGCTCACCGAAGGAGGTCGCGGAGAAGCTGTTCATCAGCCCCAAGACCGTACGCAACCATCTGTCCAAGGCCTATGAGAAGCTGGGCGTCGGGAGCCGGTCGGCAGCGATCGTCTCTGCGGTGAAGCTCGGGGTCGTCGAGCTCGACTGACGACCACGGACGGTGGGTAGGGACGTTTGTCCCATGCGCTCAGCGTGCTGATGGGGCACAGTGTCTTCAGCGGCGGACGGGAGTTTCGCCCACACCACAGCCCAAAGGCAGCCTCATGGTCCAGTCCCTGCAGTCCTTCTTCGCCCGCTTCCGTCGTGAGGACGGCGCCACGATGGTGGAGTACGGCATCATGGTCGCGCTCAGGTCGTCGCGATCGTCGCGGTCCAGACCCTCGGTAACTCGACCAACGACACGTTCAACGACGTGAACACCACGCTGACCGAGAACACGACCCCCTGATCTGACGTTCTTCTGATGGGCCGCGACCTTCGGGTCGCGGCCCTTCTGCATGTCCCGCAAGCTTCTCGACATCGAATGACGCTGCGTGCCCGATTGGTCACGGTGGGCGGTGTCTTGCGGAACCCGTTGCGCACTGCGCACGAAAGCGGAGAACGTGTCGTCTCATCCGGACCGGATCGTCACTCGATGGGGGACGCTGCGTTGAACGTGTTGATGACAGCAATGAGGCACTCGCCCGATGCCGTCCCGGACCCTGGTCCCGGATGTGCGACGGAGAACGGCGAGGCGACCAACGGGCTTCTCGCGCGGACAGTCGCAGATCTGGGGCACCTGTCCCGCTCCACGGGCCACGACAGCAGGCACGCTGGTTCCAGGTCGACGAGATTCTGAGGGGGATTTCGATGAAGAACACCACCACGCTGCAGGCGCTCATCTCGCGTCTCCACCGCGATGACGCCGGCGCCACGATGGTCGAGTACGGGATCATGGTCGCCCTCATCGCGATCGTGGCCATCGCCGCGATCCAGGCGGTCGGCTCCTCGACGCTCACCAGCTACGACAACAGCGCCAACGTGGTCTCGACCACGACAAGCGGCTGACGCAGCGCGGGACGGTTGTCCCATACTCCGCAGGCCAGTCCTGCACCATGATCTCCACAGCATCACCGAAGCATCCCGAGGACGACGACATGAACATCGAGCAGCACGACGACGAAGGCGCGGTCCTCGTCGAGTTCGCCATCGTCTTCACGCTCTTCATCAGCCTCCTCTGGGGGATCCTGATGTACGGCTTCGTCTTCGCGCTCGACCAGTCGATGACGCACGCGGCTGCCGAGGGGGCCCGCGCCGCCGTCGTGAGCGCGACCGGCACCGAGGAAGCCACGGCCCAGGCGGTCGTCGCGGACCAGCTCGACTGGATCGGCGGCTACGGACAGCACCTCGTCGTCACGACGAACGTCGCTCCCTGCGACTACGAGGCGACGCGGAACTGCATCACCGTCACCGTCTCCTACCCCTACGCCGATCAGCCCATCATCCCGTCGCTCCTGAAGGTCATCGCGCCCGAGCGCATCCTGACCGAAGCGACCGCGCAGCTCTGATGTCCAGCTTCCACGCACGTACCACCCAGTTCGAGGGGCCCATGAAGAAGCTCACCTCCAACCTCCGCGCGACCGGCCGCCGCCTTCGTGACGACGAGACCGGCGCCATCGCGATCCTCGCGGCGGCCTCGCTGACGCTTGTGGTCGCCTCCGCCGCGCTGGCCGTGGACACGGGCCGCATCGCGCTCATGAGCCGTGACCTCCAGAAGGTCGTCGACCTTGCCGCCCTTGACGGCGCGCAGGTCTTCGGCAACCGCTTCGAGGAGCTGTGCGGCAACGAGCGGACCCGCGAGTGCGTCGAGCGTGAGACCACGCGCATCGTCCTCGAGTCGGTCGACCGCAACCCGGGCTGGTCGCACGCTGCAGCCGTCAACAACGTTCGCACGATCGACGTCGTCTTCGGGGAGGGCGAGCTCTTCTCCGACGGCTCGGTCGTCTTCGAGCCCGGCGCCGATGGCGCCCTCGACGCGATCAGCGCGTTCAGCGTCACCGCGGTCGCCGACATCCAGCAGGTCTTCATCCCGGGCGTGCGCACCGTCACCCGTGACGCGAGCGTCCAGACCCGCGCGCTGTGCCAGACGGCTGGCACCAACGTCGACCCCCGCTACTGCTCGATCGGCGAGATCCAGGTCGGCTCCGCCCTTGCGAGCTTCGACGGCGCGTCCGCCGAGGAGGCGACGATCCGCAACAAGTTCCTCAACGAGTCGCTGGGTGCCATGCTGGGCGCGTCGCCGATCCCGGACGGGCTCGGCTTCGACACCTCGCTCGACTTCGTTGGCTACGGCGGGATCATGGACGCCGAGATCGAGCTCAAGTACCTCGCGGCGGCCTACTGCGAGACGATCCCCGGCCTCGGGTCGCTGACCAGCACGATCCCGAACTCGCCGTCGGGCCTCCCGCTCTCCGAGCCGACCCCGATCTGCGACACGCTCCCCGAGGACGTCGACGCGGATGCGGATGTCTCGCTCGCCGACCTCCAGCGCGTGCTCTCCACGAAGGTCTCCGCGGTGCAGCTTGCGAACGCCGCCGCATCAGCGCTCGGGGCGCAGGGTGACTTCGCTGCCGCGGACGTCCAGGCCCTGAGCTACGAGATCGACCGTCGCGTCCCGCTCTCGGCGGACTCCGCGGCCATCTGGGGTGAGGCCATCCAGCGCAAGAACGAGTCTGGCGAGGTCATCACTGGCAGCGGCCAGACCGTGTACGACGCCGTCTCCGGCGTGTACGGCCAGATCCCGAGCGGCCCGGCCTTCCCGTCCTTCCCGGGTGCGCCGGATCAGCCGGGAATCGCGAACCCGAACGAGTTCGTGACCGCGAGCACGGGCGCAGGCTCCGCCTTCGCGGGCGCCATCACCTTCGGTGACCTGCTCCTCGGCTACGCACAGGTCGTCAACGGCGAGAACGTCCTCGACTACGCCACGACGCTCGACCTCAACGGGTCGAACGTCCCCGCCCGGATCGAGGTCCAGACCCGGATCATCGAGCCCGCGCAGACGGCCATCGGCCCGCCCTCACCGTTCACCATCGCCAAGACTGCACAGGGTGTCGTCAAGGCGACGGTCACGGTCGGCGGCGGCACGCTCAACGGCGTCGCGCTCCCCTCGATCATCCTCCCGATCTACGCCGAGGTCGCGGGTGCCCAGGCCTCGCTGAACACGGCCGCCTGCCCCTCGTTCAACGACGCCCAGGACTTCAGCGCCGTGCCGGCGCAGGTCAACGCCAGCCGCGTCTCGCTCGGCTCGCCGAGCTTCCCCGGGTACGGCCTGGACCTCACCGACGACGCCGAGATCATCCTGACCACCGTCTCCACGGTCACCGAGGTCATCGAGTCGGCTGATCCGACCGGTCTGGTCGGTGCCACCGTTCCCACGGTCTCTGAGGTCACGTCGAGCTTCGGCTTCGACCTCAGCGGTGAGGTGACGATCGGCGGGACCACGTCGGACATGAAGAACTTCCCGGACCGGACGTACTTCGGCGCAGCCAAGGGTCAGACGATCGGCGCGAGCGGCCTGCCCATCACCTCGACGCTCCTGGCATCGCCGACGGTTCGCCTGAACGGCGTGACCGTCGACCTCGCGACCCTCGAGTCCACGCTCGCGGCAGCGTTCAGCACCGCCAACACCGCGCTCGCCGCGGCTGGTGCCGCACCGGTGACGCCGCCCACGATCCAGTCGATCTTCGGCCAGATCAACGACACGGTCGGCCCGCTCGTCAACTCGCTCGGTCTGACCATCGGTCAGGCCAAGGTTGCCACGCTCGACATCGACTGCGGCATCAAGACCCTCATCAGCCGCTGAGCAGCGTCCGCACCGAAGAACGGCGAGCCCTCGGGCTCGCCGTTCGGCGTTGAGCGCACGGGAGGGATGACTACCCTCGCAACGCGCTGTTGACGCTGCGGTCGCCGTGCCGCCACCGCTCCTTTCTGCCACCCCTGGAACGCCCCATGCCGTTGGTCCTCCACGACACGCTGACCCGTGAGAAGCGGGCGTTCGAGCCACGGGAGCCGGGACAGGTCTCGATGTACGTCTGCGGACCGACCGTGCAGGCAGCCCCGCACGTTGGTCACGGGCGCATGACGGTGGTGTTCGACGTGCTTCGTCGCTGGCTCGAGTTCAGCGGCTACGGCGTCCGCTACGTGATGAACATCACCGACGTCGACGACAAGATCATCCTGCGTGCCAGCCGTGAGGGCCTGCCGTCCTCGGTCGTCGCGGAGCGCAACACGGCGGCATGGAACGCTGCCATGGCGCTGCTGAACGTCCGGCATCCGGACGTCCAGCCCCGCGCCACCGGCCACATCCAGGACATGATCGACATGATCCAGATCCTGGTCGATCGCGACATGGCGTACGCGGTCGAAGGGAGCGTGCTGTTCCGCGTCCGCTCCTTCGAGGGGTACGGGAAGCTCTCGAACCGCAAGCTCGACGACATGCAGCAGGGCGAGGACGGCGTCACCGCGAAGGAAGACGTCGTCGACTTCGCCATGTGGAAGGCCGCGAAGCCCGGTGAGCCGTCGTGGCCGTCGCCGTGGGGGCCGGGTCGTCCGGGCTGGCACATCGAGTGCTCCGCGATGGCCGCACGCCACCTCGGCGGCGAGTTCGACATCCACGGGGGCGGGCTCGACCTCGTCTTCCCGCATCACGAGAACGAGATCACCCAGTACGAGGCCGCCCACGACCGGCAGTTCGCCCGCTATTGGGTGCACAACGGCATGGTCCGCATGGGCGAGGAGAAGATGTCGAAGTCGCTCGGCAACATCGTCTCGCTCGAAGAGGCCGTCGAGACCTGGGGGACCGGCCCGGTCCGCGTCTGGTACCTCGGTGCCCATCACCGATCGCCCCTGACGTTCGAGGACGCGCATCTCGACGACGCGGTGAAGTCGCACGGCCGGCTGCTCACGTTCCTCCGGCAGGCTTGGCTGGTGCTCGGCGACGACCCGACCGCGGGTGACGGCGTCATGCCGGACCTCACTGCCGGGCAGCACCACATCGGGGTGTTCTCGCAGGCGATGGACGATGACCTCAACGTCCCGCGCGCCGTCGCAGCGCTTCACGATCTCGTGTCCGAGGGCAACGATCTGATCACCGCCGTCGACAAGGGCGACGAGACCGCGCACACCAAGCTCGCTGGTCTGGCCGTCGTCCTGGTCGACCTCGCCGACCGTGTGCTCGGGCTCGATCTCCAGCGTTCGGTTCGAGCATCCGTCGACGCCGGTGAGCGGTTCTCCCCGCTCGTCGACTCGGTCCTCGAGCAGCGACGTCAGGCGCGCGAGGACAAGGACTGGGCGACCGCCGACCGGCTGCGCGAGCAGCTCGCCGGGTCCGGCGTCGTGGTCGAGGACCGTCCCGGTGGGTCGCGCTGGTACGTCGAGCCGAGCGCCCGATGAGCCGGGGTCGCGCTCCCCGTCGTGACGGGCCGCAGCGCGCCCGCTCGCCCCTGTCCTCCGACGATGCCTCGTCACGCGCCGTCTACGGGCTGCATCCCGTGCGCGAGCTCCTGCGCGCGGGGAACCAGATCCGAGGCATCCAGCTGGCCGCGACGCGCACCGCGTCGCCGGTCGTCGACGAGATCCGCAGCCTCGCGGAGGAGCGCCGCGTGCCCGTCGAGATCGTCGACCGCGACCACCTCGACGACCTGCTCGGCGACGGCGTGCACCAGGGCGTGCTCGCCGACGCTGTCCCCTTCCCGTACAGCGACGCGGCGACCGTGGTGCTGCGGGCGCAGAACGCGCAGACGCCGGGCTTCCTCGTCGCGCTCGACCAGGTCACGGATCCGCACAACCTCGGTTCGATCGCGCGGACGGCCGAGGCCCTCGGCGCCCACGGGATGATCGTTCCGGGTCGGCGGGCCGCCCACGTGACCCCGATGGTCGAGAAGGCCGCGGCGGGCGCGCTCGCGCATCTGCCCCTCGCCCGCGCCAACCTCGCGCAGGCCATCGATCGGGCGAAGCAGGCCGGGTTCTGGGTCCTGGGGCTCGCCGCGGACGGTGCGTGCTCGATCGACGAGTCCCAGCTCCTCGCCGAGCCCGTGCTCCTGATCGTCGGCAGCGAGGGCGACGGGATGTCCCGGCTGACCACCGACTCCTGCGACCAGCTCGTCAGCCTCCCGATGGACGGGCACGTCGGGTCGCTCAACGCGTCGGTCGCGGCCGGTCTCGCGATGTTCAGTGTGCGCCAAGCGCGTCACCGTCAGGCGGCGACCCCGGGGTGACCCGTATCTTGAGGTCCGGCCACTCGTTGTGACAGATGGCTCGCAGATCATGAGGTTCTGGCAGGAGTCATGGAGCGAAAGCGGGATCACAGGTGTCGATGGCAGTTCGCGCGATGACCCAGGTGGTGATCGATCCTGCCTGCGGTGACGAGGAGCTCGTCTTCCGCGCTCGCGGCGGCGATGAGCAGTCGTTGAACCTGCTCCTCCATCGCTACCGCCGGTTCGCCCGCGCGAAGGCCCGCGCCTACTTCTTGGTCGGTGGTGACCGCGAGGACATCATCCAAGAAGGCATGATCGGCCTCTACAAGGCGATCCGGGACTTCTCCGTCGATGGTGGGGCCTCCTTCCGCTCCTTCGCCGAGCTCTGCATCACCCGGCAGATCCTCACGGCCATCAAGACGGCGACCCGGCAGAAGCACACACCGCTGAACTCCTACGTCTCGATCAGCGCCCCGAGGACCGGCAGCGACGGTGACGTTGTCCCGTTCGCCGAGCAGCTCGCAGGTGACGACGACGTGGACCCGCTGGCGCTGCTCGTGGAGTCCGACGACATGCGTGAGCTCCGGGCGGTCTTCCAGGAGGTCCTCTCGGGCCTCGAGGAGCGCGTGCTCGACCTCTACGTCGAGGGGCGCAGCTACCAGGAGATCGCCGATCTGCTCGGCCGGCAGACGAAGTCGATCGACAACGCGCTCCAGCGGATCAAGCGCAAGCTGGAATCTCACCTGCTGGACCGCGTCACCTGATACGGCGATAGGGTCCGACGACGTCCGCGCCGTCAGGGATCCGCCGTGCAGCCGTCCGACCTCTCGAAGCTCAGGGTGCCGAGCGATCCGCAGGTGCACCCGAGCGGTGAACGGGTCGCGTTCGTCGTCACGCGGGCCGACGTCGACCGGGACCGCAACGAGCGCGCCATCTGGCACTGGGACGCCGTGGGGGCTGCGCGGCAGTTCACCCACGGGCCGACCGACGGCTCGCCCCGGTGGTCGCCGGACGGACGCTGGCTCGCCTTCCTGCGCACCGTCGAGCGCCTTCCCCTGCCGGGGGAGCGCACGGTGGACGCCGAGCCGAAGGACGTCCCGCAGCTCGTGGTGATGGCGGCTGACGGCGGCGAGGCGACGGTCCAGCTCACGGACTTCCCGCTCGGTGCCGGGGAGTTCGCTTGGGCCCAGGACTCGCGCCGCATCGCGGTGGAGGGCACACGGTGGCGCGATGAGCTCGCTGGGCTCGACGAGTCCGAACGGGCCCGGACGCCACGTCGGATCACGGACCTGAACTACCGGTTCGACGACGAGGGGTGGCTGGTCGACCAGGTCACGAACGTCTTCGTCGTGGTGCTCGACGGTGACGTTCGCGGCGACGCCGCGCCCGTCCAGGTCTCGGGGCTCGCCGACGGTGACGACACGTTCTCCGAGTCGGGTCCCGACTGGAAGGTTGACGGGACCGCGCTTGCGTGGCTCTCCTCGCGGCACCGCGCCAGAGAACGTGACCTCGCCGTCCAGCCGTTCCGGGTGGCGATCGACGACGTCCGCGCCGTCGGGGCGCCCGAGGCGCTTTCGGACCCGGGAGACTGGGTGAGCATCCGGCACCGAGCAGATGGCTCCGCGTGGCTGCTCGGGCTGGCGGACACGTTCGCCTGGCCAGACGTCGTCCAGCACCAGATCCTCGCCGACGACGGGACCCTCACCGGTCCGTTCGCGGACTTGGATCGCTCCACGGGGGTGGCAGGTGGGCGCGTCGTCGACCTCGACGACGGGGCCATGCTGCTCGCGGTGGAGGACCGTGGGACCGTCCGGCTCGAGCGTCACGACCCCGCGGGGAACGCAGCGCGGCTGATCGACGGTCAGCTCACCGTCACCGGATGGTCTGCGCGGTCCGACGGTGGGTTCGTCGCAGCGGTCGTCTCCACGCCGATGAACCCTGGTGAGCTGGTCGTGCTCCGCGACGGCAGCATGGTCCCCGAGACGGTCACGGCCATCAACAGCCACCTCGCAGCAGAGATCGGTCTGCTCCCGCTGCACCATGACACCTTCACCGTCACCGATCCCGATGGGACGGAGGTCGAGCACGACCTGTTCGTCGTCCTGCCGCCGGGCGACGGCCCGGTGCCAGTCCTGCTCAACATCCACGGCGGTCCTGCGGGCATGTACGGGTTCGGCTTCTTCGACGAGTTCCAGGTGTACGCGTCCGCGGGCTTCGGCGTCGTCGGCATCAACCCCCGGGGCTCCGCGGGTGCCGGGACCGCGTGGCTCCGGGGCGTGATCGACACGTGGTCAGGGCCGGACTCGCCGGACTGGCGTGACCTCGAGGCGGCGGTCCCGGCCGCGCTCGCTCGGCATCCGCGCCTCGACGGCTCGCGCCGCGGGGTGATGGGTGGCTCCTACGGCGGCTTCGCCACCGCGACGCTGATCGCACGCAATCAGTCGTGGGCGTCTGCGGTCGTGGAGCGTGGCCTCCTTGCGTGGGAGTCCTTCGGCGGGACCTCGGACATCGGTCGCGTGTTCGACCGGATGTACCTCGGGGTCTCGATCGATGACGGCACGACGGACCTGCCCGGCGACCAGGTCGAGGCCGATGAGCGACACCGTCGGCTCCGCGTCGCGTCGCCGCTGTGGCGGGCCAAGGACGTGCGCACCCCGACGCTGATCGTGCACTCCGAGGAGGACTGGCGCTGCCCGATCGAGCAGGCGGAGCAGTACTTCGCGCTGCTTCGTCGGGCGGGCGTTCAGGCCGAGTTCCTCCGCTTCCCCGGCGAGGGACACGAGATGTCGCGGTCGGGCACGCCGCGTCACCGCGTCGAGCGCTTCGCCGCGATCCTCGGCTGGCACGGTCGTCACCTCGACTGATGGTGGTCTGACGTCGTCGGAGCGCCTGACGGGGTTCCACTCCCGTTCTCGCCTTCTCGCCATGTGGTCTGACGATGCGGGCTGCGTGGCATGGTGAAGGCATCGTCCTGGAGGTGCGCGTGCTTCTGTCTACGATCTGCCCAGCCGCAGCCACGGTCATCACTGAGCCCGCCGTGTTCGCTGCGGTTGGCCACACTCCGCTGGTGCGCCTCGGCCGGGTTTCGACGCGCCTCGGCCTCGACGTGTGGGCAAAGCTCGAGGGGAGCAACCCCGGGGGCAGCGTCAAGGACCGCGTCGCGCTTCGCATCGTCGGAGAGGCTGTCATCGACGGGCGCCTGCAGCCGGGCGACCTCGTGGTCGAGTCCAGCTCCGGCAACATGGCGGTGGCGCTGGCGCAGGTGTGTCGCGCGTCCGGCCTCCGGTTCCGGGCGGTCGTCGACCCGGACAGCAACGTGCACACCCGCAAGCTGCTGCGGGTCTACGGCGCCGAGGTCGAGGTCGTCGACGAGCCCGACGCACAGGGGAGCAACCTGACAGCTCGGCTTGCGCGGGTGGCCGAGCTGGCTGCTGCACCGAACACCTTCTGGCCCAACCAGTACGCGAGCGACGAGGTCCCCCGCGCTCACCGCGCGACGATGCACGAGATCGTCTCCTCACTCGGCCGTGCGCCGGACGTGATGCTCGCTGCCACCGGCACCGGCGGAACGCTCGCTGGCCTCGCCGACCATCTGCACGAGATCAACGCGGCCACCCGCGTGGTGGCCGTCGACGCCGTCGGCAGCAGGATCTTCGGCGGGGCAGCCGGTCCGCGCCACCTGCCAGGGCACGGCTCTGCGCGAACGTCTGATCTGCTGCGCCCGGAACACGCGGACCAGGTCGTGGCGGTCGACGACATCCACGCCGTCCTCGGGGCGCGCAGGCTGCTGGACCTCGAGGGTGTGCTCGCGGGCGCGTCCGCCGGGGCGGTCATGGCCGCCCTCGACGAGATTGCGCCTGAGCTGACCCCTGGCTCGGTCGTCGCGCTGCTGCTCAGCGACCGCGGGGACCGCTACCTCGACACGGTGTACGACGACGACTGGGTGCTGAACACCCTTGGCGTCGATCTGTCAGACGGCGCCTCATGACCGCCGCACCGCTGCGCGTCGCCATCGTCGGGGCTGGCCCCAAGGGCACGTACGCGCTGGAGCGGCTCATCGCCGAGCTCGCGCAGCCCGCACATCGGGCGCAGGTCCACATCGACGTCATCGAGCGATCGGGGATGCCTGGTTCAGGCCCCGTGTACGACCCGGCACAGCCGGGCTACCTGCTGGCCAACGTCCCGGCGGGAAGCATCAACGCATGGGCGACCGCAACCCCCGGGTACGCGCCTGTGCGCGTCGCTGTTCCGCAGACGCTCTGCGGATGGTCTGGCCGGCAGCTGCCGTTGTCGACCGCCGACGCGGTGCCGCGTGCCGTGGTCGGGCGGTACCTGCAGGCTGCGTTCGCACAGGTGCTCGACAGCGTTCCGTCGGGGGTCACCGTGGCCGTGCACCACGCTGAGGTCGAGGACGTCGGGCCAGGCCCCCGTCGTGCCGTCATGGTGCGCGGCTCAGAGGGCACACGAACGCTGGATGGCCCACACGATCACGTGCTGCTCGCGACCGGCCACCCCACGCTGGAGCCGTCGCCTGAGCAGGCCGCATGGCGCCGGGTCGCGGCCAACGACGATGGTGCGGTCCACGTGCCGCATGCGTATCCCGTCGACGAGATGCTCGCGAAGCTGCCCAGAGGCCAGCCGGTCGGGGTCGTCGGGCTTGGGCTCACGTTCACGGACGTTGCGCTGGCCTGCAGCGAGGGGCGCGGCGGCCGCTTCCGTCGGCGTGCCGGCCGCACCGGTGGACTCGACTACGAGCCGTCCGGTCACGAACCCGTGCTCGTACCGCTGTCGCGGTCCGGACTGCCCATGCTGCCGCGGCCCCTCGACCGCAGCGACGACGCACCGCTCGTGCACTGCACACCTGCGGCGCTCGCTGCGGTCCGAGCACGCGCACCAGACGCCAAGGTCGACATCGACGCCGACCTGATGCCGCTGCTGCACGCCGAGCTCGTCTGGGCCCACGCACGCGTGCTGCTCGGGCTCGACGCCGACGACCCACCCTCGGCGTCGGAGCTGCGCTCGCTGCTGCTGGCGCACCACGACCGTCACCCGGGCACGCGGCCCTTCCGGCCGTCCGACCTTCTCGATCCGTTCGGTGAGGATCCGCCACGAACCCCTGCTTCGTACGAGCGGCGCACGCGACGCTGGCTGGCCGACGCCCTGGTCGAGGCGCGCCGCGGCGAGCAGGAGAGCCCGTTGCTCGCCGCAGCTGCGGTGTGGCGCAGCGCCAGCGACGTCTTCCGCGCCGCGCTGGCCGACGGTGGCGCGACGCCCGAATCACATCATCGCTTCCTCTCCGTGCACCACCCACGCCTCGCACGTGTGGCGTTCGGCCCGCCGATCGCCAGCGGCGAGAAGCTGCTCGGCCTGATCGACGCTGGCCTGATCACGATGACCCTCGGACCTGGCGGCCGTGCCGAGGCCGAGCGGGGTGGCTACCTGCTGACCTCGTCCGTGACTGGCGCCCAGCAGCACGTGCAGGCTCTCGTCGACGCGAGGATTGTGCCGACCGACGTGCGCCGCGATGCGTCGCCGCTGATCCGCCATCTGCGCGAACGTGGTGAGCTGACGACGCACATCGTGCGAGGCCGTGATCAGGAGCCGTTCACGCCGGGCGGCGTCGCGCTCGTCGCCGGCTCGGGCCAGCTCCTCGACCGTGACGGACTGCCGGTCCGCGGGCTGTTCGCCACGGGGACCCCGACCGAGGGCGCCCGCTACGACAACGACGCCCTGAATCGGAGCCGCAACGACGTCGCCAGCGGATGGGCCGCGCAGGTGGCGCAGGACGCCGCCAGGCTCGCTACACCCGTGAAGGTTGGTGCAACATGACAGCACACGGTGATGGCGTCGCGAACGACGCCGTTCCTGAGCTGACCGGGCGCCGCAGGCCGTGGCTGGACCGCATGCTCGAGGACCGCGAACGACTGTCGTCCTTGGTTGAGCTGCACGGCTCGCCCATCAACCTGCTGTGTGCCGCTCCGCTGGTCGAGAACCATGCCGCGCTGCGAGGGGTCGCTGAGCGCCACCATCTGGACGTGATGGTGTGTTACGCCCGCAAGGCCAACCGTTCCCGGGCGCTGGTCGCCGCCGCGAGCGCCGCGGGCGCCGGGGTGGACACCGCCAGCCTGACCGAGCTCAACGAGAGCATCGCGCTCGGGCTGCCCGGGAGCCGCCTCGTCGTGACCGCGGCCGTCAAGCCGGCTGCGTTGCTGCGTCGAGCGCTCGAGGTCGGCGCGATCATCGTCGTTGACAACGCTGATGAGGCTGCGGCGGTGCACGCGCTCGCCGCTGACGCTCCACGGGAACCGGTCATCGCGCTGCGGGTCAGCGGCTTCACCCACGGCGGGAACGTCGGCTACTCCCGATTCGGGGTTGACCTCGCCGACGCCGTGCGGTTCGTCCAGGACGAGCTCGGACCCACGCTGCGCCCTTCGGGCCTGCACTTCCACCTCGACGGGTACTCCACCGCCCAGCGCGCCGAAGCCCTGCATCAGTGTCTCGACCTCACGGACGAGCTCGGGGCCACGGGAGTCGACATCACGTCCATCGACATCGGCGGAGGTCTGCGGGTGCGCTACCTCGAGGATGATGCGCAGCTCGAGACCTTCTGGGCCGAGCTGCGTCGAGCGCTGCGGGGCGAACGGTCGCCGCTGACCTTCGGCGGTGACGGCCTCGGTCTCGAAGTCGTGGACGGGCAGGTCACCGGCGAGCCCAAGGTCTACCCGTTCGCCGATCCCCGACCGGGGCCGCTGTTCCTCGACGACGTGCTGACCACGACGGACGCGAGCGGACGGTCTGCTGCCGAGCGTCTGCGGAGGAGCGGGATCCAGCTGCGGTTGGAGCCGGGTCGAGCGCTGCTGGACGGCGTCGGCGCGACCGTCGGCCGGATCATCCATCGCAAGCGCGACCGCAACGACGACCTGCTGATCGGCGTGGAGATGAACGGAACCCAGCACGGTTCCTCGAGCGCCGACATCCTCGTCGACCCGATCCTGATCAGCACTGGTCAGGGAGCCGATCCGGCAGCGCCGACCGAGGGCGTCTCGGCCTACCTCACCGGTGCCTACTGCACGGAGGGCGACCTGCTCCTGCGGCGACGCATTCCGCTCCCGCACATGCCCGAGGTCGGCGATCTGCTCGTCTTCGTCAACACGGCCGGCTACTCGATGCACTTCCGAGCGGCGGAGGGGCATCGCTTCGGTCAGGCGCAGGACCTCGTGGTCAGCCTCGACGCGGCAGGGCGCGTGGCGGCCGTCGACACCGACGAGCACGTCGAGGCGATCGCTGTTCACGAAGCCACAGCACCCGGCCTCGGCCGGTGCGGTGTCGCGACTGGCACGGTTGCCACCTCACGTGACGACGTCAGGGCGAGCGTCGGCGCTACCGTCTCCCCCTCGCCGAGGTAGCTCAGTCCGGTAGAGCACCCGCCTTGTAAGCGGACGGTCACGGGTTCGACTCCCGTCCTCGGCCCCGAAGTGATCTTTGGGTCACCCTCAGGTAGTTGCACCAGTGTGGTTCCTGTGCGACCCTCGTGCGCAGGGCTCGTCGCGAGCCAACCTCGAAGGACCACACGTGCTCGACACCGACACCGCGCTGACCACGGATGAGGCAGCACTGCTGCAGTTCGAGCGTGAGTGGTGGCGATACGCGGGCCAGAAGGAAGCGTCGATCCAGGAGCACTTCGGGTGCTCGCCGACGTCGTACTACCGCCGGCTGAACGACCTGATCGACGACGAGCGTGCGCTTGCGCAGGACCCGATGCTCGTGAAGCGCCTGCGGCGCCTCCGCAGCTCGCGTGCGAACGGCGCCGAGCACCGCCGCGCCCGCTGAACCGCACCACCAGAGGAGATCGCCGTGACGACCACGACGGAACGTCCGACCGCTGAGGCGGTCAAGCCCATGGCCACGGGCGCGGTGGGCCTCGTCCTCGTGACGACCCTGCTGTTCTGGGCTGTCGGCGGAGTTCGCGGTGACGATGCCTCCGTGCCGACCGTCGCCAACGGTCTCGGGACGACACAGGTGGAGACCCCCGACGCGAGCGACCCGGCCGCGGGACCGGGCAGCACCGACCCCGGGACGACGGCCCCGGTCGTCGTCGAGCCGAAGGAGGGAGCGCCTTCCGCGAGCGGGACGGCGTCCCCCGAGCCCGCTGAGGCGAGCCCGTCCACCGCGGTCGAGACGCCCGATCGTGCTGCCGCCGCGAAGATCTCGATCCAGGTCCTCGACGCCGTGCTGGACGACAACGGGAAGGCCGCCAAGGCTGTCGCGGGCGCCCTCAGCGACGCTGGATACAAGGTGGTCGTGGTCAACAAGGCCATCAAGGTCTACGAGAAGACGACCGTCTTCTACGTCGGCGACCACGCGGACGCCGGGAAGGCCGTCGCGGATCGCTTTCGCTTCACGGTCGTGGAGCCCAAGCCCGACAACCTGAGCTCGAGCGTCGACCTGCACATCGTGGTCGGTCGGGACCAGCGCTGACCGCGCTCGTCAGATCGAGCGGAGCATCTGCAGCTTCCCGAGGATGTCGCGGCGGCGCCGCTCCTCCTCGAGGGGGTCGTTGCCGATCACGTCGGCGACGACCGCAGACAGCTGCAGCGGGGAGAAGGGCTTCGTGATGTAGTCGGCGGCACCGCCCGACCAGCCGCGGATCTGGTCCGCCTCGAGCGCGCGCGCCGTCAGCATGATCACGGGGATGTCCGCGGTCCGAGGGTCTTCCTTGATCGCAGCAAGGACCTGCCAGCCGTCCATCCGCGGCATCATGACGTCGCAGAGCACGATGTCCGGCATGACGCGGCGCGCCGCTTCGAGACCTTCGACGCCGTCGGTCGCGCCAACGACCTCGTAGCCCTCGAACTCGAGGTTCACGCGACAGAGCAGCAGCACATCAGGCTCGTCGTCGATGACGAGCACACGCTTGGCCTCAGACATCAGGTGGTCCTGGGTGGTTGGGGAGCGCATCTCCGGCGATGTCACAGCATGACGTCGTGGCAGTCCTGCGCATACTAGGTGGGATCTGCGCGAACGGCGGAAGTTGCGCCCGTCCGTACTTCTGCGCGTTCCCGGCATCAGGAGGGCCGTGTGTCGAGGTGGTGCATGAGGGTCGGACGTTGACGCATGGCCACGTCATGGACCTCGGTGCGGATCTCGTCATGCTCGCGGACGGGCTGGACGAGCAGCGAAGAGGGGGCATCCGTGAGGACGAGCCGGTTCTGCTCGCTCAGCCGGTGCATCGCGACGTTGAGGATCTCGGCGGACATCCGTCCCAGCGCCGGGAGGGACTGATGATCGTGCGCGCGCCGATCCAGGTCGCACTGGGCGATGACGTCGACGCCGTGGGTGGCCGCGATGTCGACGAGCATCGCGAACTCCACGCCGTAGTGGTGGACGAAGGGGAGCTGCTCGAGCATGCTGCGTCGGCCTGCCACCTCCCCCGCGAGCGGCTGCACGATGTGGGCGAGCTCCGGCCAGAAGGCGTTGAGGAGCGGGCGGGCGAGGATCTCGGTCACCCGGCCACCGCCTGCGGTGACATCGCCGTCGGCCGTCTGCAGCGGCCGGTCGTAGAACGCCTTGGTGAAGAGCAGCTCGGTACAGGTGAGGAGTGGACCGACGAGGCCCAGGACGAAGCGCGGAGCGATGTCGAGGATGTCGCCGTCCACGAACGCCACGATGTCGCCCCGCGTGGCCGCCAGGCCGGACCACATCGCCGCGCCCTTGCCGATGGCTGCATCGAGGTCGGTGAACATGTCACCTTCGCGCACCACCCGCGCACCTCGCGAGCGCGCGATCTCCGCGGTCGCGTCGGAGGAGTGCGAGTCCACGACCACGAGGTCGTCGATGACCGGCCATCGTTCCACGAGCTCGCGGTGGAGGATCTCGACGACGTGGCCGATGTGATCCTGCTCGTCGCGCGCCGGGACGATGACGTCGATGGTCAGACCCGTCGCGGCCTTGGCAGCCAGCACGCGCTCCACGGGGAAGTCCCGGTGGTGGAACGAGCGTTGGGTGGTCACGGGTGCTCTCGGTGTCAGCTGCACAGGAGAACCGCTGCGGCCCGGTCGGTGTTCCGGGGTGCGCGGCCCTGCGTAGTCTGCCGCCGGCGCTTGGCTGTGGCGACACGGCGCGCGATCATGGCGACGTCGGCGACCATCCTGGAGGGTCTCATGACCGTCACCGTCCGCGTCCCCACGCCGCTTCGCGGGCTGACCGATGGCCAGGGCGAGGTCCGGGTCGTCGCTGCTGACGTGCGGGAGGTCGTGGCCCAGCTCGAGGCCGCCCACGCCGGCTTCGCGGACCGGCTGCTCGACGACGAGGGGAACCTCCGTCGGTTCATCAACGTCTTCGTGCGAGACGAGGACATCCGATCCCGGGCCGGGCTGGAGACCTCGGTCGAGGACGGGGACGTCGTGGCCATCATCCCCGCAGTGGCCGGCGGCTGACCGGCATCCACGGTGTCACCGCCCGTTCGGAGCACGCGGGCGGCTGACGCACCTCGGCGCCGATGAACTGGCAGCCGGGGAGCGGAGGGCTAACGTTCGCGCCCATGGGATCCCTGCGCAACGTGCACCTGCCGCTGCTCGACGGACGCTCCGCAGCAACGGAGCGGTCGTTCGAAGCCGGTCCCGTCCCCGCCTCGTGGCGGGAGGCGGATCGTCAGCTGCGTCTGGATCTCCTCGGGCTCGACGAGCTGGTGGTGGCCTTCAGCGGGGGCGTGGACTCCACCTACCTGCTCGCCGTGGCCGTCGAGGTGCTGGGTGACCGCGTCCTGGCGGTCACCGCGGACTCGGCCTCGCTGGCTGCCCATGAGCGTCGTGAGGTCGTGGAGCTGGCAGCGGTGCTGCGCGCGAGGCACGAGTTCGTCGTCACGGACGAGCTCGAACGCCCCGCCTACGTTCGCAACGACGCGCAACGGTGCTTCCACTGCAAGGAGGCGCTGTTCGACGCGATCGACGGGCTCGCTGCCTCTGGTCGCACGGTGGCGCTCGGGACCATCGTCGATGACCTCGATGAGCCTCGGCCCGGGAACCGCTCGGCCGCTTCGCGGGGTGTCCTCGCCCCGCTGGCCGCTGCCGGCTTCACGAAGGCACATGTCCGCGCGGCTGCAGCCTCGCGTGGGCTCAGCAACGCGGAGAAGCCCGCGATGCCGTGCCTGTCCTCGCGCGTCGCGCCCGGCATCCCGGTGGACGCGGCACGCCTCGAACGCATCGACCGCGCCGAGACCTGGTTGCGCGACGCAGGCTTCTGGCCCGCGCGCGTCCGCGACCACGGGGAACTCGCACGCGTCGAGGTGCCGTTGGACCCCCTGGCCCGCCTCTCCGCGGCCGCCCACGATCTCGACGCAGCCCTGCGAGCCCTCGGATGGCGATGGGTCGCGATCGATGCTGCCGGTCTGCGCTCCGGCTCCCTCACCATGATGAACGCGCAGTAGTCGCTCACTTTTGCAAGCATTCGCTTGCTGTCGGCTCGATCCGGTGACATGATCGAGCATGACGCCCCCCCGGCCGGGCCTCCGAACACCTCGCTCGCGCCGATCGTCCCCCTGCTTCCGAGCCAAACGGATCCTCGTGTATCTCCGTGCCCGCCTGCTCATGGTCCTCCTGACCACGGCGCTCCTGACTCCCCTCCTCGCGACCGCCGCATCCGCTGACGACCCGAACCAGATGTTCTTTCCCGTCGAGATCAACGACGAGACCCACTACTCCAACACCTGGGGCGCAGGTCGCTCCGGGGGCCGGAGCCACACGGGCGTCGACATCCTCTCGAGCCAGATGGCCCCCGTCTTCGCGGCCGTCGACGGCACGGTCTACGCGAGCAAGGGCGCATGCGAGCGCGGCCAGTACTGCTCGGACTACTACCTGGTCCTGTCCGGTGACGATGGGCGCAGCTACTTCTACGTCCACCTGAACAACGACATGCCGGGCCGCCCGAACGGCTGTGATGGCCGTGGCGGCATCGAGAACGCGTTCTCGTCGAAGCTCGTCCAGGCGCAGCGCGCCAACGGCACGATGAAGGGCGTGCGAGTGAGCCGCGGGGAGCACATCGGCTTCACCGGCTCTTCGGGCAACGCCGCGTGCGGCGTCGATCACATCCACTTCGAGATCTGGAACGGCCACGGCTGGGGCGCTCCCAAGACCAACCCGTACCCGATCGTGAAGTCGGCGCAGGACGCCGGGAACTTCTCGACGCCGACCCCGCCGATGCCGGAGCCGGTGCCGACCAACCGCCTCGACGGGCGCGACCGCGTCGCCACCGCGCTCGAGATGAGCACCGAGGCCTTCGCCAAGGCGCCTGCGGTCGTGCTGGCCAGCGGGGTCCGCTTCGAGGAGGCGCTCGTCGCCGCACCCCTCGCCGCCGCGCTCCAGGGCCCCGTGCTCCTGATCGACGGTCCGGGGCGCACCGATCGGCTCGACAGCCGCGTCGCGAAGGAGATCGAGCGGCTCGGGGCGGGCTACGTCGTGGTCGTCGGCAGCGAGGAGCGCGTCTCATCCGCCTTCATCGACGACCTGGCGAAGCAGACCTCGCTCGAACCCTCCGACATCCGGCGGGTCGGCGGCTCGGACCGATACGAGATGTCGGCCAACGTGGCCGCCGAGATCCTGAAGTACCGCGGTGCCTCGCCGCCCGCCGACGCGGCCGTGCAAGCCGCCGCAGCGGACGACGTGCGGCCGGCTCCCACCCCGTCGGGGCAGGACGACGATGGGGCTGCCCACCCGTCTTCCCCAGATGAGCCGACTGAGGACGAGCCGACCGAGGACGAGCCAGCCGAGGACGAGCGTGCTCCCCATCGTGAGGCGCAGCGCAACGAGGGGGCCGGATCGAGCCCTCGCGGCCAGAACATCTCGGTGCTGCTCGCGCTCGGGCAGCGCGCGGACGGTGATGCCTGGCCAGACGGTCTCGCAGCCTCGGTGCTCGCAGCCCGTGACCGCACCCCGATCCTGCTGACCCGACCGGGTTCGCTCCCTGCGCCGATCGCCGACATCCTCGCCTGGGAGGGCGTGACGGAGGTCCGTATCGCGGGCGGCCCGGCTGCGGTGTCCGACTCGGTCGAGCGTGAGATCCGTGACCTCGGGTTGACCGCACGCCGCCTCGCAGGGCGCGATCGCTACGAGACGGCGGGCGTGATCGCCGCTGAGCTGGTCGCCGACGGGGCGAACCTGACCAAGATCGCGGTGGCGACGGGGCGCGACTTCCCGGACGCCGTCGCATCTGGAGCTGCGCTCGCGAAGCTCAACCGGCCGCTCCTGCTGGTGGATGGTCGAAACGAGGACCAGCCGACGACGCTGGGGACATGGATCCGGGCACGGGCCGAGACGATCAAGACCGTCACCGCGCTCGGCGGCCCGGCAGCGCTCGCGGGTCAGTCCCTCGAACGCGTCGCGGTGCTCGCCAACTGGCCCGACTGATCGACCATCTCGATCAACATCCCTGACGGGGCCGCTGCGGCGGTCCCGTCGGTGTTCTCGGGAGCCGACTCTGCCAGAAGCGGAAGGCTCGCGACGTACAGCGTCAGGAGGATGATGCCCTCTGCCCGCACGACGTGAGCGCCCGTGATCATGAAGACGGTCGCGAGGACCGAGATCGTCAACATGAAGTACAGCGCGAGCCCGGTGAGCTGGGTGGACTCGACCAGCCCCGGGCCGACGAGCGCAGCCGCGCCACCGACCGCAAGGCTGTTGAAGAGGTTCGAGCCGAGCAGGTTGCCGATGATGAGGTCGGTCTCGCCCTTGCGCGCTGCCTGCATCGATGTCGCGAGCTCGGGCAGCGAGGTCCCGATCGCGACGATCGTCAGCCCGATGAACCCTTCCGCGAGCCCGAAGGAGCGTGCGAGCGAGGAGGCGTTGATGACGAGCAGCTGCGCGGCAGCCATGGTGCCGAGCAGACCGGCGAGCGTGCGGACGACCTCCCGCGCGAGCTTCGGCGGGGTGTCCTCGTCGAGGAACTCACTGACCTCTGCGGCCAGCTCGCTGTCGCCGCCGCCGCGTGCCGAGGTGAGGATGACGCCGAGGGCGACGACCAGCGTGAAGAACATGATCGCGCCGTCCGCGCGGGTCAGGCCGTCCCGGACGAGCACGGCGAAGATGATGGTCGCGCCGAGGGAGATGGGTGCTTCGCGGCGCAGCGTCGTGCCGGCCACGGTGATGGGCAGTACGAGCGCGGCGGCGCCGAGCACCATCGACAGGTTCGCGACGTTGCTGCCGATGATGTTGCCGACCGCGATGTCGAGCTTCCCCTGCCCCGCCGCGATGGACGACACGACGATCTCCGGCGCAGACGTCCCGAAGCCGATCACGACCGCGCCGATCACGACCGTCGACAGCCGCAGGCGGGCCGCGACTCGTGCGGCGCCGATGACGAACTGGTCCGCGGACCAGGTGAGCAGGGCGAGGCCGACGAGCAGGCCGGCGAAGGCGATGGCGAACATGCTTCGGACGCTAGCGACTGGCCGGGCATCGGGTTGCCCACCGGTGCCACTAGGGTTGCGGCGAATCGCGAACGGGACGCAGCCACATGTCACGACGCAGGATGAGCGGCCTGCTGGCCCTGGTGCTCGTGGTCGTCCTCACCGCATGCCAGGGTGGTGCAGAGGCACCCGGTGAGGGTTCAGCCGAGCAAGGGAGCGCAGACTTGAACACGAAGCCCGTCGTCACCGTGGAGGCCGGAGAACCGCCTTCGCGGCTGCAGGTCACCGACATCGTCGTGGGGGAGGGCGCCTCTCCGTCGACCGGCGAGCTCATCGCCACCCAGTACGTCGGCGTCGCGTGGTCGACGGGGGCGGAGTTCGACGCATCGTGGGATCGCGGTGCGCCGCTCAGCTTCCAGGTCGGGGTCGGACGCGTCATCGAGGGCTGGGACATCGGCATCCTCGGAGATGCCGCCCTCGACATCGCGCCGATGAAGATCGGTGGCCGCCGCCGCATCGTCATCCCGCCAGCGCAGGCCTACGGGGCCCGTGGGGCCGGCCCCATCGGTCCGAACGAGACGCTCGTCTTCGTCGTGGACCTCGTCGACATCAGCGCTGGTTGATGTCAGCGGGTCGGTCATCGCTCGTTCGGCCTGACGTCTTCTGGCCGGGTACGCGGTCCATCTGACGTGCCGACGGGGCACGAGCTGGCAGGTCCGGCTGAGCGCGACTCCCGGCATCCGGCCACACCCGAGCGTGGGTCGCGCGCGTGTGGGCGCGACCGAGCGGAGTGAGCGCGACAGCTCCGTACGCCGTCCGGGCGGCCGGGTCGGTGTGCCTGCAACGTTCGGGCTCGTGGCCATTGCGGCGTGCTGTCGTTGCGGGTTGGCTGAAGTCACTGGGTGCGTGGTGAACCCGCTGAGACCGTGAAGTCTCGGCCGTGGCGACGCGTCCACGTGATGGGGTGAGCACTCGGCCAGGCCGAGTCCGCGCTCGAGGAATCAAACGTGATCGTCAACCGCGACCCGATTCGTGAACGCTCTGCCACCCTCCTGTACGCAACCCGCTCTACCCCAAGGTCGGCGACCTGTAGCTCGGCTCCAGGGGCGACCGGCCACGACCAGGAAATAGACCCCACGGGCTGTTCGGGTTGACGCGTCCGCAGACGCGTGGCGGCGTGTTCTCTCATGGCTGTCATACCCCCTCTCTATGCTGAGTCGAGCGGAGCTCGACCGACCCTCTCCGCATCGCTCTTCGGAGAGAAGCCAGGTTCCCGGGGTGGTCCCTTTGATGACGACACTGCGTTTTCAGGAGATCACTCATGGCTGTGCTCGAAGCCCCGCTCACCGAAGAACTCGCCTCGACCACCGCTCAGTGGAGGGAGAGCCTGATCGAAATCGTGGGCCTCGCCGCCGCGCTGGCCGACTCCGCCGAATGGGTCATCGCCGGTTCGCCAAGCGCCGCGCACCTGCTGGCCTCGATTGCCGAGGTGGAAACGTCGACCGCTCGAGAGTGGATACGGATCGGTCGCCGACTCAACGACCTCCCCGCGTCCGCGGACGCGTTCAACCAAGGAGACCTGT
>RCMY010000355.1_pt1 | contig 42824 bp, 43 predicted proteins | sample 2041341 | NCBI WGS metagenome assembly RCMY01 (sample SAMN09708234, study PRJNA481090) | Marine sediment metagenome, whole genome shotgun sequencing project. | reverse complement strand
GGAACCCCAATTTCTGGTATGCCGATTCTTAAAGCCCATGAAGCAAAAAAAGTGATCTGCTGCAACTTTGACCGCAAACCCGGATACTCAGGAGTTGAAAACTCGCTCTATGACCAGGACAACTGTCTCATGCTTGAGGGTGATGCCAAAAAGTCAATCCAAGAGCTTCATAAAATGCTTGTTTCAAAGACAACAACCGAACCACCTGCCGCCTCTGTCAATCCAGTTGCCATCGATACAATCTCCGAGGCAGTTGGTGTATTAGCTGCCGCAAAAAACGTGGTCATCATTCCCGGTTATGGCATGGCCCTGGCCAAGGCCCAGTTCAAGCTGGTGGAGATGGTTTCCCTGCTCGAACAACGCGGGGTGAGTGTCAAGTACGCCATTCACCCAGTGGCTGGTCGGATGCCCGGCCACATGAACGTACTGCTGGCTGAGGCGGAAGTTGAATACGAAAACCTGCTTGAGATGGACGATGTTAATCCGCTCTTTGGAGAAACCGATGTTGCAATAGTTGTCGGGGCCTGTGATGTCGTCAATCCTGCAGCCATTGAAAGTGAAGGAACTCCGATTTCCGGTATGCCGATTCTGCTGGCCCAGGATGCCAAGCGCATCATTGTCTGCAACTTCGATACCAAGCCCGGTTACTCTGGTGTCCCTAATCCGCTGTATAACAATAGTAAGACAATACTCCTTACTGGAGACGCCAGGGAAACAATAACCAACCTGCATGCGGCGTTGCGAAATAGTGATGTTTGATTTTTCGCGTCGGTAGTGGGTCATCTTGTCAACAATGGAGCAGTAATGAATGCTATGCTTTCAGAATTAGTACACTTTATGTCGCGCCCCCATATTGCTGTAGACCTTGGTACCGCAAATACTCGCATTTACAGTTCACGTAACGGGGAGACGACAGATAATCCTTCTTCAATGAAACTTGTTGTCAGGAAAACAGCTCATGTCGAAGATGAGTATGTTCAGTATATTAATAATAAAATTTCAACAAAACCGCTTCGTCGTGGCGTAATTGTTGATTTGAAAAATGCCACGATATTGCTGAAAAAATTAGTGAATATGAATAGAAAATCTCTTCTTTCACCAATGGCTTTGGCACCGCTCCAATAGGCACAACAGAAAAAGAGCGGGAGCTCCTTCGTAAAGCGCTTTTGAATGCCGGGGCATCGTATGTGGCAATAATTCCAGAAAGCGAGGCTGCTGCTATCGGAGTGGGAATGGACCTTGCTCTTCCCCATGCGCAAATGCTTTTAGATATTGGTGATGGAGTAACTGAAATGGCCGTGTTTCGGGGAGGACGCATTCTTTACCATTCAACAGTGCGTTTGGCGTGCAGTGATCTTCACAGATCGGTTCGTTCCACAATCCTTGCAAGACACAGGGTGCAACTGGAAGAGGCTTCAGTTGAAAAATTGACCCACGTAATCTCATTAATGCTCAATGAACAAGAATCTAATGTCGGAATATTTGACATTTGCGGCATTGATGCTGTTCAAGGAAAGAGAGTCAATTGTTGCATCAACAAAAGAGATGTAATCAGCGCGATAGAACCGGTATTAATGAAACTTACTGTTCTGATTGTCAATTTTATTAAAAAACTGCCGGATAAAATATATTATGAAATCCTGGAATCAGGAATTATTTTGACAGGCGGTGGGGCATGTATTGCAGGAATGGATAACCTGATAGCGTCTCGAACCAACATCAACGTTACAGTTGCAATTGATCCATTGCATGCAGTGATAAATGGTGCACGCCAATCATTGAATTATCTGATTGGCAAGAAAGATGGGTGGAAAAATTTTACCTGGCCGAAGTTGACTGCTCTGCGTTAGAAATAGGCAGTGTCTCTCTAGGTACTGTCGGTACTATTGTTACGGTGCAGGGGCGAGCCGTCGTTGCCTTTTTTCTGGCTGTAATCGAGATATCCATCTGGATAACCGCAATTAGCACCATAATCTCACAGATCGATCAGTCACCGATTCTGGTTATGTTTTACTCCCTGGGGTATGCCTGTGGAACTGTTACAGGAATTCTCGTTGGACGTAAGTTGGCCTTCGGCAGGATCATCCTCAAAGTCTTTGCTGCCTCCAATGGGCATGCACTTGCCGATAAAATTCGCAGCATGGGACAGCCGGTGATCTTCTTTATTACCGGCTGGGTGCGCAGCGATCTCGTTGCGATGCTGGTTATACTTGTTTTTATGGTTTCCGGCGTGCTTAGCATCGAGCAATCCCTGGCCGGTTTCTCCGACCCGGTTGTCATCTTCATTGTCGCGATGTTTATTGTCAGTGAGGCCATTGTCCATACAGGCATCACTCAGCGTCTTGGCAATTTTTCCTGAAAAGGAAACAGACACATAATATCGCGCTGTCGTGCGGTGGCTATAACCCGACTACTTTTTCAGTGATAGTACCATAACAATCTGAGTCAACGTTGAAAGTTCAATTGCCTATCTGCAAAGTTGCACAGCAAAACGTAAAGAAGATTTTAAAAGTCTACTGTGTCGGAGTTGCCCCCCCCAACCCAGGCAAAGAAAAAGGAGAGAAAACTTCAGAAATTTATAAAGAAGAGCAAAATGCCTTAGATCTCTCTATCGAAGAGATCCCTCATCACTCAATGTATATCTATTGGCGAATAATGTGGACCCATAATTGACTTGATTGCGGTTCGCTCCCCCTACTGCAATATTTGAACGAAGCGTTGCCATACCCCCACTTGATGTGGGTTTCATGATAACTGGTTGAGACTCTTCTTGTTCCACTTCATATCTACGCTGTCGGGGATATCCACCATTCGCTGTACATTCTGAAATGAAAAGAACAGTGTTATCGAGTTCGCAATCTACAGAGAATTTCTTGACAAAAAACAATACGCTTTACTAGCAAATAGACCGCTTCTCCCTCAATCTGGCCACAAAGAAATTAATATTTAAATCTTATATATAACAGTATTTTATATGGTTCTGTCTGCTTTTAAAAAGATAACGGTCGATTTTCTTCTTGTAAATCACTGATTTTCCCCTTACAAAGGAGGGTAACAATGTTCTGGTATTTACAAAAGAACGCGGTTAGATTTTAATTATATAGACTTTTCAGATGTTTACTCATAAACAAAACAGAACATGGTTATCTCTAACGGTTTTTTAAGCTTGTCAATTTACTGGCTACACATGATAAATTAAATATTTATAACATGATATGTAGATATGTCATCTTTAAAGAAATCACATAAAACTTAATTGGTAACTTTGTTGGACTGTTCGGCCGTTTTGTAAATGTATGGCGTAAGTATAGACAACCGTTTAGCAAGTTTATGCCTCTGTAAAATTGCTTGGGGTAAGTCCTGTTATATTTCACTCTTAATTCAACCTAAGGAAATGATATGTGGCCCATCAAATTTATTTCATCGTCGATTGGAAAGAAAATTATCATGGCAAGCTCGGGATTGTTGCTCATCCTTTTTCTTTGTACACATGCATTAGGAAACGCCGCAATTTTTGTCAGTAGTCACGCCTTTCAGACCTATGCAAACGCACTGCATAGCCTGCCGATTGTTGTGTTTCTCTTCGGCTTTGGACTCCTCGTCATCCTGCTTGTGCACATAGGATTCGGCATTAACCTCTTTTTCGGCAATCGAAATGCTGGGGGTTCCCGATATGCTGTTAATACCAGAGTGGTAAAGAATTCATTTGCCTCAAAAATGATGCCTTATTCAGGAACTTTCATCCTGCTCTTTATTCTTGTTCATGTCTTTGGCTTCAACAACGGACCTGCCGATATTGAGGTTTCACAACTCGTCAAGCTGTATCTGAGTAATTTCTTTTATTCGCTTTTTTATATTGTTGCTTTCTGTGCTCTTGCCCTGCATCTTAGCCATGGCTTTTGGAGCATGCTGCAGACATTTGGTATCAACCACCCACGTTACAATAACGGCATTGCCAAACTTACATTCATAGTACCGGCTTTCTTTCTCTTCTTTTTTGGTGGAATTGCCCTCTACTTCTTGACCGGCCTTGGTGCATCGTATTGATAGCTCTCTGAATATCCCAGGTTAATATATTTTCAACTGCCAGGCAGGAATCCTGCCTTCAGCCTCAGGAAAGGTACAGAAAATGGAACTCAACTCACAAATCCCCTCAGGCCCTCTTAGTGAAAAGTGGGACAACCATCAATTCAACAGTAAATTGGTCAATCCTGCAAACCGAAGGAAGTATAAAGTTATTGTCGTTGGTACAGGTCTCGCAGGTGCTTCAGCCTCCGCAACTCTTGCAGAACAAGGCTATCAAGTTCAAACGTTTTGTATTCAGGATAGCCCTCGCCGCGCGCACTCCATCGCCGCACAGGGTGGTATCAATGCTGCAAAATGCTACCAAACAGACGGCGACTCCGTGTACCGTCTCTTTTATGACACCATCAAAGGCGGCGATTTCAGGTCTCGTGAAGCAAATGTGTATAGGCTTGCTCAGGTGAGCAACAGCATCATTGATCAATGCGTTGCCCAGGGTGTGCCTTTTGCCCGCGAGTATGGTGGAACCATGGCGAACCGCTCTTTTGGCGGTGCACAGGTGTCACGTACTTTTTATGCACGGGGGCAGACCGGACAGCAATTGCTGCTCGGCGCCTACAGCGCTCTTTCCCGGCAAATTCATGCTGGTCATGTGACCATGTACAACCGTCGTGAGATGATGGAAGTTGTCATCGTGGATGGAAGAGCACGGGGCATTATTACCCGCAATATAATCACCGGAGAGATTGAAAAATATTCCGCTGATATGGTTTTACTGGCTACGGGGGGTTACGGTAATGCCTATTTTCTCTCCACTAACGCCATGGCATCTAATGTGACTGCTGCCTGGCGTGCCCATAAAAAAGGTGCCGGCTTTGCTAATCCGAGCTTTGTCCAGATTCATCCTACGTGCATTCCGGTACATGGTGACTACCAGTCCAAACTGACTCTCATGAGTGAGAGTCTGAGAAATGACGGTAGAGTATGGGTGCCCAAAAAAGTTGGAGACAAACGACACCCTAACGACATCCCGGAAGCCGACAGGGACTATTACCTTGAGCAAAAATATCCAAGTTTCGGAAACCTTGTCCCTCGTGACGTAGCTTCCAGAAACGCCAAGGAACAATGCGATCTTGGCAAAGGTGTAGGGAGTACTCAGCTCGCCGTATACCTGGATTTTGCCGATGCGATAAAGCGGGATGGCCAGGAAACAATCATGAAAAAATATGGCAATCTCTTTCAAATGTACGAGAAGATTACCGACAGCAGTCCTCTAAAAGAACCCATGATGATTTATCCAGCCGTCCACTACACCATGGGTGGCCTCTGGGTAGACTACAATCTCATGACGACAATCCCTGGCTTATTTGCCCTTGGAGAATGTAATTTCTCCGACCATGGAGCCAACCGCCTTGGTGCCAGTGCATTGATGCAGGGATTGGCTGATGGCTATTTTGTGATTTCGACCTCTGTCGCGAATTATCTGGGAACCAATAGTCTCAAAGCTGTTTCTACATCTGACGACGCTTTTAATGAAGGGCAAAAAGAAGTTGAGAATCGAATTAATAAGCTTTTGAAAAACAGCGCAGGTGGACCAGCTGGCAAAGTTACCGTCGATGAAATCCATAAGGAAGTTGGCAAACTGCTCTGGGATAATTGTGGTATGGCACGAAACAAGGAAGCACTGGAAGATGCCCTTACCAAACTACCTTCAATTAAGGAAAAGTTTTGGGACAAGGTATATATCCCCGGCAACACAAAGGAGATAAATCAGTCTCTTGAACGGGCAGGGCGTGTTGCCGATTTCCTCGAATTTGCCGAGATCATGGTTCGTGATGCCTTGGCTCGAGAGGAGTCCTGCGGTTGTCATCTACGTGAAGAAAGTCAGACTGAAGAAAATGAAGCAAAGCGTGATGACGTTAATTTCTCCCACGTCTCAGTCTGGGAGCATAAAGGTGAAAATGCAGAGCCGGTAATGCACAAAGAACAGCTTGTTTTCGAAAATGTCACTCCCAGCCAGAGAAGCTACAAGTAATCTCTTGTGGGTATGAGCGCCTTAAAACTTGATCTCACTAAAGCGCTTGTCCCGTTTATATCGGGGGATGAACCTGCTAACTTAAACTTCTACCTTACATACTAATATGAGCGAAATAGACCTGAATTTACAAATTTGGCGACAACAAAAAAGCGACTCTCCTGGAAAATTTGAGACCTATGCTCTTGATAAAATTTCAACCGAAATGTCCTTTCTGGAGATGCTTGACGTTCTTAATGAAAAATTAACCAAAGAAGGCCATGACCCTGTTGCTTTTGACCACGACTGCCGAGAAGGTATCTGTGGTATGTGTGGCACCGTTGTCAATGGTGTTGCTCATGGTCCGGAAAAAGCGGTCACTCTCTGTCAATTGCACATGCGCAACTTTAATAATGGCGACACTCTGGTTATCGAGCCCTTCCGATCCCGTGCATTCCCCATTAGAAAAGATCTTCTTATTGATAGGTCCGCCTTCGACCGCATCATCCAGTCAGGCGGCTATGTCTCTGTCAATACCGGGGGAACACCGGATGGCAACGCCATTCCAATCTCCGCCCAGACGGCTGAGCTGGCAATGGATGCCGCATCATGTATCGGATGCGGAGCCTGTGTTGCAAGCTGTCCAAATGGTGCCGCTATGCTTTTCACAAGTGCAAAGATTTCTCAGCTTTGTCTCCTGCCTCAGGGGCAGACTGAACGTAAGCAACGAGCAATTGACATGGTTGAAACCATGGACAGAGAGGGCTTTGGCAATTGCTCCAACGAAAGAGAATGTGAAGCGGTATGCCCTAAGAGCATCTCCATCCGCAATATCGCCCGACTCAATAGAGAATATCTGGCATCTGTACTTTTAGAAGGTTAGCCCCCCCCCTTTCCTTCGGAAACAACTAGCCCGCTAGCCTTCTGTTGTTCCCCTGCCCTCACCTTCTTGGGCAGGGGAACGATTTCTGCATTTTCTTCCTTCATATCCTGTGTCAAATCTGAGTTTATATTTACCTGTCGACATCGTGCATCTATGCATTATCGGCCAGCCTCGCTGTAGGTACATTAACCACAGAGGTTGAGGTTTTCTTCCCTAGGCTTCTGTCGTTAACAACCCGAAAACAATAAGTTTATCGCTTATTTACATCTATTACTTAAAAGGCTAGTCTGCTCCCACAAACAGTATGCCACTGTGGTGTGAAAAAGAGATACTCCATGCCTGCCAGTCCAAAACAGGAAACAAGCTTCTGTTGATCGAGAACATAATGTCTCGCCTCAGGATGAGAAAAATGTACCTGTTTTATCGCAAAAGTGGCCGTAAGTTCTAATCTAGGTACCGGAAATCTTCTCATACGCGTCTCCGGACAACTCAACATGTGTGAACAACAGAGAGAGGTAGAAAATTGCAAGATTACGCTGATATGTACTGGACAGGTTTATCTCCCGATGCAGCCAGAGAACAGCTCGTCAACAAAGACAAGTCCATGAAAGACAAGCGAATGACGCTGAAGCAGGCAGTAGCCCAATTTATTAAAGATGGGGATAATGTCGGTGTCGGTGGTTTTGTAAATATTCGACAGCCAATCGCTATTACCCACGAAATGATACGTCACGGTTTCAAGGACCTGACGCTTTCCTGGCAGTCCGCCGGAATGGCTCCGGATTATCTGGCCGGAGCGATGATGCTCGACGACAGTCACTTTTCTATAAAACGCATCGAACTCGCCTATTGGGCTCATGAAGCATTCGGCCTTTCTCCAATGTGCAGATATCTGGCCGAGCGTGGTCTGGTAGAGTTTGAAGACTGGAGCAACTATAATATGTCCGCGAGATTCAAGGCCGGTGCCATGGGGCTCCCCTTCATTCCCACTCGTGGTCCTTTAGGGAGTGATATTCTCAAAACAAGCCGTACTAAAGTAATCGACTGCCCTTTCACCGGCCGTCCAATAGCGTTGCTACCAGCAAGTAATCCCGATGTCGCAATTATCCACGTTCAGGCGGCAGACAAGTTTGGTAACTGCATCATTCGTGGCACAGACTGTACCTGCGCCGAGATTGCCATGGCTTCCGCCCATACCATCGTCACCTGCGAACAACTTGTTTCCCATGAATTGATAGTGAGCAACCCCAGAGATATAGTTATTCCCTTCATGGCGGTAGATGCCGTCATCGAAGTGCCTTTTGGTGCCTATCCTGGAGCATGTCGTCGCCATTACTACTTTAACGGTGATCACATCAAACAATTTCATGAAGGCGCGGCAGCAATGTGCAAGCGTGACTCACCCGAGCTCTTACAGGCTTACTATGATAAAAACATATTTGGTGTAGAAGACTTCGGCGATTTTATCTCACAGATTCCCTTTAAAGAGTTATCGGCAAGCCAGAGAGCCGAGTCTCTTAATTGTGAAAGGCTAGCATAACACTTTGTATTCATAAGCATAGACAAACATACGCTACCATAAGACTTAAGGAGTTATCATGACAGCTTCAACCGACTATACTGCTCAGGAGATTATCGTTGTTGCCGGAGCTAGAATACTGGAAGACAATAAAGTGGTGTTTGTAGGTACCGGCCTACCAATGGTTGCATCTCTTCTCGCAAAACGGACCCATGCCCCCGGGCTGATCCCGGTCTTTGAGGCAGGTGCTGTTGGTCCTCCTCTGAAGGTCGGACTGCCGCTCTCAGTGGGTGATTCAAAAACCTTTACAGGTGCTTCCTATTCAAAAGGTTTGAATGCAGCCTTCGAAATGACCCAACGCGGTTATGCCGATTTTGGCTTTATCGGCGGAGCAGAAGTGGATATGTATGGAAATCTCAATTCGACCATGATCGGAGACTTCCCGGCTGGTTACCAGACCCCAAAAGTACGTCTGCCAGGAAGTGGCGGTGCCAGCGATATGGCCGCCTCCTGTGAGCGCACCATCCTCATCGTTCCTCATGACAAACGTAAATTCAATAAGAAATTACAGTATCTGACAAGTCCAGGTTATCTCGATGGCAGCCCTAATGCACGATACAAAGCAGGGTTACAGGGTAAAGGTCCCTATCGTGTCATAACGACCAAGGCTATTCTCGACTTCGACGAAGAGACCCACCGTATGCGTATCCTGCAGATTTTCCCAGGTGAAAGTGTTGAGTCCATTCAGGCCGCAACCGGTTTCGAGCTGCTGGTAGCCCCCAACGTCACTACATTAGAGCCACCGACGGTAGAAGAAGTTCGTATGATTCGTGAAGATATTGACCCAAACCAGGCGTTTGTTAAACGCGCCCAGTAAGTCGAGATACACCATATTACGGAACAAAGGTGAACCAGTTCATGGCACTATAGTGCAACCTCTTGCTTCTTCTCAAAAACAATAACGAGTGGCAAAAGTAACAACAGCATTAATCGGTAGCCCGCGCAGTCGTGGGTTACCGATTAATGCTGTTGGATAATTATTTAGGCAGCTTTTCCTCGATATCTTGTAAGTATGAAACATCCAAAAAGGATTTCGGTGACTTAGACAAATCCGCTCCAGTCTGACAGACGGTACATAATTGAAAGATAAGGTTTTGAATTTCCAGTAGCTGCCGGTAACACATTTCGAGCTCTTGCTGACGTGTGCGATTTACCGTATACTGGTATGCTAATACCATGTTACTTATCCCTGCCGAAGGGGAGCTGGATGGAGCCAAGCATTTGAAGTCTTTTCAATTTAAAATCAGAACCAAACTTTTTGTCAGTTATTCCTGCGCTTTTCTCCTCATTCTTATTGTTTCAAGCCTGGGTATCTTTTTTTTCGTCAAGTTGACCATCGAAAGAAATATTGAGAATGAACTCGAACAATCTACCCTCGCCCTACTCAATATGGTGGAAACAGCCACCGAAGTTTCCCTGAAAAACTACCTTAGAGCGACTGCTGAAAAAAATTTGGAAATCGCTCGTTACTACCATCAACTTGCCATCCAAGGTGCACTTTCCGAGCAGGAGGCAAAACGTCAGGTAGCTGAGATTTTTCTACACCAGCATCTTGGTAAATCCGGATATATTTACACTATTAACAGTGATGGTGTCTTGCAGGTGCATCCGGAAGCATCACTAGTAGGCGTTAACATTTCAAAATATGGTTTTGTTAATGACCAGAAACGTCGCAAGAATGGCTATCTCAACTACGACTGGAAAAACCCGGGAGAAGCCCATAAACGCGGAAAAGCACTGTACATGTCGTATTTTCCTCCATGGGACTGGATCATCTCGGTATCAGCCTATCGTAGCGAATTCCACCAACTTGTCAAAATTGACGATTTCAAGGAGAAGATTCTAGCCCTCACCTTTGGAGATACCGGTTACAGTTTTGTCATGGACATAAAAGGAAATCTCATCATCCATCCGCAACTGGAAGGCCATAATATTTTCCAGGAGAAGGATGCCAAGGGACGGCTGTTTATTCAGGAGGTGTGTCGCCGCAAGAAGGGAAAAATCATTTACCCATGGCAAAACCCGGAAGATACGGAGCCCAGGGAAAAACTTGTTATTTTCAATTACATTCCCCAATTCCAGTGGATTGTTGCCTCTTCCAGCTATCTCGATGAGTGCTTTGCGCCACTTGATACCATCCGCAGATTTATGATAGGGGCAATGGTCACTGCGCTCATACTTCTCCTGCCCCTTTCTTTAATAATCAGCCGCGCTATTACTGCACCATTGCAGGAGTTGATGTCCCATTTGTCGAAGGTTCCAAACGGGGATTTTACTTCCCGCATAAACGGTCAATACAGTGGTGAAATCGGCGAGCTTGCCGGATATTTCAATCAATTCATGGCGCGGCTGGAAAGTTACAGCAATGACCTGAAAAGGGAATTCCAGGTGAGGGCCCAGGCAGAACTTGCCCTCAGACAATCTGAGGAGATGTTTTCTAAAGCCTTCAGCCTCAGTCCCATTGGGATAATGATCCTGAGCTATTCTCAGGGAAAGATAGTCAGCGTTAACGACAGTTTCGTCAAGGCAACAGGCTATGAAAGTACTATGCTGCTCAATCGATCCCTGATCCACCTGAAAAAAGTTGCATTTGTCAATGATCTCATTAAGTTACAGCGAGAATTTGCCCTCAATAAAAATATCCGCGAACGCGCCATGACTTTTCATACCCGTAACCGGGAAAAGAGACAAGCCCTCGTTTCGGCGGACCTCATTGACCTATGGGGAGAGACTTATGTTCTTGTCGTCATGGAAGACATAACCGAACGTCAACAACTTCAGGAACGTATCCTTGATATAGGCGAGACAGAACGCCGCAAAATTGGCCATGACATCCATGATGACCTCTGCCCGCATCTGATTGGCACCGAAGTAATGGCCAAAATATTAGAAAAAAAACTCGAAAGCGAAAACTCCGAGACGGTTCAGCTTGCAGGGAAAATTCGCACGCTCATAAAGGAGGCCATCCGTAAATCGAGAGGACTGGCGCGCGGACTCTGCCCTGTCTTTCTGGTTGATCGCGGACTTGAGGCAGCTATCGAGGAACTGGCGGCCAACACTGAAGAACTATATGGCCTGGCCTGCTCTTTTGAAGGAAGAGGACATCTGTCATTCGAAGACAGTACGGATATAATCCATATTTTCATGATAATTCAAGAGGCCGTTTCAAATAGTGTTCGACATGCCGAGGCATGCAGCATTAATATACGTCAGGAAATGGTGGGGGACCGAGTTCGAATTACCGTCGAGGACGACGGAATCGGCATGCACCCCCAACATGATGTAAACGGAATGGGCTTGAAGATCATGGGGTACCGGGCGGAACGGATCGGAGGAGAATTGACAGTGCAACCAGGCCCCAAAGGGGGAACACAGGTAATTGTCACCCTCCACGATGTAACTATTGAGGATACTATTGACGCTTAAGATATGCACCGTGCATCAAGAGCTGAAAGGAACAAGGAAATGGCAGTGATTCGTATTGTAATTGTTGAAGATCACCCGGTTTTTCGTACTGGACTGAAAGAGCTGATTGAAACAGAAAAAGACCTGAATGTCTGTGGTGAAGCCGACACGATCAATAAAGCGATGAAGATCATCGAGGAAACACAACCAGATTTGGTCATCATCGACATAACCCTGCGAGGGAGAAACGGCATTGAACTCATAAAAGAGCTGCATCGAGACTCTCGCCATCTACCTCTTTTGGTTCTCTCCATGCATGATGAATCACTTTACGCAGAGCGAGCTTTTCGCGCCGGTGCCAGTGGATATATCATGAAGGAAGAGACTTCGGAATCGATTGTCAAGGCGATCCGTATGGTCCTCGATGGTCAGAAATATGCTTCAAAACAGTTCCTGGCCAATGTCCTCAACAAATTCCTCAGTCACTCTCCGGAAGATATCCGTTCTCCTATTGATCGCCTCACCCACAGGGAGCTTGATGTCTTTCGCCTGCTCGGCAAGGGGATGACTACACGGGATATTGCGATTCACTTGGATTTGAGCGTTAAAACAATTGGCACATATAGGGAACGCATCAAAATAAAATTAGACTTGCAAAATGCTTCAGATCTGATACATTCCGCGGTTCGCTGGTTGGAGAAGGGGGAATTGTAGTCTCCATATCAATGGCACACACGGTTCTGCGGCAATGCCATGCATGACCAACCATCCCGATGTCTTCCTGAATTTTAACACATCCTCCTCGCTGTAGGTTTTCAACCTACGTTGCTTGACGTTTTCTTCTCGCATTCGCTGTGTGCTTCCATCTAGAGAAATTTGAGTTTGTCGCCGATTTACAACTCTTCGTGGATATTTTAGAGTTCCGCAATCTTACGAAGGGTCCGCAAAACAATATTTACTTGGGAAGGACGGTTCTGTTGAATGGTCGTCGTTTACAGGAAAAAAGTTTAATGAGGAAGTCGGCCATGCTAGAGACAGCACTTAGAGAGGCGCGTATCGAAGATGTTTCTAAAAAGACAGAAATGTATGATAAACGCACCTCTCTCACTGAGGCTGTAACACACTTTCTAAAGGATGGAATCAGTATAGGTATAGGCGGATTGGTCACCAATCGCACCCCGATTGCGAGCATACATGAAATTATTCGCCAGGGAGCACGTGAATTGACGCTCTCTGTCCAATCCAATTCTATCTGCTGTGAACTATTGGCTGGGGCCATGATACTTAAACCCCACCACCTGACTCTGCGCAAAATCGAACTCGGCTGGCACGGAAACGAAGTTACCTGCAAGACACCGTTACTCCGATATCTGACCAGTAAAAGAACGATCTCACTGGAATATTGCACCAATTACGTCCCGTCAGCCTGCGCCAATGCCGAAGCAACTGTTGATTCAGACATACCGAACATAGAACATGGCGACAGAGACGTTGAGCCAATCGAACATGCCCGGACAATCATCTGTCCCTTTACCGGGGGAAATATCAACCTGGTTCCGGCCAACCGTCCGGACCTGGCGTTAATCCACGTCCAGGCTGCCGATATGTACGGTAACAGCCGAATATTCGGTGATCAATGTGCCTGCTACGAGATAGCTCAGAATTCGGTTAACACCATCGTCACCGCCGAACAAATTATCCCAAATTCCAGTATCCTGAACCATCCGCTCCTGACCTCAATCCCTTCTCATATTGTTGACGCGATAATTGACCAGCCTTTTGGCGCGACGCCGGGGGCCTGTTACGGAAACTATTCGTGTGACCTGTCAGAAATTGACGAATTTACGAATATCAGTGAAGATTTTCTTAAAACAGGCAACATGGAAAAACTCAGAGACTACTATGATAATCACATTTTTTATGTGGAGAATTTTGATGATTTCCTGGAGCAAAAACCCTATCCAATCTTGCAAAGGTTATGTCAGCAGGATGGTGGTAAGCCTATCATTCTGGATTGAACAGGGTTGTTCCGGAATGAAGAATACGTATCGAGCAGAGGTCAGTTAGAAGTATGTAATGACCCCTGCGGCACCAAAAATCGTTTGCCCTGCCGAAGTTGTGTGATGACAGAACACCGCTTCCTCATGTGCGCTCCAAAGTCGCGTTGAGCGCAGTCTCGAGACCTCCCCCGGTTTTTTACCCTAAAAAGAAAGGAAGGGGCCGATCCTCCAGCCGTTATGGTATTCCAGAAATACTGAGCGTTGTTTTTTGTCCAAATTCTATTCCCACCTTATCTTTGAAAATTCCTTAGGGTGCATTTTCGCATGAATCTGGGGGGTACCCTTGATACCATGACGATCGGCAATCTGCGTCTCAAGTGCGAGGAGCAACTTCATGCCGGCACCTACCAGATTAAGGCGAATGTTCTGGCGCCGTTTACCATCTTGGCCCAAGCTTCATTATATCCTGTTCGGGGCCTATAACTGAACCGCTACACGGCCAAAGCCTTTCCAGGAACAATACTTTGACTCATCTATCCTGGGATTATCCCTAGCTGAAGAGATATGTCCTGTCTTTCTGTGGTTATGGTAAAAGTCTGATCGACCACAATAGAGTTCCTGAGAAGATCACCACCGACAGAAGTGATACTATTACGTCTGCTCCCAAAGAGTATAATAAAAAACAACACCTCTATTGACATCTGACAGGAAAAATATCTCACTAACATAGTTGAGCAGGATCATCGAGGCGTAAAACGAATAAATTTAGCGGAAACCTTCTACACGTTGGCGGCATAGTTGAGCTAAGAAAAGCGGGAGTTTAACTTTTTTGCATACTTTGCAGCAGAACCCATGTAACGACCCTTCCCAACATGGTCGACTTCCAGCAGTGTTGAAGTTGTTGTCAAATGCCGTTTATCGCATCATCTCTAAAAATTTTTCTACCACTTTCGGGTCTAAATGTGTTCCTGCCAGCGATTTGATGTATTCAAGGGCTTTGCTCTTTGACCAGGCATGGTGGTAGCGGCGTTCGTTTGTCAAGGCATCCCAGATATCAGCGACAGAGAAAATCCTGGCAACCAGTGGTATTTCATCCCCTCGCAGGCCGCGGGGATAGCCAGTTCCGTCCCATTTTTCATGATGACAATAAGGAATATCCAGTGCAGGATACAGGTAACCGATACTGGAAAGCATCTGGAAGGCATAAGCAGGATGTTTTTGCATTACCTGGCGTTCTTCAGGGGTAAAAGAGCCTGTTTTTAATAAGATACTGTCTGATATGGCCATTTTCCCGATATCATGGAGCAACGCACCCCTTCTGGCCTGAATGCATTGCTCTTCGTCCAGGCAAAATGCCCGGCATAACAGTAACGTCATCTCCGTCACACGCTGGGTGTGCCCCTCTGTCTCCTGGTCCCTGAGCTCCAACGCCTTAGCCCAACCCTCAATGGTAGAGTCATAGGCACGAGTCAGCGCTTTATTGGCTTTACGTGTTTCTTCTTCGCTTTTCTTGATTTTCCTGATTGTTCCCTGGGTCAGCCTGATAACCAGGAATACATAGACTGATCCACCAACAAAAACCGAACTTGTTATAACCTCCAGAGGAAATTGGAACTTTTGGACTTGAAGAATAAGATAGAAGATATAACCACAGGAAAAGAAGGCCAGAAGGCAGGACATCATTCGCCATTTCCTCTGGGAGGCTACCGGAAGAACGCTCTGCATCTTAAGACTCATGATGCAGGCGGCAAGCATGAAAAAGGTGCCGGGTAGCATGAGGAGTATGGAAAGGTTATGAATGAGCATGATAAAAAGTAACCTTCTAAAGACGGTGTCAGTGCTTATAATTTCCCGTTGCAGAGAGCCATGTGTTCTACGTAAGGCAAAAAGGTTGCCTTCGATGGTCAAATTCATCTATAAAAATACGCATTGAGGTCTTGAAATGCAGAAAATATTGCCCAACTATGAATTGCCTGATCTTGTAAGTGTTTCTGAGGCTGCCAAGTACCTTGGGGTTGGCAGAAAAATTATATATCAACTCCTGGAAAATAATGAACTGCGAGCCATCAGGGAGAGGGGAAAAATTCTCATTGATCCCTGCAGTATCAGAGAGTTTCATACTCTGGGTAAAATGGCTTGATAAACCGTTGCATTTGTAACTAACTGTAATGTAGCTAAAAATTTTTCCTAAATGGTTAGTGGAGAGATCATTGACCGTTACAGGATCCAACCAGCTGGGGATACTCCAGCTGGTTGGTGATTTTAGTCTGATCGCAATTAGGCTCAGATGCCCAGCAGTGGTTACGTTGAAGATTTAGCTGAGTGAGGCCACGATGAAACTTCGTAGTACTAACATAACTGGTAATCGAGATACTGGCAATTGGATAGAGCGGACTGCAGCGCGTACCATGTTACGTGCCGTGCGCTTCACCGATGAGGATTTTGACAAACCACTGGTAGCTCTGGCAGTGCCCTATACCAATGGCACACCTTGCAACGATCACATACGTGAACTGGGGGACCTGCTTCATTTTGAACTCGAAGCTGCTGGCTGTAAGGTTATTATCTTTGGGACACCGGTTGTTTCCGATGGCATCTCCATGGGGACTGAGGCGATGAAATATTCGCTGGTCAGTAGAGAAGTGATAGCTGATTCCATCGAATTGATGACCGAAGGATACCAAGTTGACGGTGTTATAACCCTTTGTGGTTGCGACAAAACCATTCCGGCTGCGTTGATGCCGATTGCTCGAAACGACTTAGTCGGCCTAACCCTCTACGGTGGCAGTATTCTACCTGGAGAGCATATGGGGGTAGAACTTAATATCGTCAGCGCGTTTGAAGGTATTGGGGCTCATGCTGCCGGTAAGATTGACGAACAGCAGTTGCGGGGCATCGAATGTCATGCCTGCCCTGGGGCAGGTTCCTGTGGTGGCATGTACACCGCTAATACAATGGCCGCGGCGATTGAAGCTCTCGGAATGAGCCTGCCGGGATCCTCGTCAAACATGGCTGTTGACCGAAAAAATCGGATTTCCAGTGAGAAACAAAATGATGCCAGACGCAGTGCCCTTGCTTTAGCTGCTTTGCTCAACAAGGGAATGACATCCCGTGACATTATGACACGCAAGGCCTTTGAGAATGGTCTCACCGTTGCCTGGGCACTTGGAGGCTCAACCAATGCAGTACTGCACCTGCTGGCACTGGCTAAAGAGGCGGCAGTTCCTCTGTCTCTTGCGGATATCTCGACCATCACCAAGAAAGTGCCTTTACTCGGCAACTTCAAGCCATTTGGTCAGTATTTGATGAACGATCTGCACAAGCTAGGCGGTGTACCAATGGTTATGAAACTGCTCTTGGATGCTGGTTTTCTGCATGGCGATTGTATGACAGTCACCGGAAAAAGCATTTCCGAAAATCTTTCGGGTATTGCCCCCTTACCGTCCGATCAAAAGGTGATTTATTCACCCGAATCTCCCTACGCACCAGCTGGAAGACATATCCGCATTCTACACGGGAATTTGGCAAAGGATGGCTGCGTGCTTAAGCAGAGTGGCAGGGCACTTTCGACCATGCGCGGGCCAGCTCGTGTTTATGAGCGCGAGGAGGACGCCCTGGCGGCTATTCTTGGAGGACAGGTAAATAGCGGTGATATCGTGGTCATTCGCTATGAGGGGCCGAAAGGGGGGCCGGGGATGCGTGAAATGCTCTCTCCTTCGGCGGCGTTGATGGGAGCTGGCTTGGGTGACAGTGTCGCCTTGATCACCGATGGCCGGTTTTCTGGTGGTACCCACGGCATCATGGTCGGTCATATCACCCCGGAAGCCCAGGTTGGTGGAGTCATTGCCTTGGTTGCCGAAGGTGACACAATAGTAATCGATCTGGAAACTGAAACTTTGCAGCTGTTAGTTACAGAAGCCCAATTAGAAAGCCGTCGAAGGAACTGGCAAACGCCATCAAGTGCTTATCAGAGCGGTGTTCTTGCCAAATATGCGAGATTGGTCTCTTCTGCTGCTGAGGGTGCTGTTACCAGCTAGTGTGTTGCATTTATTGTATTACTCCAGCATTAATCTTGATCAAAAGGCCTTCTTTCCCGAGCCAGTTTTGTATGTTTACCGGTTTTTTTATCTGCTGCTCCTGCAGCATTATGTGTTCAGTTTGTATCCAGGCATCTGTATCAATCGTTCCAAAATTCTGGGTCCCCACCAATTCTCGGGTTGCTATTAATTGGAGCTTTCTTATCGCCGCATTGTTGTCTTTATCTCGGGCAGCAATTGATGTAAGTGTACTCTCCTGATGAGCTGGATCCATTGCATCTCTCCAGGCAGCAAGGAGCGCGGTTTGAAATTTTTCAACTATATCGGGATGTTTTTTTAGCATTTTTTTTGAGGTGATAACGGAGTTAGCAACGAAATTAACACCAAAATCAGCCGGGTTAAAGAATCGAACATCCTCACCCTCGGCCTGGAGGCGATCTTTGAGAATGACTCCCTGAGAATTGCGATAAACGGGCCAGATCTGTACTTTTCTTGTAAGAAAAGGGGTAAAATCAAAACGAACACTGTGGATTTTCACATCATCCTTTTTGAGACCACCTTTTGCCAGGAGGGTGTTCATGATGCTCTCATCATTGCCGCCGAAGGTAATGCCGATACTCGTGCCCTTTAGCTGAGAAAGAGCTGTTATTTCAGGAAGCGTCTCCCGGTAAATCCACTGCAAGGGGTTGATTTGAAAAATCTGGAAAAGCACGACCACCTCTGCACCTTTTTCAAGAGCTCTAATTACCTGGTCTGCAGAAGCTACCCCAAAATCAGCCTGGCCCAGTTCTAGCTCTTTAATTGCATTTATCCCGGGTCCTCCTTCTTTTATCTTGACCTGGAGACCGGCCTCACGGAAGTAACCTTTATCTTCGGCATATATATCGCCGGCCACAGATGCGTTAAACAGCCATTTCAGTCGGTAGGTCAGTTCTTTGGCGTCAGCTTGGGTGCTCGATGCGAACAATAGTATTGAGAACAGGAGTATCCCGAATGTCAGTTGATTTTTTCGCATTTGTTCACTTTCCTTGAAAATGATCTTAATTCTCTGATGAGATGGCCCAGGCTTTTTGAATTCGCTTGCTGACGCTTTCAAGCAGCCCCTGGTAGATAGAGATGACTATGCCAATCATAAACAGCGCGACAAAAATCTTAGCCAGGTCACTCTGGTAAAGTGCTATTCGGATAGAATAGCCGATTCCTGCGTCGGCAGCGATAAATTCAGCTACAATTGCCCCTGCCATTGCAAGTGTTGCACTCCCCGAGATAACTGTTGCGAGCTTGCTCAAGTTTTCAAAGGCGCGTATTTTTACTTCAAGCTGCCATCTCATTTTTCCTGTCGAGTTATAAAAATGTTCTATGTCTTTTACTGGTGATGACATTACTCCAAGAACAGAGAGGAGCAGTGGAAAATAGCAGATCATAGAAGCTATGATCAATCGGGGAATGAAGCCGTCACCCAGAAGGATAAATATGATTGGTGCAAGGGCAACAATTGGATATGCTTGGATATTATATGCAGTCATTTTTATGAATGATCCCATCCAGCTGGATTTTCTTCCGGCTATTCCCACGGTAAAGGCAAGGATTATTGAGATGAATTGACCTATTATTGTGACCTGGAGTGTGTTGAGTACATCAAGAAAATACCCTTTTGCTGTTTCTTCGGCAGTCTCAAATATAAGAGAGATCCCGGGAATTACGTAATCGGACAATCCCAATAATAGTTTAACAAGAAGGAGACCGGAGATTCCAGCAAGGTAGACAATAAGGAACTGGGAGATTCGTCTAAAAAGCATTCATTATCTCCAGCATAGTCGCGTCAACTTTCTTTCGGTCTATAGATTCCGAATTATAACAGTTCTGGCCCTGAATCGTACAGTAGCTTTTTCCGGTGGAACCGCCGCCAAAGACCAGGATCTCATCGCAAAAAGTTGAGACCTCCATCAGGTTGTGGGAGATATATAGAAACATCTTCTGAGGAAAAATTCGTTTGATCGTAAGTATGATAGCTTGTCTCAGCTTTTCATCTACATTTGCCAGGCTTTCATCCAGGATGAGAATGTCAAATTCCTGGAGCAGGTACCTGATAAGGTTCACTCTATTCTGCTGACCCATTGAAAGCTGGTGGAACCGGGAACCAAGAAAGGAAGAGAGTTCGAAAATATTGATGAGTTCCTGTTTTAATTCTTCGTTCTCTTTCTCGACCACCTTATCCAGATGCGCTCCGGCACTTGACCAGCCGGGTAATCTTTCCAGATTATATGAATAGAGGATGGTATGTATCTTCGTGAGCTCTATCTTGCCCAGGTACTCATGGTGATTTTCATCTGATATGAGTCGTGCGAACGAACTCTTTCCCACTCCTGAAGGGCCAAAGATAGAATGGAACCCTGGACGACTGAGGGTACAATTCACATTGTCAAGAACCTTACTGTCAGAACCCGGATAACTATATGTAATGTTACTACATTCAAGGCGCATCATCAATCACGATTAGAAAAAGAGGAAACAAAGATGTTTTCAGCTAAACGTTGAGCTTATTCAAAACAGATTCGAAAAATGTTTGCAAACAATCTGATAAAACAAGGAGCTATCCATACTATTCGTGGTAACTCCTGCTTTGTGAACTGTCTCCTGCTGAGTGGCAGCTCAAAAAAGAGGCCCGATTGATCTCAAAAAGAGAAAAATCAGGCCGACAGCAAAAGGTGGAGACTAGCTTGAAATTTCATTAGTGAGAAAATTAACAGCTTCTTTGTCAGTCAATCCATACTCTACTGAGAGGAGAATACCGATTTTTTTATCAGCGAACCACCAGCGGCGGCAAGTCTTGTCTATAAAAAGTGATAACCGATTTGTAATGGCTATGAGGCCCTGTTTTTTTGCCAGTTTGATGATGGTTTTGCCCTGTTTCTTAAAATCTTTTTCAGAATGTACACATAGGGGTACCAGTTTCTTTTCCATACTAACCTCCTTGTCTGATTTTGAAGTATGAAAGCTCTATGAGATCCGCCACGTTGTAAAATCTTTGTTTCATCCAACCCGACGTAAAAAATGCTGGTTCTGTATTTTAAAATCATCACTTTTCACATTATATCCTAACTTCTATATCAAGGCTCAGATTAAATAATTATTCTAGAGCATGGAGGCGTTGCTATTCCTGAATCTCGGACAGGACGGCAGGTAAAAAGTGAGAGGTACGAGACTCCTCGAGCGTGGTAACATAAGCAACTGAAGAGCCTTGAAATAGAGCAGCAAATCTACTGAGCTGTTAGACAAGTAGACTCTTTTTTCCAGAGTGACTTGTTCAATATCTTTCCCTATATCCAGCCAAGGATGTGCCACCAAAGATAGTCGACGGGATAAAGGAGCACAATCGCACCAATCCCGAGGAAAAAACAGAGCTTAAACCCCTTAAAGACATGCACGCCAGCCATTTGCATACCTATCAATAGTGGTGGAACCTGATAAGGAAATAGCGGTTGGGAAAAGCCGAGAACCTGGGTCATAATGACGACTTTAATCGGAAAGCCTGTTGATGTTGCCAACTCCCCGGAAAACGGGGTCAGCACGGCAGGGATTCCCGGCTGAGTTGTGAAGATTCCAGTAATCATAGAGAGGCTGGACAGAGCCATGAAATTCAAAAACGGTTTTCCCACATCAAGAGGTAGTACATTAATGCACTGCTTGGCAAGTAAACTACCTAAACCCGTGTAGTTGATCATCTGGCCTAAACCTAAAATTCCGGCAATATAGAATAGCGATCCGAAGTTGATCTTCTGCTGAAAGAGCTGGGGGCTGACAATATTCACAAAAGGCAGGAGAACAATGCAGGCTCCGACCATGGCAATCCAGGCAGGCGAGATATGGTGCAGGAAATCGGACATCCACAGGACCAGCATGACAAACAGGATAAGTGACAGAGTCCATTCCTGCCTGGTCATCGCTTCTGCTTGCGGCAGTAACAAAATACCTACGCCAAAACCTGTCACTATGTTCGTTGAAAAATCCATTTACCTCTAGTACTACTAACAGTAAATGTGCCTTAATGAGGGTTTGCCGTTTCTGTTTCTCCTGCAAAATTGTGGGCTATTCCATTAGAATATGATGTAGAAAACGTACGAAAGGTGTCAACGGTTGCAGGGGCTTTGGATAAATTTACCCAGACCTATATACTATTTTATTTAACATTTCCATACACATGAGAGGAGAAGAAAGATGAAAACATCGATAGGTTTTGACACGTTGGCGTCTCCTACCCCCGTATGGTGTGTTGGCAGTTACGATCAGAGCGGCAAACCCAATGTCATGACCATAGCATGGGGCGGCATTTGTTGTTCAAAACCGGCGGCAGTGACTGTTTCGCTTCGCAAGGCCACCTATTCCTATGGCTCAATCATGGAGCGCAGAGCATACACAATCAGCGTTCCTTCGGAAAAATATGTCGCAGAAGTTGACTATTTCGGAATTGCCTCCGGGAAGAATACTGACAAGTTTAAAAACACCGGCTTGACTCCGATACGCTCCGAAATTGTTGACGCTCCGTATGTGAATGAGTTTCCACTTATTATCGAATGTAAAGTCCTTGATAGCCTTGATATCGGCCTGCATACCCAGTTTATAGGTGAGATCATGGATATCAAAGTCGATGAGGAGGCCGTCAATTCGGAAGGCCATCTCATAATGGAAAAAATCGCTCCTTTTGTATATGGTCACGGTCTACGGGAATACTGGACTCTTGATAAAGTTATTGGTCGAAGCTTCGATATAGGGAAAAAATACAATAGATAAAATATACATTGGTGAGCGAGTCTGGAAAAAGCTCGCAAGGGCGGCAAGTTGAAATGTGCTAGGCCTTCAGTCTTCTTTAGAACCAGAGATAGACAGTCTGATCTCAAGTAGTGTTATACGAAAATTTTCATGATATTTACAGTGGCTGTTTCCTTTGTTACGTACAGTAAACAGCTCGTATTGTATAACGTAAAACTGGCCCGTTTTATCAAGAGAAGGTCCTTATTCTGCTTGAAACATTGTTAGGTAATTGGTAGTAGTTGTTGTTTTTATGAGGTCGCCTGGAATGGAGTAGGGTTGGTTTCTCAGACATTTATTGAACACTAATATTAACGAGGTAATTGAAATCATGGCTAAAGAATCTATCGATCCCAAAGTATATGATTTATACGATGAATACTGTCATACCCAGATGACACGGCGAGATTTCCTCAACAAAGCTTCGGTACTTGTTGTCGCGAGCGGGTCAGCACTTGTTATGGCTGAAGCATTGTTGCCGCGCTATACGGAAGCTCAAACGGTCTCTTTTACTGATGAACGTATCAAACCCAGATACGTTCTATATGACTCGCCGGGAGGTTCATCCGGGAAGATGCGTGGATATTTAGTGAAGCCTATTGGTGACGGCCCTTTTCCAGCTGTCCTGGTTGTCCATGAGAATAGAGGGCTGAATCCCTACATAGAGGATGTGGCTCGTCGGTTAGCAACGGAAGGTTTCTTAGTGCTTGCTCCGGATGGATTAGCACCGATCGGTGGGTATCCTGGCAACGATGATGATGGTAAAGTCATGCAGAAATCCTTGGATGGAGATAAACTCTTCACGGATATGATGAACAGCGCGAAATTTGTAAAAAACCATGAATTATCCAATGGGAAGTTAGGCGCAACCGGCTTCTGTTACGGCGGTGGCGTTGTCAATAAGCTTGCCGTAATTATGGGTGCAGACCTGCATGCTGGAGTACCTTTTTATGGTGTAGCCCCGGCCCTTGAAAATGTCTCGAAAATCCAGGCACCCCTCATGATTAATTATGCCGAGGATGATCCGCGGGTGAATGCTACTCAGGAAAAATATCGAGATGCATTAAAAGCAAATAACAAGAATTTCGTCATGTATAATTATAAAGGCACCAGACACGGCTTTCATAACAACTCTACGCCACGCTATAATGAAGCACAGGCAAAAGTTGCTTGGGAACGTACTGTTGCATTTTTTAAGGAGCATCTCTCCAATAAACAGAATTAGGGCAAATTGACATATGCTGAACAGAATTCTACAAATGAAGAGCAGTTTAACATATGTCAAAAAACAACAGGAGAATTGTCTTAGCAGGTAACACCCAGGATTCCACCTTCCACGGTTGCTTTATCAACCTGGCCGGGCAGTAGAGTGTTTCGCCAATTTCAGTTAGGCGAATTTGTATGTATTTTTTCGGGCAATGTTCCTCTCTTCTTGTTTGACCGCACCAATAACCTCACTTGGCACGGAAAGGAATCTGGCAGTAGGAGACGCCCTTGTCAGGTCGAATACCGTTTTTTGCTAGAAACATTGTCAGGGAGTTCATTGAGATGGTGATGTTGGGGGTGGGGCCTAAGAAAAGATGATCGAGGGCGATAGGAGCGTTTTTTTTGGTAATGAACCTAAATTCTATATAGGGTACCAGCATTGAAGTGCCCTCGCGAAATAGCACCGGGGCCTTGACGTAATCGGTGATGACTGGTGAGACGATGCGCCATTCCTCTTCTTCGGCGAATGACGGATGTTTCAAAATCGCGGCAAGACGCAGCAGGTCACTCTCCAGCATATGGAAGATAGAATGATACGAGTGTTCGTCGGTTTTTCCCTTATTGCTTAATGCAGGAAGGTATCCTTCGGCGAGAACTTCGACGGCATCGATGACCTGGCTGATTAGCTTTTGCTGGCTTTTACTGCAATAGATGCATTTGCCGATCTGGAAAGACTGTTGCTCCGCACAGCACAGGATATAGTCGGGATCGAAGCCGAGGCTTACCCCTTTGCCAAGACTGCTATAGCCGCGCCACTGGCTGAGCATGTTGCCGTTTGATCGAAAAGAAGAGGCAAAAAGCATATGTCCGTTGGTGATGCGATGGGTGACCCAGTCGAGAAACTGGTTGAGGAGGTCAGGTTGAGCATGTCCGGAGGCTATACGACGGAAGATTTCGGTACGGATAAGATCCGCCGTATGCTTTAGCTCGGCGGAATCGTTCATGTACCTGATATCGCTTGCCCAGAGAGCCCCGCTGGCAACGATGCCTAAGAGACCTTTGAAGCTGGTGTAGTGGTACAGAGGTTCCTTGGGAATATCTGAATAAAGTTTGGAAGTGATGTCTTGTATCATCGGAAAATCATGTGGTCGCCGTTGAGAATCTTACAATTACTATTCCTTCTTTTTCAGTAAAACTCAAGGGTAGAATATATTGTTTGTCATTTGTATTGTGATCTCAATCTGTCTTAAAAGAAACGTTTCAAAATCTCTTCATAGTGGTATAACTGCCGTTTTGTGCAAGAGCTGTGTCCAACCTTGTCCGCAATGTTGTTTCGGACGTTTCTATTACCTCTTGGAAAACGAATATGCTGGGTACAATAGTCAATGCCTTAGCCATTATAGCAGGCAGTTTGCTGGGTCTTCTCTTCAGTAAAGGCATCCCTGAAAATTATAAAGAAATTATTCTCAGTGGCGTGGGCCTTTCAGTGATTCTAATTGGTATTAGAAGCGCTTTAGTCTCCAACAATCTGATGGTGATTATTTTCTCGGTAATTGTCGGCGCTTTGCTTGGCGAATGGTTGAATATCGAGAAGAAGCTTGAAAGTCTCGGTGCATTCCTTGAAAGCAAAGTTGTTGCCAAATCTAACGATTCGAAGTCGTTTGCCAGGGGGTTTGTTACTGCGAGTCTGGTGTTTTGTGTTGGTTCCATGGCAATAGTCGGTTCCCTGGAGAGTGGTTTAACTGGAAACCATCAGACTCTTTTTGCCAAATCGGTGCTTGATGGGGTTACTTCTATCATTTTTGCATCGGCAATGGGGTTGGGAGTGATGTTCTCGAGTGCCGCGGTTTTTATTTATCAGGGTATGATCACAATCACAGCGGTCTTCATGAAGAGTTTCCTGGTTCCTGCAACAATCGAGCAGATGACATCTGTGGGTGGTTTGCTCATAATGGCTATTGGTTTTAACATGCTTAAAGTAACCGCCATACGGGTAGGGAACTTAATCCCGGCTATTTTTCTGCCTTTGGCTTATTTTGCTGTGAGACAACTTTTTTCGTAAATTTTTTGTTGGTCGATACCAAAGGAATTGAGTATCTTACAAAGTACTTTCTTGCTTGATGTCAGAAAATACTTTGCAGTAAGGACTTTATTCTCCTCAATGGGGGATAGCCGATTCCCGGCTTTTTTCCCGTTTTCCGAGGTTTGGTAGTATCACTCTTTACGGAGCAGAAGAATACAATGAAAAAAATTGAATATCGAGAACAAGCCCTGAAGATTTTCCCATGGGTTTGTGCCAACTGCGGTCGTGATTTTACTGGAAAGAAACTGAAAGAGCTGACTGTGCATCACAAAGACCATAATTATAAAAATAATCCGCCGGATGGGAGTAATTGGGAGTTGCTGTGCATTTACTGCCACGACAACGAGCATTCCAGATTATTAGATGCCGAGTGGCTGCCGACAGAGAATTCGGATGCAGACAAAGGGGCATCAGCTACCCATACGCCTTTTGCCGCCCTGAAAAATCTATTGCCAAAGACTGGTGATTGATGAGTAGTGGAAAATAACCATCAAGTGGAAAATATCAGGCACTGTGATTCACTTGGATTTGTCTTTCAGAATCCAGTCTATAACTGCACCAGGATCGATTGGTTTCAAGGGACTTTTGTCTAAAACTTCTTGCGTTTTTTGATGAGGCTCTTTGGCAATTGTTAGATCCACCTGGGGCTCATTCTTCCTACCGAGGAGATCTTCACTCTCCATACTGTTTTCTGTTACAGCGGGAGTATTGGGTGCGCCGCTTTGCTCTTTTTCCGCATGAGGAATATTGGGGGACGGAACCTCGTTGTCAGGTGTCACATCTTTTATGATTGTGCCAATCGGGTCAATGACGGGCAGATTATCCGTCTGACTCAGTATTTTCCCTGCAGTTTCAGGCGGAGCCTCTGCCACAATATCTTGCTGCTGCAACTTGCCCGCAGGGGGAATATTTACGTCTGCTAGCTTTTGTACAGATGGCGTATCTACCTGATTATTTTTAGTTACTAAGGTTTTCGGAATCGTGGTGATATCGCTGGTAGTAGCATCTTCATTTGCTATTTTCTGTATGTCATCGTCAGCATTGAGAATGCGACTCTCAGTGTTTGGCTCGTGGGGATTGATAAAAAACTGCACGATTTTGTTATATAGAGGGTGCAATACCTCGAGGTAAGTCGTTGGGGCAGTGAAATAAGTGATTAAAAACACCGGTATTATGACTAGGATAACCATGCTGAAGGTTTTTCCTTGCCGATGGGCAACCATCTTTTGTTGTGCTTCAGGAGGTCTTTTCTCTATTTTTATTGAACCACTCCTGGTAATAGCCCCTGGATGGTCGTTCTCTGCCAAATGTAAAAAATTGGGTGTACGAAGGTCCAACGCAGAAGCCCTGATTAATTCACCATTGATAGTTTGCCTTCCTTGTTCGAATCCTAATAGCAAGGCGTGATCGCATAAAATATTTATCCTGCGAGGAATTCCGCCTGAAAATTCGTGAATTTTGCTGATTGCACCGGGACTGAAGATATCTCTTTCTGCGCCGGCAAGCTTCAGACGGTGCCTTATAAATTCACCTGTCTCTTCTAGGTCCAGAGATGTGATAGCATAGTTGATGGTAATGAATTGTTGCAGAGACTTGCTTTTGTTTGTTTGCAGCACGTCGTTAAACGCGTCCTGGCCGATCAATAATATCTTGAGTGATTTCTTCTCTTCTTTTTCGATATTCGCAAGCTTTATGATCTCGTCAAGGAGCTGTGAACTCAAGCGCTGACACTCATCAATGACGAGTATGACTTTTTTGCCGAGAGTAGAAGACGTTTCCAGAAAATGGTTGAAATCGGTCAGGAAGTTTTCTTCGCTGGAAAACTTTTTTTTAAAATCGAGTGCCTCGGCAATATGATTAATGAAGTCGATCTCTTCTAAACCAGGATCTAGAACTTTAACGACGAGAAATTGGTCACTAAGGCTGTTGAGCAGCACATTGATCAAGGTGGTTTTGCCGGTCCCAACATCCCCGGTAAGTAGAAGGATGCCGGGCAGTTTAGAAATTCCGTACTTAAAGATGGCCAGCGCTTCTCGCTGCTTTTCTCCGAACCAGAAAAAGCTCGAATTCGTACTGTTCTGAAATGGCTTTATTTTGAGCCCATAAAAGGAAAGATACATTTTGTGATCCTGCCTTTAAAAATTTTTCGCGCACAAAACGTGCCAGCCATGGAGTGCAGGAAAAAGATTCGTTGCCGGTCATTCTCCTTCTCAGGTCAGTCTGAAAAAGTCGGGATAAAAATTTTTACGAAATTCTTTTTTAGCAAAAGTGAAAAAAGAATATCTAAGATTTTAAAGTATTTCTTTGATCGCCTCAAGGATAGGATTTATTTCTTCGGTCTTGTTGTTCTTCGTTGATTTTTTTGTTTTCCCTTGAAATCTTTTCACACATTCGTATTGTTCCCAACCCTTTAAGGGATATTCAAGGTCGACGGAATTCCACTTCGGATGGCCATTTTCTTTGAGCCAATCGATATTGCTGGCCAGTATATCAGCAAATTTTCCTACATTCTGACAATGCCCCATCTTAAAATCATAGGAGATAAGAACCGCCTTGACCGCGACAGTTTCAACGGCCTTTGTCTGCCATGTGTATGTGTTTGGTGGGATTACTGTCTTCGGATAAAATTCGACAATATTTTTGTTGAGAATTGGAATGAGAGCCAGGCTATCCTCTCCAGTAACCTGTTCACTGAAAAGTTTGACAGGATATCCTGCGACATAAAACAAAGCATCGATTTCTCCTGCTTTTAATTTTGGGAGAGCCTCGTCGGCTCCAATTGTGACAATTTCAGCGGGCTTGATTTTGGAAACCTCGAATAAAAGCTTGGCAGTCAGATAGGTGCCGCTGCCTTCCTGGCCGATTGCGACTCTTTTCCCTTCGAGTTGGTCGAAATCTGCAATAGAGTTTGACCCCAGCAGGTGCACTTCTTCGTTATAGAGCGGATATACCATTTTGATTTTCTTGGCGATATTCTTGAGTACCGGGTCGGTCTGCACCTTGGCGACAAAGGCCAGTACATCTGATTGGACAATTCCCAGCTGCGTGTTGGGTTTTTTGTATACCGAAAAAACATTTTCCACCGAACCATTCGAGTTCGCGACTTTTAACTCTATGTCTTTGGATGCTACTAATTCTGCCAGGTTTAAGCCAAATTGGTAATAGGTTCCTTTGGGGCTGCCGGTAACAATGCCCATTTTCACCGGTCCGGTTTTTGCTGCGAGAGACATACCAGTAAACAAAAAGACTAAAAAGAATGAAAAAGAAAACCTGATGAGGGATTTATTCATTGAATGCTCTCCATTTACGGTCATTAAAATTGAGGTTATAGTAAATAATCTATTGATGGAAATGTTTCTTTCATAATATTATTAAAATAATAATCTACCTGATTTCATGTAAACTTTCAATTCTTTGATCTTGTTTCAGCTGGTAAAATGTATGAGCCTGTGAAGAGATGGGGAATCCTCACGAAAAAAATCTCAATCGAGTAGTATGATTGTTAGTGCATTACTGATTTTCGTCGCACCAACTTATTTTCGGTTCATTGTGTGTAATCCTGGTGAAAAATGAAGTACGTATTTCTTCTTAGGAAAAATATCAGGCTCTGTGTTGGAACTTCACTCATGATGGAGGGCAAAATGACAGAAGAAAAAAGTAAATTTGAAGGACTGAAGGCTACTCTCGAACAACTGGGTGATGAGATCAATGGCAAGGCTCATCTTGGCAAGCGTAGCGACTCGGAATTGTTCCACTGCAAGAGGCTTAAGAGAAGTACCTTTCTTGCAGCCGGATTAAATGTGTAGTACAGGAATTATAGCGAGAATGTGTGAAAGGTAAACAAAATCTTACTGCAGCATTGCACATCTTTTTAGAGATGAAAATGATTTCCGGTCAGGAGGATGCATGGTCAAAATTATCGCAATTTATGGAAGTCCCAGACGAGATGGAAATAGTTCTACCCTGCTGAAGCAGGCAGTGGCTGGCGCTCGACAGGAAGGAGCGGAAGTGGAAGAAGTGGTTCTACGGGACTATAAAATTTCACCGTGTATGGAAATTTACGCCTGTATAAAAAACGGGGAATGTGCCATCCGCGATGATTTTCCAAAAATTCTGGCGAAACTTGAAACCTGTACCGGTATTATGCTTGCCTCACCAATCTTTTTTTATTCGGTGAGTGCCCACACAAAAATATTTATGGACAGGTGTCAATCTCTTTGGGTGCGGAAATACTGGATTGAGAAACAGCCTTTTGGCAAGGCACCTAAAACGCGTAAAGGACTATTTATTTCTGTCGGAGCCACAAAAGGCAAAAAGCTATTCGACGGTGCGCTGCTCACTGTCAAATATTTCTTTGATGTTTTGAGTGCAGGATTATGGAAAACGGTCCTCTGTCGGGGGGTCGATCGCAAGGGTGAAATTGACGGTCGGAAAGATTCCCTTAAAGAAGCTTTTGAGGCAGGCAGGGCGCTGGCTCAAGCACTGCAGAAAGATACTGTATGAAACTAAGAGGAAAAAGGGGAAAGAGCCTTGCAAAATTCTTTTCACGTTAAAGTGAGATGAGAATTGCTTCGGTTTTAATCCCGCCCAAAAGATTTGCGGGATAAGTTCCTTCACGAAATAATTCTCCTGTAAAAAGCACAGGAGAATTATTTCTAAGTCACTAAAGGGCAAACCGGCTCTTTATAGCGGCCTTATGGGTGTACATATTGCGATCGGCTATGATCAGCAGGTCTGTAGCGTTGTTCGCATCATCGGGGTAGTGAGCTTCGCCGATTGCCCCGCCAAGGGTGAGTGGTGAGGCATCGAATGTTTCTAACGGTGCAGCCAGGGCCTGTTCAATGTTTTTTCTGATTGGAGCTATATCTTTTTTTGACTGAACATCGTTGAGTGCGATGATAAATTCATCTCCAGCATAGCGGGCAACAAAATCATTTTTTCGGATATTGTTTCGCAAGCGCAGCGATATCTCAACCAATGCCTGGTCTCCTGCATCATGACCAAAACGATCGTTAATTAATTTAAAATCATTGAGATCAATGAACAGGAGAGCAAAAGGAGTACCTTTATCCTGTTCCTGATGCTGCTCTACTGCCGCCTGGAGATATTGTTCAAGTGCATATCTGTTTGGCAGTCCGGTTAGATAGTCTGTGTGGAGACGCCGCTGCATGGCAGAAAAACTCTTGGCCAGGTCGCCGATCTCATCCTTTCTCTGAATGTCGATGGGTTTTTCGACAAAGCCACTGTCAACGCGGTTAACAGCAACGGATAGAACTTTCAGATCTGTGGTAACCCATTGCAGAATACGCAGACCAACGAGGATAACGAGGATGGTGGCAGCGATGCTGAGTAGCAAGGTACGAAGGACATTCTTTTCGATACCTTCCATGAAATCTTCGCTGGGAAGAGCCACAACATTTATCCACTTCAGTCCCGCATTGTCTTCGAATTTATTAAAAGCCACATGGATCTTCTTTTTTTCATTGTTGTGGAAGAAAAAAGTTCTGGGTTGAGCGATTTCTGCTTCCTGTGCAAGATACGGCAGAATGTGCTGGTAAATTTCTGTCAAAAGAGCATGTCCGCTGTCGCCTGCATTGACTCTGATATTTTCGCCTGCATCGTTCTGCCTGATATTGGGGCTGCAAGACGATGCAATAAGGTTGCCGTCCGGTTCAATAATGAAAGCGACACCATTAGGCGATATTCTCAGGCTGCTCACAAAATCGTTCAACGCCCGCAAGGGCATATCTGTCGCCACAACTCCTTCAGTTTCCTGCCTGTTATTTAAAACCTTCCGGGATCTTGTTGCTACCAGGTCATGGGTGCCAAAATCAATGTATACAGATGTCCAGGTATCATGATCGGCTGTTTGTGCGGCCTTATACCACGGACGTTGCCTGGGATCGAAGTTTTTTTTCTCTATCGTTCGGGAATGCAATTCACCATTGATGCCGTTGATCTGATAGATACTGCGATGTTCCTCCGCTGTATACTTTATGCGTAATTCTCCTTCGTCAAGTGAATGACGAAAGAGGCCCATGGCCTGGCCGGATCTGTTGCCATAGTAAACATAGTTGTTTGGATCAAGGTGTAAGGAGGTGGCAATCCAGAAGCGGGTGCGCATATTTTTAGAATCGGAATCAATAGACAGAGGAGCGAGCATGCCATTGGGAAAAGCTGCTTCCAATGTGGCCATAGAACCGACGACATGACGGTCAACTGCCTGGCTTATACGACCGACTGTCTCTGTCAGGAGGTGCTCGGAGACTGTCAAAACGGCATGTTCGCCGGCAAGATAGGAGAGGGTGCCGATTGCGACAGCTAAGGCAATAACGAGTGCTACATAGGGAAAAATAAGGACGGAGCGTAGGGTAAACTTTACCATCAGACCTGTTCGAATCTCAGGTTAATAAGGTATCTCCGCCGTAGAGGTAGTTGCAAAAATAGCGAGGTGGCGAAAATGAATATCAGCAGCTTGTCAATGGAGTTTCAGTGATAGACTCGCTCCACCAGGTTAAGTTGTTCCAGGGCATGAAGATCGTCAACCCAGGAGTTATTTTTGTTTTTGGTAATGATAAAACGAATCTTATTGGCGGATTTTAGACGTGGCGGTTGTTTTATATCGACAACGTTTTCCGCTGTCGGTAAAAGCTTTTTCTTAGGTTTTCCAAGGGGTTTAAAGTCATCTTCCATGCCACACTCTCCTCACTGCAAGAAATAAATAATGAAATATTTTTTTATCGTACTTCAGTATAAAGGAAATTTGGAAAGAGTAAATGGGAAAGAATGCGGGAAAGTGGGATGTTGATTCGAACCTATCGGCAAAACAATGATGCAAGTATCGGGGAACCGACATAATGCAGCAAAGTCTCTCAATTTAATTCATTCGCAACAGGTTGATAAGCTCAGAAAAATAGTTCAATGTCACATTTCCTGCAGTCTCGATATTTTCTCCCAGAGCAACAAATCCGTGCTCTTTTAATATGAAAAAGGAGGTCGTCTGGCCGTTGACAAGGTCAAGGGCAGATTGGGCAAGCTCCGGTGTTCCATAAGCATGAAACTCTTTGGTTACGGGGATATGCAGGGCTTCTGCATGGAGGTTGAGCAGGGTGCAATGACCATGCAGGATGGCATTGATATGGGGGAGCTTACGATACAGTACGTAATGAAGGAAAGTTTCTGATGAAGGTGCAGAGAGTCCTTCGGTAACAAAGGTTGTTGTGGATTCGTCCAAACCGGTGACGTGGCAAAAATCATTGGGCTGCAGAACCTCCGCCGGTATCATAGCCGATTTAGTGATGACAAAAGATACATCCCCGGTTCTATATGAATGATTGCCGAAAGCGCCTTCGGCGTGTACGGGAGCCAGACCAAGCTGAGAAAACAGATACGCCCATCGATTGAGATCCTCTAGACGTCGGTCATAGGAAAACGTGGTTTTGTTCCGGTGATACTGAAATTTCACCCCCTGGTATGTTTCCATAAGCGGCCTGTATGATAAAGTAATTTTTGATCAATCAGTTGTTGTAATAGTAGCAATGCAATACCTGCTTTTCATCGCATCGCATTGCGTGCCCATATTGCAATCTTTAACTTAACTGGAAAACGTTTGCAAGAGACCTTGTAATTGTTGAGGTAGAATTCGTTCGTGCCTCATGGCCCGGGCGGGGCATTTTCTACCTTTCGCTACCAGACGGGGCGAATTGTGGTATCTCAAGCCCCAGCGGTTGTAAGACCTGACGGTTAAAAAGGTCCCGAACATGATCGTCGGATGCATGGCCAATATGCTGGGAAATGGTTTGGATCTTTTCGGCATAGTGCAGGGTATTCTCTCTGCATTTTTTCCTCGCCTGTTCGATTCCTTGCCAATCCCGGTCATTGTGAAATTTTTGCTCGGCATCAATGATCTCAGGGAAAAGCTTTTTGCGCAACCCATCAAGGAAGCCGACATAGAAGCTCAGCGAAGACTCGATTTTCTCACTGATGAGATGAGAGAGTAACCCTCCAGGGTGGGTATCGGCCAGGATGTCTTTAATGGAGCGACTGACCAACTCATACACCGAACCCGGGAATCGGGATATGATTTTCTGCAGTGTCAAACTGGTGAATGTCGTTTGCAGTACTTCACCAACTTCGTGATAAATAAAAAGATCAAGCTCCGTATCAACAATGGTGTCGAGAGTATCCTTGAATCTTTGCTGATGTAACTGGCCATCCTGTAATAACCCATAGAGTTCAAGGGCGTGACGAAAGCTGCTCCGAGAGGAGGAGCGTAACTCCTGAATAGAGTCCCATAAAAAAAACCGGAGTGATTCTTTCCTGATAAAGATCACGCCATCCTGGGCCATAGCAAAGGGACTGGCCATTTCCTTTGCTCTTTCTTTTCCCAAAATAATTACAGGAATTCCTGTTACACTGCGTTGCTCTAGTTTATCAGCAAGGAAAAATACAGCCTTCATCGATCTGCCGTATCCGGCACCGTATACCATCTGTTTATCGTTGAAGTATGCATTTATCGATGGAGAATCATCCGGTAAGTAGGTGCAGCCGTTCATATTGAGAGGACGGTATGATTCTTCCGCTATTGTTTGCCAGTAATTTTCTTTAGCCTCGATCCAATCCAGCAGATCAGCCGTTTCTGGTTCCTGCCATGGTTCTAACTGGTTTTCCCACTTATAGAGATTGCGAAGCTTCAGCACCATAGTACACATGGTATAAATACCATGGTCCCTGGCGTCGGAAATAGAACAGTTGTGTTGTATATCTTTAATTATTGAGTTGCCCTGCTTTGAACCAGTCATACTCCCCTCTGTGGCTGTGAACTTCTTTTTTTTCATGTATCTGGGCTAAGGTGAGATACCCTGCGATTCTCCTGTAAGTGTAACCACTCGGAGGAGATATGTCCCTTTGCCACAGAAAAGAGACTTATGCCGCCGGGCTATAAAAAAGGAAAGTCAGCGCCACAATGTTTATAATGATAATAGTTTTTGCGTTCGCTGGTATTGAGCCTTAGCGACCCTCTCCATATGACGTAACACTTTAGACCTTACTCCTGAAAGTCTTTGATAAAAAACAAAAAAATTGGAGAGGATATTGAAAATTAGAGACTTAAAGTGATCAGCAAGGTACGTATCCCGACTTTTTTTTCAAAAAGACAATGGAGGTTGATATGATTGACCAGCAGATTGCCATTAAACAACTTGCAGAAATCACCGTTTACAATGAGTTTGAAAAACCTGTGCGACTGGCAGATTTATGGCATGAACACACTGCGGTTCTGGTTTTTGTTCGCCATTTTGGTTGAGTTTTTTGTCGTCAGCAGGTTGCTGAACTGGCACAACATTACAACGATTTTTCCGACAATAAGGCCAAACTTGTCATCATCGGCTCAGGTGAACCCTCTCATCTGCAGGAACTGCGTAAGACAACCGAATATCGCGGAGAATTACTGACCGATCCTTCCCGGGAATCCTACAAAACATTGGGTTTTACAAGTGGAATCGGGAAGGTAATGGGCTTGAAGGTTCTCACGCGGGGATTTTCAGCCTTGCTTGCAGGTAATATGCCAGGCGCAATTCAGGGGAACGCCCTGCAGTTAGGAGGTGCGGTCATTGTCAAACCCGACGCAACTGTTGCCTATTATTTTGCAAGTGCGGAAGCTGGTGATCATCCCCCGGTTGCTGATTTGTTGGGTGCCCTTCCCGCGAAACAACCATAGGAAATCCCCTTACTTTTGATAAGCAGCACAGAGAGAACAGTGCAGGGGCAAACAACAAAACCGGAGTACACATTCAGTTTGCACGGCGATTAGAACTCGGATTGATTACTGCGGAGGTTGGTCCATCTTTTTGCCTTTTTCCGATCCGTATCTTTTTTTCATCGTTGCTGTTGTAAACACAAGGGCGGAGGATGCTGTAAAGACAGCAACGCCTATAAGAATGATTGCCATACGTGTCCATGATACACCTGCCGCCTGGTACTGTTCAATGAAAACGAACAGTGTTCGAAGCCATTCAGTTGCTGCGAGGAACAAAGATGCCGTGACTATTTTCGGGACCCAGTGATTTTTACTAAAAAGCAAAAACGGCACCAAGATACTTATTGCAGTGCATACCATTGCGTCTGCCCGATAGAAGTGGGCAGCGCTCAACAGGGCACTTAAAAGTATAGGAAGGATGATAATAATAGTAGTAGTCAAGCATACTCTCCGCTGAAGACTTTTGAATTTACAGCTGTTTACCGGATTTAGTTCATTCAACTTCTTGGATGCCACTGTAGTCCTGCTCTATAATCAGAGCAGCTCTGACCAGCCAGGTGACGACGGTAATTCCTAAGGCGAAGATGCCAAGCGTCACGCAGAGTTCAACCCAGGTCGGCAGGTAATCGACAACCTCTCCCAATGGGCTTGGAATGAGGCCCGGCACAATGAGTCCTATACCTTTTTCCATCCAGATCGCTACAAACAGGAAAAAACATGCCGGCAGCAGAACTTTTGGATTGTTCTTTCCTGGATTGAATGCAAGCACAAGGGTTGCTGTAAGATTGACACAAACTGAGGTCCAGATCCATGGGACCAGGGAGTTGTGGCCATCCATGCCAAAAAAAAGATACACAGCTGAGCTGGAGTGATGGGTGGGAAAATAGAACTCTTTAAAAATTTCAGAAAAGAGCATGAGCAGGTTGATGATTGCCGAGATAACTATAATCAGCCGCAGCTTATTAAATACGTTTCTCTCAATTTTGTAGGTTGTTGAACTATGAATGACTGCAAGAATAAGGGTGATCAATGCCGGTCCGGCGGCAAAAGCTGAGGCTAAAAAGCGTGGGCCCATTAGTGGATTATTCCAGAATGGCCGGGCGGGGAGGCCCTGGTATAAAAATGCGGTAACCATGTGGATTGAAAAAGCCCAGAAGATCGACAGAAAGACAAAAGGTCGATATTTCCGTTCATCTGCTTTACGCCCCATATAGTGACTGTACAATATATACGCTGGAACAAGGCCATTAAGCAGCAGATAACCGTTGAGCACCAGTACGTCCCAGGCGAGAATTGACGAGGGGAAGTTGAAGAGCCCGATGCCGGGAATCAAATGCCATGCCTGAAGCGGCCCGCCAAGGTCTGCCATTATAAATGACAGACACATGATGATTGCCCCGACAGCGACTCCTTCGCCGATAATGACAACCCGGTGGAAACCAGGGTCATGGAAGATGTAGGCCGGGAGAATGAGCATAACTGCTGCCGCTGCAACGCCGACGAGAAAGGTGAAATTGGAAATATAAAATCCCCAGCTGACCACATCATTCATCCCGGTCACAGAAAGGCCGTATCGTGCCTGAAAAGAATAGGCATAGATTCCCAGCCCCATAATACCAAACAAGACGATCCTGAACAGTTGAAAGCCAATGCCTCCACGTAAGTTCCAGCGGATAACGTCGCTAACGAACGTTGTTAAATTTTTCTTTTTTTGTGCCAGCATTGTCACACCTATCCCTCTCAAGTTTTAACTCGTTGCAACACCATCAATCTATGATGGACTCGTAAAAACCCAAAGTGAGCCTCAAAGATGGCCAGGTAAAAAGTTTGATATACAAGGCGTAGTGTTTTTGGTTGGTTCCCGACTATACAGGTAGTATGTCGGGAACCAACCAAAAACCTACAACGAAGGAGATCGAGCTGTTTACCTGGCCATCAATCTATGAAGTACCAGAACTTTGGCTCTGTACCAATTTCTTCCTTCATCCTGAACACCTTCTTGTGCTTCAGGACGTAGCGTATCTCGCTGTCTGGATCGAGCAGGTTGCCAAAAACACGGGAACCTGTTGGACACGCTTCGACGCAGGCGGGAAGCTTGCCTTGACGTGTCCTCTGGATGCAGAAGGTACACTTCTCCATTTTACCCATGGGCCGAATACGGTTCCCCAGATAATGCTGCCTGACGTTAATTTCTTCTTCGGGTATTTCAGGTTTTCCCCAGTTAAACCTTCTGCCGTAATAGGGACAGGCAGCTTGACAATAGCGACAGCCTATGCACCAGTCATAATCGACGACCACGATGCCGTCAGGCTCCATCCAGGTGGCCTTGGTAGGGCAGGCTTTTGTGCAGGGGGCATTCTCACAATGAAAACACTGGGTGCCCATGTAAAATTTATTCTCCACCGGAACCTCATGGTAGTACTGGCCATCTCCGGTGCTTGGATCAAGTTTACCCGGCTCCATTTCAAAAATTCTGATGTACTGGGTATTGGTTTTACGATCCAGGTTGTTTTCTTTTACACAGGCGGTAACACATTCCATAAACCCTTCACAGCGAGTGATGTTAAAGGCATACCCGTAAAGCACTCCTTCTATCGGTGGTGCACTCCCCACCTGAAGGTCACGATTGTTGCGCAGTTTTGCTAAGCGTTCCAGCCGGGCAACGGTTGCATCCTTTTCTTCCTGGGTCATCATCCGATAATTCTCTTTGAAGAATTCTTGCCAGCGCAGTTTCATCTCTTCAGTACTGGCAGCATCCGCAGAGGGGATACAGCCAGCCGTCAAGGCTGCACTGCCTGCGGCAACGGCGAGTGATGCCCCCTTTAGAAAAGTTCTTCTGCTGCTTTTGCCTTCAAGCATTTCCAAACAATCGTTTTTTTTCGAATCTTTTTTTATAGAATTCATATTTTTTCCTATCAGTCCAGTGGTACCGAATAGGTAGCCGGGAATCGCTTTTTAAATCGCGGCGAATGAGGATTATGGCAGGTGGTGCAATTGAACACCACACGCTCACCGCCCCAGTTGGCAACTCTTTTGCCATGCGCACCACCGAGCCAGTCACGCTTCTGGCGAAAATGGCATTGACCGCAGAGCTGGTAACTATGGTCAAAATCGATTTTTCTCCCTTTTTTATCTTCAAGAAAATCTCGCTCTTCCAGGTGATGGCAATCTATACAGCTGAGGGCCTGTCCTTCTCTGCCGTGTTCTATAGCAATATCACCATGGGTCAATTCCAATGCCGAATTTGCTGTGACAGGCTTTGCTGTATGACAACTGCTGCACTTATAGCGGCCGATCATTTTTTTTCTAGTGAGCACCCGAAAAGGTCCATCCTGGTTTTCTTCTTTGGCCAAAACCGATTCCTGGATTACCTGCTTGTCGACTGGGACAGATCGATTGTCGAATGTTTCATTCGACATTTTAACCTCATCCAAAAATGAATTCTCACTTGCATATGCCTGCCCGCTGAAACCGAAGGTACAGCAGAGAACAATCAAGTAACTATTTAATATTTTGATCATAATGAGCTTGGCCTGGGTAATTGTTAGAGCCTATTGCTTATTCCGGCCTCTTGAACATTTGTAATATCGCTGTCTGTACGACCGTTGCGTGGCATTGGCGACAATCCCCTCGTCCGGCATGGGTCACACGTATTTCCTCGACAGCGCCCGGCCCGGTGTGACAGGCGATACAATTTTCCCGAAGTTGCAGACTATGGGGAACCGGTGGTGGCGAGCTGCTCAAAAAAGATTGACCGAGACGAGGCGGCTGTATTGACTGCCATTCCGATTTGACAAAGAGTTCTTCCGTTTGTACTTGAGCATGGCACTGGTAACAGAGTGTATTCTCCGGATGCGGGGTGACCGGGGCGAACTTGCCGAATTCCTGGCTGTAGCCTCCCTTCTCATGACAGGAGAGGCAGTCGGTCTCATTGCCGCTAAAGGTTAGATCCACCGGGTGGGGAATACGCGGCGGGGAACCGGGGTATTGGCGTAAGCTGTAAAAATCCGAGAGATTTCGACCACCTGAATCTGCTGTTAGATTTATTTCCGGTGTTGCTCGCTGGGCGTTAAATATTTTATTACCCTGGTTATCAAAAGCGGCAGGTGTTACTGACTCTGCAATCACCTCTGATGAAAGAATGGAAATGCCGATGCATCCAAAGATGGCAAAACACGTCATAAACCTGCTTTTTTTATTTGCATGTTTCATTATGCTTTCTCCAGTCTCACTGCACACTTTTTATAATCCGGTTGCTTGGAAATGGGACAGAATGCATCTAAAGTCACCTCGTTGATGAGGTAGCTTTCATCAAAGAAAGGGACAAACACCATTCCCCGTACAGGTACGCCTCTGCCGTTGATCTGTGCAGGCATAATTATCTCGCCGCGTCTGGAGATTATTTTGACCTTTTCTCCGTTTACCACGCCAAGTTCGGCCGCATCTTCCGGGTGAATTTCCACATAGGAAGAAGGGACTGCATTATGCAGCACCGGCACGCGGCGGGTCATGGAACCGGTATGCCAATGTTCGATGACCCGACCGGTATTCAGCCAGAAATTGTATTCACTATCCGGCGATTCAGCGGCAGGTTCATAGGGGCGTGCCCATATCCAGGCCCGGTTGTCTTTATGACCGTAAAAATCAAAATCTTTGCCATTGGTGCAAGCCGGGTCATGCTGTGGATTAAAGCGCCAGCGGGTTTCCTTACCATTAACAAACGGCCATTGCACTCCAGACCGCTCGTTCAGCACTTTGTACGATGCCATTTCATGTTTTGGTCCCGCATGGAATCGTCTATATTCCTCCCATATTTTCTCTATATATTCATCCTGGTTCCAGGGAAATTGCTTCTCAAAACCCAGCCGCCTGGCAACCTCGATGATCTGCCAGGTATCAGACATTGCTTCTCCCGGCGGATCGACTATCTGCTTAAAGTGCTGGGTGCGTCGCTCAGAGTTGCCGTACATCCCTTCCTGCTCTATCCACATGGCTGCGGGTAATATGACATCGGCAACATCTGTTGTGGGAGTCGGATAGACATCCGAGACAACGACAAAACGATCCTCCTTCAGGGCACCATTTCGGTATCTTTTAAGGTTTGGCATTGTCACCATGGGATTGGTCACCTGAATCCAGATGAATTTTATGTCCCCTCTATCAAGAGCCCGGAACATCTCCACCGTATGGTACGTTGGTTTCGGATCAATGTTGGCAAGAGGCACATCCCAAATTTCCGATGCCAATTGCCGATCATGTTCATTCATGACGACACCATGGGGCAGGGCATGGGTCAGGGTGCCGACCTCGCGTACGGTCCCGCAGGCGCTTGGCTGGCCGGTGAGGGAAAAGGGGCTGTTTCCGGGGGTGGAAATTTTGCCGACGAGCAGATGGATATTATAGACAAGGTTGTTGATCCAGGTTCCCCTGGTATGCTGGTTCATACCCATGCACCAGAAGGAGGTTACCTTAAGAGAAGGATCTCCGTACAGGGCCGCCATATATTTGATGTCACGCGCTGAAACACCGGAGAGCTTTTCCACTTTTTCAGGAGTGTAATCTTCAAGGAATGCTTTAAAATCTTCGTAGTTGATTCCTTCTTCTTTTTCCGTGAAGGCAAAATGATCTTCAGTTCCATAGCCAATATTGGTTTTGCCTTTATGGAATGAAACGTGTTCATTGACAAAATTCCAGTTCACCCAGTCATTTTTTATGATCTCGTAGCAAATAGCATTGGCGACGGCGAGATCAGTCTGGGGCTTGAACATTATCGATTTATCCGCAGCCTGACTGGTGCGGGTATGGCGTGTCGCAAAATCGATTATCTGCACATTGGTTCTTCTTTTGCGATTGGCGAGCATGCGTGAAAAAAGTACCGGGTGCATCTCCGCCATATTGTTGCCCCAGGTGATAAAAACATTGGCGTGATCGATATCTTCATAACAGCCCATCGGTTCGTCGATGCCAAAGGAGGTCATGAAACCGGTGACCGCGCTTGCCATACAGAGCCGCGCATTGGCTTCAACGTTGTTTGTGCCCAGGCATCCCTTGAACAGTTTTGAGGCAACATAGCCATCGGGGATAGTCCATTGACCGGAGCCGTATATTGCTACAGAATCTTTGCCGTGTTTGTCTTTTGTTTCCTGGATTTTTTGGGCGATGACATCAAGAGCCTCCTGGATGGGCACTTCTACCAGGACACCATCCTTGCGAATCTTTGCCTTGGTTATCCTGTCCTCACCATAAAGTGCCTGAACAGAATGATAGCCTTTCATGCAGCAGAGTCCCTTGTTGACACTGCATTGAGGATCACCTTTTACTGCAACGGCTCTCCCATCGCTGACCCCTATCAAAAGGCCACAACCTGTGCCACAGAAGCGGCAGGGAGATTTTTGCCATGATATAAGACCGGAGTTATTGGTCAGTTTACTCCAGTCGCCAAAACTCACCCCGGGGAAAAGTGATCCTGCCGTTGCAAATGCACTGGTGATGGCGGCCTGCTTGATAAATTGTCTTCTATTCAGTTTCATGGTCTTTTTATCTCCCTTGTCATTCTTTTTCATCATAGCCAAAAGCAAGACTCAAAGACTGCAGAGACTGTACTTTATGCAGAGTTTTCTGGAGTCTTTCTTCAGTAACATCATCAGGGGTATCTGTGACAAGAACGACCACATCCTGATTATCGGCGGGAATTACCTGGCAGTGGTCCAGGGCGGAAAGTTCGGCGCACATTATTGCTCTGGCACCTTCCTTGGGTATGGCGAGGTAACTGAATATGGGCATCTTTTCCCCTTTTGCATGAGTGAGAAATGAGTGAGAAGCTACCGTCTCAACAATTGTACTTCATCGTAACATATAAAGAGATAGTTAATTTGACATAAGTCAATTTGACAAAAATCTTTAAACGCTCCTCAACCAGAAATTACAGATACTTCAGGTTCTAGGAGTTTGTCGGATTTATAGACCACACCGCAGACTCCATCCTAACAATTGCAGCTAAATGTTCTGTCTAGTTGATAACAATGATC